>Ga0070740_10000576_pt1 | contig 72787 bp, 50 predicted proteins | sample Coa_R2_FD_67286 | JGI IMG/M metagenome (GOLD analysis project Ga0070740, IMG submission 67286) | Surface soil microbial communities from Centralia Pennsylvania, which are recovering from an underground coalmine fire - Coalmine... | ecosystem: Environmental > Terrestrial > Soil > Unclassified ... | reverse complement strand
AGTGCGCGTTGTCGTGAACCCAGGTGATGCCGCTCTCCCTCGCCGGCACCTCCACGAACGTGACGCGGTCTGACGCGGCGGCGCTCGACGGGGTCTGCGCGTTCGACTGCCTCGCGCGCGTGACGGGCGCGAGGCCGAGAGTCAGCGCGAGCAGCAGAGAGATGGCGACTACTTTGTTTCTCACAACAACCTGTCGGCGCAGGCGGATCAGTGTGGGCTTGAGGGCGCGGGCGTGTCGGCCTCCTGCGTCTGCGACTTGCCCGCGGTCTTCAGCTTTTCGACTATCGCCATCTCGGCCTTCGCGCGCTCCGGCTCTTTGAGCAGCGCGTAGAGGCGCGCGAGGTTGTAGTGCGCCTTCGAGTCGTCGGGCTTCAGCTTCACGCCCGTCTCCAACTCCTGCCGTGCGCGCTCGTAGTCTTTCAGCTTGAGGTAGGTCGAGCCGAGCGCGATGTGCGCGACGGCGAAGGAGGGCGCGAGCGCGACCGACTTGCCGAAGAGTTCGACGGCGCGGGCGTCTTCGTTTTGCTCCTCCGCGATGAGGCCGAGGTAGTAGAAAGTTTCGGGCGCGGTCGCGTCTCTGGCGGCGCTGCTTTCGAGAAGCCCGCGCGCTTCGGGGAGCCTCTTCTGCTTGAGCAAAGTGTAGCCGAGGTACATCTGCGCCTGCGGGTTGTCGGGCTGAAGCTTCAGCGCCTGGCGGAAGACGCGCTCGGCCTCGAACAGATCGGGCTTCTTGAGCCAGACCGCGCCGAGCGCGACGAAGTACGCGGGTTCGTCGGGCCTGAGTTGCGCGGCCCTTTCGAGCGCGCCCTTCGCCTCGTCGTACATCCCCGACTTCAACGCCGCGACGGCGAAGCGGTAGAGCATCTCCGGCGAGTCGGCGGCGAGCGCCTTGACGCGCGAAAGATAAGCGGAGGCCGACTGCGCGTCGCCTCTGACTTGCGAGACGAGCGCAAGGCCGAGCAGCGCGTCCGGGTTGCCGGCGTCAGCATTGAGCGCGAGTTTGTAACTCTCTTCCGCGCGCGCGGCGTCGCCCTTCTTCAGATACGCGTCGCCGAGGAGCGTCGTCAGCGGCGGCGTCAGTTGTCCGGCGCGCCGCGCGTCCTCGACGACCGCCGCGCACTCGTCCGCGCGCCCCAAAGTGAGCAGCAGGTGCGCGAGCTTGTAGCTCACGTCGGCGTCGTCGGGGACGAGGCGGTGAACCGCCTTCAACTCGACGACGGTCTTCTCCGGCGCGTTCTTGAGCAGGTAGAGGTACGCGAGGTTCATGTGCGCGCCCGCGAACCTGTCGTCGAGGCGCACGGCGCGCGCGAACAGCGACTCGGCCTCGTCGAGCCGGCCCTGCTTTGCGCGCACCGTGCCGAGCAGGTTGAGCGCGAGCGCGTCGTTCGGCCTCGCCTTCAGGATCGCGTTCAACTCCTGCTCCGCATCAGTCAGACGGTCGCCGCTGATGAGCGACGCGGCGCGCTCAAGCCGCGCGTCCGCGCCGCCCTGCGCCGAGGATTGCTGCGGCGCGAGCAGGGCTACTGCGAGAATGACGATGATCTGAGTTAATCGCACAACTGTTTAGCTGGGAGCGCGTGCATCCTGCCCGCAATGCCTGCTCCAGCAGGCACAAAGCCTTCCGTTACCTGTGACGCTTCGTCTTTAGCTCATCTTCTTTTCGCGCTCACGCACTCAATGCGGGCAGGATGCCCGCGCTCCCGGCGAAGCGGCTTCTTCAATTGTCAGGCATCCGTCAATTCAACGATGCGCGGCAGACTTAAAATCTTTCTGCTCGACGAGTCCCTGCCCCTCCTTGACGGTCAGGATTTTGTTGACGCCCGCGTTGGTTATCTTGTCAACGACGCCGCTCGGCCAGCGGACTTCGATGAGGTCAATCTTGGCGCGCTTCTCAAGGCCGAAGTGCAGGCGCAGGTCGCTCTGCGAGATGTAGCTGCCGCCGCTTCTGACCTCGTCCACCTGCGAGAGGTCGCCCGCGACGACTTTAACACGCGCGCCGATGCCGTCGCGATTGCTCTTCACGCCGACGGTCTTAATCAGCACGGAGTTGTTCGCGTTGCCGCCGTCGTTTCTCAACACTTGCGGCGGGCCGTCGAGGTCGCCGACGACGATGTCCACGTCGCCGTCGTTGTCAATGTCGCCGAAGGCGACGCCGCGCGCCGCGCGCTTCTCCGTGAGCGCGGGGCCGAGCTGCTCGGCGACTTCCGTGAACGTGCCGTCGCGGTTGTTGTGGTGGACGAGCTTGCGCTGCTTGTAGTTTTCGAGCTGCGGATAGACGTGGCCGTTGGCGACGAAGAGGTCAACCCAGCCGTCGTTGTCGTAGTCGAAGAACTTCGTGCCCCAGCCGACGTAAGGCAGGCTCACCTCGGCGACCTTCGCCTTGTAGGAAACGTCGGTGAAGCTGTCGGGGCCGTCCGCGTGGTAGAGCGTGTTGTACTCGTCGGCGAAGTTGGTGACGAAGAGGTCGAGGCGACCGTCGTGGTCGTAGTCGCCGAGCGTGACCCCCATGCTGCCCTGCTCGCTGCCGTTGTCGTTGACCGCGGTGCCGGACGGAAAACCTATCTCTTTAAAAGTTCCGTCGCCGTTGTTGTGGTAGAGGAAGTTCGGCGTCGAGTCGTTGGCGACGTAGATGTCCGCGAGGCCGTCGCCGTCGAAGTCCGAGGCGATGACGCCGAGGCCGTAGTAGCCATTGGGGTCGTTGACGCCCGCCTTCTTCGACACGTCGGTGAAAGTCCCGTCGCCGTTGTTGTGGTAGAGCGAATCGCCCGCGCCCGGAAGTCCGCGCGGCCCGCACTGGACGGGCACGCCTTTGTACTGGCACGTGCGCCCCTTGCCGAATTCGGGCAGGTGGTTGATGTCGAAGTCAACGTAGTTCGAGACGAAAAGGTCGAGACGCCCGTCGCCGTCGTAGTCGAAGAAGGCCGCGCCGGTTGACCACCGGGGGTCGCCGACTCCGGCCTTGTCGGTCACGTCCGTGAAGGTTCCGTCGCCGTTGTTGTGAAAGAGGTGGTTCTTGCCGAGGCAGGTGACGTAAAGATCGTCGAAGCCGTCGTTGTCGTAGTCGCCGACGACTGCGCCCATGCCCCAGCCTACGTCGCCGACTCCGGCCTTGTCGGTCACGTCGGTGAAAGTCCCGTCGCCGTTGTTGTGGTAGAGCGCGCTCCGGGTCTTGCCGCCGGACTTGACCATGTCAACCGTGAGCGAGTTGACGAAGTAGATGTCGGGCAGGCCGTCGTTGTCGTAGTCGAAGAGCGCGACGCCGCCGCTCATTGATTCGACGATGTACTTCTTCTCCGGCGAGGCGACGTGGCGGAACTTGATGCCGGCCTGTTCGGTGATGTCGGTGAAGTGGACTTCGACGCCGGGAGCGGCGGCGGTTGAGATTAAAGGGAGAAGTTGTGCGATGAACAGCGCTACGAGTCGCGCCAGTTTAGTGGGCAAGACCGACCACCTCACAAAGTCTTATACCGTTGACGAGAGAGCGGGGGCAAGCCGCCCTTCCTGACCTGTCAACTGATGGGCGTTGGGTCTTACAGCGCGACGCCCGCGTGTTCGCAAGTTGGGAAGGGCGGCTTGCCCCCGCCGCGGTTCGCTCTTAAGGAGTCGTCTGGGCGCGCTCCTTCTCTTTGAGTTGCTTGTAGAGTTCAAGCTGTGCGTCGCCTTCGGCCTTGCGGCCCGCGCTCTGGTAGGCGCGCGCGAGTTGGAAGTGGACGTACGACTTGTCGGGCGCGAGCTTGGCCGCCGCCTCAAGATTTTCGGTCGCGTCCTTCAGTTCGCCCTGTTGGAGTAGCGCCTTGCCGAGTTCGTAGCGCGCCTCGGCGAAGTCGGGCTTGACGGCGACGACCTCGCGGAGCGTGCGTATGCCGCGCTCGGAGTTCTGACTTGCGAGCAGGACGAAGCCGAGGTGGTACTTGGCCTGAAGGTCTGTCGGGTTCAACGCAAGCTCCGCCTCGAACTCGCGCGCGGCCTCGTCGAACTTGCCGTCCTTGAGTTGAATCAGGCCCGCGTAGTAGTGCGCGAGCGGAGTCTTCGGGTCGAGCGCGAGCGCGGAGTTCAACTCTCCGAGCGCGTGATCGGCGTCTCCCTGCTCGTAATAAGCCTGGCCGAGGACGATGTGTAGCTGCGGACTGTTGCCGCCCGTCGCGATCATCTGGCGTATGACTTCGTCGGCCTCCGTTTGTTTGCCCTGCTTGATGAGCGCGAGCGCGAGCGTGTAGTAGAGGCCGACGTTGTCGCGCTTTGTCGCGACCACGTCCGAGAGGAGCGCCGACGCCTTCGCGTATTCGTCCGCGGCGAAGTAGCTCATGCCGAGTAGTTGCTCGGCCTGAAGGTTCGACGGGCTTGCCGCGAGCACACGTTCGAGCGGCGGGATCGCTTCTTTGTACATCTCGGCCTTGTAGGCCGCGAGGCCGAGGTTGAAGTCAACGCCTTCGAGACGCGGATTCATCTTCGCCGCCTGCCGGAACTGTTCCGCCGCGCCGCGGAAGTCCTGCCGGTCGGCGCGTATAAGCCCGATGTCGTTGTGCGTACCGGCCAGGACCTGCTTGTAGTATTCCTCGCCCGCCTTCAAATCCTTCTCGGTCTTCGCGTCGGGCGCGCCCGTCTCGGCGACGACGCCCTCGGTCGAAGTCATTTCGGGGAACTTGCCGTTCTGCTCGTGCAGGTCGGTCGCGTTCAGGTAAGCCTCGGCCTTCTCCTTGTCGCGCGAGAAGGACTTGGCCTTGAGGTCTGCGGCGAGTTGAAGCTCCTTCTGCCCCTCCTCCTTCTGCCCGGTCTTCATGAGCGACTGGCCGAGGCGGTAGTGCGCGGTCGTCACCTGATAGTCGTTGTGCGCGAGGTCGGGGTTGAGCGCGATTGATTTCCTGAGAACCTTGATGGCCTGCTCGTGTCGCTCGACGGATTGGTACGCCTGGCCGAGGTGGAAGTACGGGTCGGGGTTGTTCGGCTCGAGCGCCACGGCTTTTTCGAGCAGCGGGATGGCCTCGTCAAACTTCCTCTGGATGACGCAGACGATGCCGAGGTAGTAGTTGGCGAAGAACTCTTCGGGATTGGAGTTCAGCTCGACGCGGAACTCCGCCGCGGCGTCGTCGAGTCGCGCCGCGCCGTCCTTCAAAAGATAGGTCAGGCCGAGGTAGTAGTGCGCGCGCGGGAAGTGCGGGTCGAGCGCGACGGCGCGCTTGAATTCGTCAATCGCTTCGGGGAGGAAGGACGTTTCGCGGTAGGCGCGACCGAAGATGATGTGTAGCTGCGGGCGGTCGCCGAGGCGCGCGAGCATCCGGTCGTAAATCTGTTTGGCCGGCGCGAACTCGTGCTGCTTGAGGTGCGCGAGTCCGAGCGTGTATTCGATGTCGTAGTCGCCGGGCGAGAGTTTCAGCGCCGCCTCAAGCTCCGCGACCGACTTCGGAAAGTCGCCGAGCATGAAGTAGGACTTCCCCGCCATGTGGCGCGCGCCGACGCTCCGCGGGCTGACGGCGACGGCGCGCGTCGAGGAGGCGAGAGCCTTCTGGTACTGGCCGGCGTCGAAGTAGGCGATGGAGAGATCAACCAGCACGTCCGGCGAGTCGGGCGCGTAGCGCGAGGCCGCTTCGAGCGCCTCGACCGCCTCCGGGTAGCGCTTCTCGGCGGAGTAGATTTTTCCGAGCCGCGCGTATCCTTCGGCGAGAATCGCGTCGTACTCGGCCTCGGCTGCTGCCGGATTGCCGGCGCGGCGCGCGGCCTCCGCCGCTTCGTAGTGGCGGCGGATGCTGCTTTGCGGCGTCTGGAAAAAGAAGAGCAGGATCAGTGCCGGGAGGATGATCGGGCGTAGGTACATCTTTCGAGACTTCTTCGCGTGCGCTGAAAAAAAATTCGGACGGAGGGCCGAGTCCTTACCGGATGCCCTCCGTCCGAGTGTCGGCGCTCCCGCGGCACTATATCAGAAGTTCATCTTGATGCCGAACTGTATAGTGCGCGGCCCGCGGTCGCTGTTGAGTTGGCCGAACTGGCCGTTGCCGGTGAAAGTGAATATGTTGCTGTTGTTGCCGGTGAACCCGGAGCTACCGAGTGAGTTGCCGAACCCGTTGAAATTCGGGTGGTTGAAGATGTTGAAGAACTCCGCGCGGAGTTGCAGGCGGTAGCGCTCCGTCAGTTGGAAGTTCTTATTCATCGAGAAGTCAACGTTCTTCAAGCTCGGCTGCCTCACAAGCCCGCGGCTCAGGTTGCCGAACGTGCCCGGAGCCGGCAGCGTGAACGCAGCCGGGTTGACGAACAGCGTCGCGGCGCTCGTGCTCAGGTAGATCGGCTGTCCGGGCACGAGGTTCGGCCTGAAGCCGCCGTTGCTCGGCGTCGCCCTCAACCCGAAGTAGTTCGCGTTGACGCCCGTGTAAACGTCGAGCGGTATGCCCCCGTAGTAGGAGGCGATCATGTTCACCTGCCAGCCGCCCAGGAAGGCGTTAGCCACGCTGCCCCACTCCTTGAACCTCGGCATCTCATAAACCGCGTTCGCGACGAACGAGTGTCGGCGGTCGAGGTCGGCGTCGCCGTAGTCGAGGTGGTAGTTGAACGGGTCGGTCGTCCCCGAAGTGAACGAGGTCAGCGGCACGTCCGAGAGCGCGTGCGACCACGTGTAGGCCACCGAGTAGGAGAAGCGGTTCGAGTAGCGGCGATTGAGCCACACCTGCAAGCCGTTGTAGTTCGAGTTGCCCGTTGACTCGCTCATCGTGATGGGGCCGAGGTTCGGGAACCTGAGGCTCTGCGTCACGATGTTGTTCAGGTTCGGGTCGTTGGCGAAGAAAGCCGCGGCGACCTTCGCCCTGTTCTGCGGCAGAACGTCGTTGAAGTTGACGCCGCGCCGCCAGATGTGGTGACCCTCGTTGCCGATGTAGGAGACCTCGAGCACCGTGTCCTTCAGAACTTGGTGCGAGACGGTCAGGTTCCACTGGTAGCTGTCGGGCGGGCGGAAGTGTACGTCAACGGCGTTGAATCCCGTGTTCGCGCTCACGCCGGCGACGGCGTTCTTCAGGCCGGGGTTGATCGTGTCCAGGCTGCGGAAGGTCGGGTCGTCGGCGAGGTTGTTGCTGCCGCCGCCCCAGTTCGAGTTGACCGTGGTCGTCCACGGCGGGTTGCCGTTCATGCGGAGTATGTCTTCGATGACGTTCGCGCGGCCCATGAAGCGACCGAAGCCGAGCCGCAGGGCCGTCTTGCCGTCGCCGAAAACGTCCCACGCGATTCCGACGCGCGGCTGGTAGCCGCCGTTGTACGGGAAGACGAGCGAGCGCCCGAGGCCGAGCGGGAGGTTGTTCTGGTCGCCGCGGACTAGCCCGCTCAGCGGGTCGGCGCCGTTGAAGAGTTGCGGGACGTAGTTGCTGATGTGGTTGTCGGCGGCGTAGGCCGGCGAGTAGCGCGACCAGCGGAGGCCGAGCGTCGCCGTCACGCGCGGGCGCAGCTTCCAGGTGTCGTTGCCGTAGTACTCGAAGTCGTGCCAGCGACCGTCGCCGAGGCCGAGCGTGTTGACCTCGGTGTAGCAGCCGAGCGGCAGGTCTTTGACGAGCAGGTCGGCGATGGCGTTGCCGGTGTGCGAGTTCGTGCCGCAGAACTGGGCGAAGGAGTTGGCCCCGTTGGCCTGCTCCTGCTTGATGTTGTGGCTGACGAGTCCGCCGAACTTGAGGTCGTGCGCCCCCTGCACCCGCGAGAAGTCGTCCTTCCAGATGAAGAGGTCTTCGTGGTTGTGCCAGGGCGCCTGGTGCCAGAGCGCCGGGTAGCCGTCAGCGCCCCAGAAGGTCGGCAGGCCCACGCCCGCCGGCTTCGGGAAGACGGTCGGGAACTTCGACGCGATCTCGTCGTTGAGCGCCGTGCCCGCCGGGTCGGTCGTGACGATGATGTCGTTGCCGGCGCGCGAGAACTGGAACTCGTTGACGGAAGTCGAGGAGAGCGTGTTCGTCAGCTTGACGGCCAGGCTGTGGCTCGGCTGATCCCAGTCAGAGCTGATGGTCGGGAAGCCCGTGTCGCCCCAGAAGTTTCCGGCGGCGTTGCCGTGAACCCAGGTCTCGTTGATGTAGCGGGCCATCAGGTTCATCTTGCTCGTGAGGTTCACGTCGCCGCGGATCGTGTCCTGGCGGGTGTTGACCGGCTCGACCGGCGACAGCACGAAGTTGTTAAAGCCCGACGCGTTCGGGTCGGGGAAGAACTTCAGGATGGCGAGGCCCGCGGGGCTGAGCATGCTCGCGGGAATCTTGTTTCCGGGGAAGCAGTCCGGGTCTGAAGGGTTCGGCCCCGGCGTCGTGCAGTCCCCGGCGCCCGGACGGTGCGGCAGCGTGTCGGTCAGGTTCGCCCCGCTGAAGTCGCCGAGCTTCTCAGCGGCGGTCGGGACGTGGAACTGAAGGGGCGGGACGAGGCCGCGAATCTCGCGACGCCACTCCTCGTTCCAGAAGAAGAAGGCGCGGTTCTTGCCCTTCCAGATTTTCTTGCCGCCGCCGCCGAACGTCGGGAAGTAAACCGGGCCGCTGACGTTGAAGCCGAAGTTGTTGTAACGGAGTTCGGGCTTGGGCTGACCAGCCACCTTGTTGAAGAAGTCGCTCGCGTTGAGCTTGTCGTTGCGGATGAACTCGAAGAGCGTGCCGTGGAAGTCGTTGCCGCCGCCCTTCGTGATCAGGTTGATGACCGCGCCCTGCGCCTGCCCGTACTCGGCGCTGAAGCTGTTGCGCTCGACGCGGAACTCCTGGATCGAGTCAATCGAGGGGAAGACCAGCAGCGTCGCGTTCGAGCCGACGTCCATGTTGTTGACGCCGTCAACCGTCCAGAGGTTCGCGTTCGACTGGTTGCCGTTGACCGACATGTCAACGTGCGAGTCGAGGCCCGTGCCGCTCGTGCCGAACGCGCCGCCCGCGCCCGCCTGCGTGACGGGCGAGATGCCGGGCACGAGCGTGACGAGCTGCGCGTAGTTGCGACCGTTGAGCGGAAGCTCCGTGACCTGCTTCGACGTGACGAGGCTGCTCACGTCGGCGCTGCGGGTCTCGACCTGCGCCGCCTCGCCGGTGACGGTGACGACCTCGTCCACCGCGCCGACTTCGAGCTTGAGGTCAACCGTCAGCTTGTCGCCGATGTGCAGGTCTATGCCGCTGTTGACCGTCTTCTTGAAGCCGTGCGGGGACGTGCTGACGGTGTAGCGCCCGACGGGCAGGCCCACGGCGGAGTAGAATCCGTTTTCGTCCGCCGTCACCGTGCGCGAGACGCCCGTCGCCTCCTCGGTGATCGTGACCTCCGCCTTCGGCACCGCCGCGCCCTGCGGGTCGTGCACCGTCCCGCTGATGCTGCCCACGGTGCTCACCTGCGCGTGCGCGCCCGCCGACAGCAGGCCGACGAGCAGCAGGAATAGAGTCGCTTTCAATGCGGTCTTTCTAAACATGACGAGTCTCCTCGCTTCCGCGCTTTTCAATCCGCGAACGCCCGCCGCCCGCGAGTCGCCCGTTCGGAACAATGTGTAAACCGACATCAAGAGAGTCGGACAGGGCAAGTGGTTCCTTGCGCCGAGAGCGCCTTCGCCGGGCGACGGCGCGCGGAAGTGACGCCGCGCGACCTACACTCCGACCGAAGGCGGATTAAACTGTCTCTAAGACTGCGAACCCTGAATTGGATGACCGCTGCAAACCTGAATGGAGACTTTGTTGCAAGTCCTGTCAAAAGGATTTAATACTAATCTTCTTTCTTGTCAAGAAAAATTTTTGTCGTCTTCATCAATTATTCTAATGCCAGTCGGCGGGGCGAGAATGTTGGTAAAGGCAACAAAGTCGGCGACCCTCAAGAGAGGGAGACGGGCGTGAACTTGGCCGTGAGCACGAGGCTGAGCGCGCCCATCAGGGTCGGCTCGGTGCCGAGCGTTGACGCGATGATGTGCGCGGGAGGCAGGCCGCGGCAGATGCTCTCCTGCACGGAGGACTTGATGTCGCCGACGATCAGAGGCCACGCGCGCACAATCGGGCCGCCGACGATGACGGCCTCCGGCGACAATCCCTGAATCAGGTTCGCGATGCCGAGTCCGAGGTAGCGCGCCGTCTCCTTCAGCGCGCGCAGCGCGTCGCAGTCGTCGCCGAAGGCGCGCTCGACGAGTTGGCTGAAATTGATGTTGCCCCGGCTGGCCGCGCCGCGTTTGGAAACGGCGTAGCGCGCGAGCGCGGCGCGCTCGGAGGCGAAGGCCTCCCAGCAGCCGCGGCTGCCGGCGGCGCAGGCGACGGGTGCGTCCTGCCCGATGGTCATGTGTCCGAACTCGCCCGCCGCTCCGCTCTTGCCCCGATAGACTTGGCCGTCGAAGACGATGCCGGTGCCGACGCCCTCTTCGACGAGCACCATGATGAAGTCGCGGACTTCGCGAATCTCCGGGCGACCGAACCAGAGTTCGGCCATCGCGGCGGCGTTGGCGTCGTTGTCCGCCGTGACGGCGAGTCCGACCGCCTCCCTGATCCTCTTCGCGACTTCGAGGTCGCGCCACTGGAAGTGCGGGATGAAGATGGCCGTGCCGGTCTCGTAGTCAACAAGCCCCGGCAGGCTGACGCCGACGCCGTCAATCGTCCCGTTATTTTTGGCGATGAAGTTGCGCGAGTGCTCGATGATGAGCGAGATGGTCTTGCAGGCGTCCGGGTCTGTCGGGAACTCGGCCTGCTCAATGACGCGACCGGCGAGGTCGCTCGTGGCGACGATGGTGCGGATGGTGCCGAGGTCAACGCCGATGGCGACGGCGTCCGCCGTTCGGAGCGAGAGCAGGATGGGCGGGCGGCCTCCCGTTGATTCGCCGCTCACCTCCTCGATCAGCCCGCCGGACTTCAACTCGTCAACGATGAGCGAGACGGTCGAGCGCTGGAGCGCCGTCTCCTGCGCGATCTCGGCGCGCGAGATCGGCCCGCGCTCCCTCACGTAGTTGAGGACGATCTGGCGGTTGATGTCGCGGATGGTGTTCGGGCGCGCGACACTCGCTTTCTTCAGGTCTATTCGTCGCATTTTGCCGTGCGGGCACGAGGAAAAGCGCGCCCCTCGCCGCGTGTGATGTTCTGAAAAAGAAACTTAAATCAAGCCGGGGGTTTTTGTAGAGCCAAAGCCGATAGACATTAAGTAGTACAGGTGAGACGCGCAGTCAACAGTTTTGTTTGACGGTCGGCGGCGTCGGTTCTTCGCGGGCGGCAGACGAACGCGCGACCGGGGCCGCTTCAAATGGCGGCGACGGACGCGAACTTGTTCGCCAGCACGAGGCCGAGCGCGCCCATCAGACTCGCCTGGTCGCCGATGGTCGAGCGCGTGATGCGCGCCGTCGGCAGGTCGCGGCGGATGCTGCGCCTGACGGTGTCGCTGAAGAGGTCTGAGACCAAGTCCCAGGCGCGCGTGATCGCGCCGCCGACGACGACGATCTCGGGGCTGAAGCCGATGATGAGGTTCGAGATGCCGATGCCGAGGTAGCGCGCCGTCTCGCGCAGCGACGCGCGCGCCGCCGTTTCGCCTTCGAGCGCGCGGTCAATCAACTCGGCGAAGCTCAGGTGCAACGCGCCCTCGCCCGCGCCCGTCAGTCGAGTGTAGCGCGCGACCGCGGCGCGGCCCGAAGCGAAAGCCTCCCAGCATTCCCAGCTCCCGCACGAGCAGGGGACGGGAGCGCGCTCGCCGATGATCATGTGTCCGAACTCGCCCGCCGCGCCGAACTCGCCGCGATAGACCTGCCGGTCGAAGATGATTCCGGTGCCGACGCCCTCGGCGATGAAGACCATGATGAAGTCGCGCGCCTCGCTCACCTCGGACTGGCCGAACCAGAGTTCGGCGAGCGCGGCGGCGTTCGCGTCGTTGTCAATCACGACCTCGACGCCCGTGGCCGCGGCGATGCGCGGGGCCACGTCGAGGTCTCGCCAGTTGAAGTAGGGGACGTAGAGCAGATGCCCCGTCGAAGGGTCAACGAGTCCGGGGATGCTGACGCCGATGCCCTCGATTGTGCCCGGACTCTTCTCGATCAGACGGCGCGCGGCGGAGACGGCCCGCGTGACGGTCTTCTCGAAGTCGTGGTCGGTCTCGAACTCCTCGCTTTCGAGGACGAGTCCGGCGAGGTTGCTGGCGGCGACGGTCGTGCGCGTCGGCGCGATGTCAATGCCGATGGCCGCCGCGCCGATGCTTCTCAGGCCGAGGAGCGTCGGGCAGCGTCCGCCGGTCGAGCGCCCCGCGCCGATCTCTTCGACCAACCCCTCTTCGAGCAGCGAGTCAACGATCTCCGAGATGGTCGAGCGCTGGAGCGCGGTCTGGCGCGCGATCTCGGCGCGCGAGATCGGCCCGCGGTCGCGCACGTAGTTGAGCACGATCTGGCGGTTGATGGCGCGCATCGTGCTGAAGTGCGCCGTCTGGATTCTTTTCAGGTCAATGCGTCGCATCGCTCTCCGACTAACTTGAAGTGAAAATTACATGGCGTTGGCCGAACTTCTCTCGCGCGCACACGCGGACGAACACTGACTCTCAAACTCTCAAAACGCGATGAGGAAAGGCGTTCTCTTAAAGTCGCCGCCGGGCGGCGCGGGCCGCTCTTCCCGCCGGCGTCGGTCGCTAGTCGTTCTTCCGGCTCAGGCTCTCGGCGCTGCTCTTGATACTCTCGCTCAGAGAGATGATCTCCTGAATGTCGCGGCTCGCGCTCTCCGTCCCCTTCACGTCAATGACCGACGGCGACTTGAACCGCGGGTTCGCGACGAAGCTGTCTATGCGGTGGCAGAGTTTGGCGAGCGCGTCACGCATCTGCTTCTCGTCGTACTCGGTCTGCGCGGACTTTCCGGCGTCGCCTTCGGGCGGGCGGAGGCCGAGGTAGGACTGCATCCTCAGGGCGCGCTTCCTGACCTCCGCGGCCTGCGCGGTGACGCGGCTGAAGTCGAGCGCGCCGCCCGAGACGACCGCGCTCGCCACGTCGTTGCGGATGACCTGTATGCGCTTGAAGTCTTCGCCGAGCTGCTTCGCCGCGGAGCGGACGGCGCGCTCGTCCGTCGGCCCGCTGCCGCCCATGTTTCGGAGCTGCATCTCGCGCTGCTGCTCGTCGCGTATGCGCGCGGCCTCCGGGTCAACGCGCGGGCCGACGGGCAAAGAGGCCGGCGGGCCTTGCGCCGCGACCGACGCCCGCGCCAGCACGATCAACGCGACGACCGCGAAGGACGTGGCCGCTGGTTTTAGAAAAGAGACGGAGACGGCTCGCTTCACCTCGCACCTCCGAAGACGCCGGCACTCTCGCGGGGAAACAAGTATATCGTCGCGGGCGGCGAATGGTAAATGGCGAATCAACGAAGGGCGCGGCCCGCCTCCGAGTTTACGTTCAAAGCAGGCACTCGCCGACGAACGCACGCAGGCCTTCGATCATGCGCCGCGCACAGCCTTCCGTCTCGGCCTCGGCGACGAGTCGAATGATCGGCTCGGTGTTCGAGCCGCGCACCAGAAGCCAGCCGTCACTCGTCGTCACCTTCACGCCGTCGCGCAGGTCTTGCGGCAACCCCGTGTAGCGACTGCGAACCGCCTTCAGGACTCTGCCGATGCGGTCGGAGCGGCAGGCGAGCTTCTCCTTGACCATGAACGCGCGCGGCAGTTCGCCGACCAACTCGGAGACCGTGCGGCCCGTCGAGGCGAGAAGGTGAAGGACGAGCGCCATGCCGACGAGGCTGTCGCGCGCGAAGTTGACGCGCGGGTAGATGACGCCGCCGTTGCCCTCGCCGCCGACGACCGCGCCGCGCCGCAGCATCTCTTCGGTCACGTTCGCCTCGCCGATCTTCGAGCGGAAGACGGGACAGCCGAACTCCCGCGCGACCGCATCCAGCACGCTCGTCGTCGCGAGGTTCGCCACGACGGCCCCGCGCTCCTTCGACAACACCTGCCGCGCGGCGAGCACGAGCGTGTACTCCTCGCCTATCGGCTCGCCGCGTTCGTCAACGACCGCCAGCCTGTCCGCGTCCATGTCCTGAGCGAAGCCCACGTCCGCTTTGTGTTCGCGCACCGCCGCGCACAGCGCGCCCAGATTTTCTGGCACGGGTTCAGCGCCGCGCGGGAACATCCCGTCGGGCGTCGTGTTGACGCGGACGACCTCCGCGCCGAGCGCTTCGAGCAGCCGCGGCGCGACGATTGAGCCTGCGCCGTTGCACGAGTCAACGACCGCGCGCAAGCGTCGCGCGCCCGCGCGCCCGCTCCCCCCGCCCGTCGTCAATTCACTTGCGCCTTCCGGCAGAGGGCCGAGCGCGTCCATGATCGCCCTGACGTGCAGGTCAACCGCGCCCGCCAAAGCTTCGACCGAGCGCATCTCCGCGCCCACGACCTTCACGTACTCGCCCTGATGGTAGATGTCGAGGAGTTGTCGCGCCTGCGCCGCCGTCAGGAACAGCCCCGACGAGTTGACGAACTTCAGCGCGTTCCACTCCGCGGGGTTGTGGCTCGCCGTGATCGCGATGCCGCCGCGCGCGCCGCGCTGGCGCACCATCAACTGCACGGTCGGCACGGGGCACACGTCGAGGTCAACGACGCGACACCCGGCGGAGAGCAGCCCCGCGACGACCGCCTGCCTCACCATCTCGCCCGACGTGCGCGTGTCGCGCCCGATGACGATTGAGCCGGGGCCGACGTATGTGCCGAACGCCTGCGCGAAACGCGTCAAAAGCGTCGGCGACAGCGACTCGCCCACGACGCCGCGCACGCCGGAGATGCTGATCTTGAGTGTGGGTATGGCTCTCATGATTCAGTGATAAGTGACGGGTGATAAGTGACAAGTAAATCCGGTTGCCCTTTCTTATCACTTATCACCCATCACTTATCACTCCTAAAAGTTGCACGGCGACTCAAGCGCCGGCTTCCGCGCGGGCACGGTGTCGCGGAACTTGACTGAACGGCGGCGGAGCGCGGCGACGCGCGACTCGACCTCTGCGGGCGCGAGCGCGGAGTTCGACTCGAAGAAGACCCAGTCAATGTCTTCGTTGTATGAGCGCGCGCCCTCGACTTTCGCCGCGCCGTCTTTGATGAACCAGAGGTTGAAGTTGATTGACATGACCGAGCGCGGGTAGTAGCGCCCCGTGTGCTCGACCTGCTCGACGCCGTCAACGAAATACTTGACCTTGCCGCTTGCGACTTGAGTCACGAGCGTGTGCCAACCGGCGCGGCTGCCGCCCGTCATGTTGAAGACGTTGTCCTTCTTCCAGTTCGGCTCAGGGCTGAAGGTGTACCAAGTCGTCTCGTAGAGCGACGCGCCCGCGACGCCCCAACCGCCGTTCGGCAGATACTCGAAATCCAGCTCGCTGTAATCCTTATCCATCGGCGCTTTCAAGGGGCTGATGGTGTAGAAGCTCTCGACGAGTTGATCGCCGCCGGGGCCGCTCAAAGGCGAGTCGGTGAAGCGCACGCGCGCGGCGTATGTGCCCTCGAAGAATTTTCGCCGCTGGCACACTTGCGTCTGCCGCGTGTTCGCGCCCGTGCCGTCGGTCGTCGAGGTCATGCGGAGCACGCGGTTGCGCGGCGCGACCTCGTCCTTCAAAAACGTGACGCCCTCCGGCGACCACGTCGCGCCCGGCACGCCCGGCCAGCCCGTCGCCGTGCGGACGATCCAGCCGTGGCCCGTCAACTCTTTCCTGTCCGTGTAGCTGAAGTCGTCGAACAGGATTTGAGAAGACTGCTTCGCGCTTTGAGCCGCTTCGGTCTTGTCCGCCAGCGGCTCAGGGTTCAGCCGACTCGACGCGGCAACGCCGCCGGCGAGCGCGGACGGAAGCTCGACGCCTCCATCCTCCGACGCGAGAACGACAAGAAAGATCACGGCCACGGATAAGAACGCGTAATTCTTCACGGCTTCTGAGCCTCCCTATCAAAGCGAGTCGTGCGTGGAGTTGATTTCTCAAGCGACACGGGTACCGCCAAGCCGAAACAATTTCTTCAACCGCTCACTTGCCGATCATGTCGCGCGCGTAGTCGAGCAGTGCCTGCGCGCGCCGCTCCGTCTCGGCCTCGGCGATGATGCGGATCATTGACTCGGTGTTCGAGACGCGCACGTGAACCCAGCCGCCTTCGCGCGCGACCTTGATGCCGTCGGTCTGGTCGTACTCGACGCCCTCCCTTTCGAGTTCGTCATAGACGCGCTGCATGAGCGAGTAGATGCGGTTCGGCTCGACCGCGACGTTGTGCTTGATCATCACTAGCTGCGGCAGCGTCGCCGCCAACTCGGAAATCCTCTGCCCCGTCCGCGCCAAGTGTTCGAGGATGAGTCCGACCGCCGCCGCGCTGTCGTTCGTGAGCTGCACGCGCGGGACGATGACGCCGCCGCTCCCCTCGCCGCCGATGGCTGCGCGGTTCTCGATCATCGCCTCGGAGACGTAAGCCTGTCCGACCGGCGTGCGAACCACACTCGCGCCGTGACGCGCGGCGACGAGGTCAACGGCACTGCTCGTCGAGACGTTGGTCACGACGACCGCGCCGCGAGCCGGGACGTTCGTGGCCGCAACATTCGTCGAGTCGTGCGCGCCGACTGCGCCGCTCTCGCGGCTCAGTTGAATCTCGGCGCACGCGGCGAGCGTCGCCTCTTCGGGGAGAATCTCGCCCGCTCCGGTGACGATTCCGAGCCGCTCGCCGTCGGCGTCGTGCGCGAACCCAATGTCCGCGCGCCCGGCACAGACTACCGCGCGCAGTTGCGCCATCGTCTGTCGCCGCGGCTCCGGCGAGTGCGGGAAGGGCGCGGCGGGGTCGTCGTTGACTGCGAGGACTTCGCAGCCGAGTTCTCGAAGCCAGCGCGGCGAAAGCAGCGAGCAGGAGCTGTTGCAGCAGTCAACCGCGACCGTCAGGCGGCGCGCGCGGATTGATTCGATGTCGAACGCGCCCGCGAGGACTTCGAGGTGATGCGCGATTGCGTCGCGCTCCTCGACGCGGCTTCGGATGCGCTCCCAGGTGGCCTTGGCGAACTCGGCCTGGTGGAAGATGTCGAGCAGTTCGTCGGCCTGCGTCGCGTTGAGGTAGAGTCCGTCCGGGCGCACGAACTTCAAGGCGTTCCAGGGTTCTGGGTTGTGCCCTGCCGTGATCGAGACGCCGCCGTCCGCGCCCGTCCACCTGACCGCGAGTTGCAGGCTCGGCGTCGGGCAGATGCCCAAATCAATCACCTCGCAACCCGCGGCGAGCAGGCCCGCGAGCACGGCGGAGCGCGCCATCGGCCCCGACGAGCGTGCGTCGCGGCAGACGAGTATGCGCCCCGCATCGAGGTACGTGCCGAAGGCCTGCGCGAAGCCGACGACGAGTTCCGGCGTGAACGTCTCGCCGACGACGCCGCGCACTCCGCTGATGCCGATTTTGAGCGAGTTCATGACGCGGGACGTGAGGATAGCAGAACCGAAACCGCGAGCGATAGCGAGCAGGTCAGCGACACGGAGGAAGAATTATTAACAGAGATGGACAGGATAGACGGGATAAAGGCATTTGCTTCCCATCCTGTGCATCCTGTCCATCCCTGTTAAATTTCTCTTCCGTCACTCACACCTACTCGCTCCCGGCTCGCTTCGTTCGGTTAGCGCCCAAAGATTTTGATTGACTAGCGGCGCGCTCTGTTCTAATCATTAAACGCCAACTCAAGTTCGCGCAGAATTTTCTTACGACATTTTACGCCTGGCCCGCCTCCGCGGACGCGCCTTTGCGCGCTCACGCGAAGCGAGCCTCGTCGTCATCATCCGCGGTCTCTTCGAGGAACTGATGAAAGCAACCCTGTACGCCCTGCTCTCTCTTCTCTCGTGCTTCGCTTTGAACGCCGCCGCGCAAAACTCGACGCCGAACACGCAGCCGCAGGCGCAGCATCACCTGATGCCCGTTCCCTCGTCGTTGCAGTTCAGACAGGGCAGGCTCGCCATCACAAAGTCGTTCGCCGTCGCGACGCGCGGGTACACGGACGCGCGACTTCTCTCCTACGTCGCGCGCGTCGTGCGCCGTCTCGAAGGCCGAACCGTTTTGGAGTTGCCGACCGAGCCGACGCCGGACGCGAACACGGCAACGCTCGTCGTCGAGTGCAAAGGGTCGGGGCAGGCAGTCCCTTCGGTTGAAGAGGACGAGACTTACACGCTCGAAGTCACGGACAGACAGGCCGTGCTGCGTGCGGCGACGGTCGTCGGCGCGATGCGCGGGCTTGAGACTTTCCTGCAACTGCTCGAAGGCGACCGCGAAGGCTTCTACGTTCCTGCCGTTCAAATCAACGACGCGCCGCGCTTCCGCTGGCGGGGCCTGCTGATTGACGTGGGCCGGCACTACGAGCCGATGGAAGTCTTGAAGCGCAACCTCGACGCGATGGCCGCCGTCAAGCTCAACGTCCTGCATTGGCACTTGACCGAGGATCAGGGCTTCCGCATCGAGAGCAAGAAGTTTCCGAAGCTCACGGGCGTGGGTTCCGACGGACTCTTCTACACGCAGGACGAGGCGCGCGAGATCATCGCCTACGCGCGCGACCGCGGCATCCGCGTCGTCCCGGAGTTCGACATCCCCGGCCACAGCACGAGCTGGCTCGTCGGCTACCCGGAGTTGGGGAGCGCGCCGGGGCCTTACAAGATTGAAAGAGGCGCGGGCATCTTCGAGCCTGCGCTCGACCCGACGAACGAAGAGGTTTACAAGTTCCTCGACGCCTTCCTCGGCGAGATGGCCGCGCTCTTCCCCGACGCCTACATGCACATCGGCGGCGACGAGAACGAGGGCAAGCAGTGGGACAGGAACCCGAAGATTCAAGCCTTCATGAAGGCGCACGGCATCAAGGACAACCGCGCGCTTCAGACCTACTTCAATCAACACCTCCTGCAAATCCTCACCAAACACGGCAAGCGCATGATGGGCTGGGACGAGATTTTCCAGCCCGACCTTCCGAAGGATGTCGTGATTCAGTCGTGGCGCGGGCCGCAGTCGCTCGCCGACGCGGCGCGCAAAGGCTACGACGGCATCCTCTCCGCGGGCTACTACATTGACCTGATGTACCCGGCGTCGCAGCACTACCTCGCAGACCCTCTGCCGGCGAACAGCACGCTCACGCCCGCCGAAGCCGCGCACGTCCTCGGCGGCGAGGCGACGATGTGGGGCGAGTGGGTGACTCCCGAAACGATAGACTCGCGCATCTGGCCGCGCACCGCCGCGATTGCCGAGCGCCTGTGGTCGCCGCGCGAAGTGAACGATGTTGAAGACATGTACCGGCGGCTCGCCGTCGTCAGCAGTCAGCTCGAAGAACTCGGACTCACGCATTTGAAGAATCAGCGGATGATGCTCCGGCGTCTCGCGGGCGGCGAGGACAGCGCGGCGCTTCGGACGCTCGCGTCGGTGGTCGAGCCGGTCAAAGAGTACATGCGTTATCAGGTGCGCCCGCAGACGATGCTCAGCCCTCTGACCGGACTCGTTGACGCCGCGCGCCCCGACAGCGACGCGGCGCGCGACTTCGCCCGCGACGTTGACGGCCTGCTCTCGGACGCGCCGCACTTCGCCGCGCGCTCGCGCGAGTTGCAGGAGACGCTCGCCGGGTGGCGCGACGCCGGGCCGCAGTTGGACGCGCTGATTGACCGCTCGCCCGCGCTCTCAGAGGCGAGGCCGCTCGCCGCAGACCTCTCGCGGATCGGCGCGATAGGCTCCGAGGCGCTCGCGTACCTGACGGGCGGCGTCGCGCCGGGCGCGGAGTGGAGCGCTTCGAGGCTCGCCGCGCTCCAGGATGCCGCCAGGCCGAAGGCCGCGGTCGAGTTCGCCGTCACACAGGGCGTCCGCACGCTCGTCGTCGCCGCCGCCGAGTTGCCGTCTCTCAAACAGACGACGCCCGCCGAGTGGAAGGCGCGAGTCAAGGCCCTGTCGGCGACGCCGACGAAGCAGCCCGGCTACTGAAGATTCGTGTCACCGGCCCCGCGCACGCGCGCGACTCCCCCGTTAAGGCACGCGCGCCGGCGAGAACCTCAAAAGGGCGACGCGGCCACCCCGCGCGCCGCCGAAGTTCGCCGCCCGGACACACGGCGGGCGCGACAAGGAAGGGAGGAAGTATGTTGAGAAGGATTCTGTTTCTGCTCGTCCTCGTGGTGGTCTTCCACGCCGGCGCGGCGCACGCCACGCCGATCTCGGTTTACGGCGCGTGGCACTGCGGCAACGACTACTGCACCTGGGGCAGCGTCCGCGACATGACCGACTTCGACGTGAAGAACCACTGGCTCATAGACCGCGCCGACGGCACGGGCTTGCCGTCGGTCAATCTCGTCGTGCTCAGCTTCGTCCAACCTCTGAAGCTGCTCAACAAGACGACCGACGCGCAGACCTTAAACGGCGTGCCGCGCGGGATGACCGCCGACGTGGTCAACTACTTCAAGAGCCGCAACGTCCGCGTCATGCTCTCAATCGGCGGCATCACATACGTTGACGCCTGGAACCAGGCGCTCTCGACCAACCCGACGCAGTTGGGTCTGAACGCCGCCGAGGTGGCGAAGTCGCTCGGCGTCGGCATCGAGATCGACTACGAGGAGAACACGAGTCCGAACCTGACGGGGCTGCAAGCCTTCATTGACGCCTACCGCTCGCAACTGCCTTACGACGCGACGGGCACGAACCACGCCGCGCGCCTCACCATCGACCTCGCCGCCGGAGACCGCTACCTCATCGCGCTCTGCCGCAAGGCCACGTCCGACTGGCTCAACCCTTCGTCGCCCGTGCTCGACTACGCCAACGCGATGGTTCCGAGCAAGCAACCGACGAGCGCCACCGACGCCGAGTCGAACTGGCAGGAGCACATCGACGGCAAGCCGCAGTACAATCCGCCCATCGTGTCACTCGCCGCGGCCAAGTTCGCCGGCAGCCTCTACGTCGTAACGGGGAATCGCGCCGCGCCCGAGTGCGTCAACTTCGGCAGTTCCCTCCAGAAGAGCACGGGCGGCTACGTGCAGACCGTGCAGACCAAGGCGGGGACGACGAACGGGATGCTCGGCTTCATGTTCTGGGCCGCGGAGTGTCAGGGCACGCGCAGCATCTGCACGACGCCCCCGAACACGTGCGAGGGCGGCGTCGGCGTCGGTGCCGCAACCTACACCATTCCGATACCGATGCCGGCCCTGCGGCAGCAGTGATGGAATGCTTGACCGTTCCGCGCCGAGCGCGACAGATACAATACCGCGAGCGGAAGCCTCGCGGGTATTTCCTTGCGCCCTTCGCGACTACTTAGCGCCTTTGCGGTTAAGCGAGTCTGACTTAACCGCAAAGGCGCTGGAGATGGCGTAGAGGACGCGAAGGTAGATGACATTCTCAACACTACCCGCGAGGCTTCCGCTCGCGGTTCTGAACCGCCGGCCCGCGCGCAGTTTGATGACCTATTTTGAGAAGGTGAAGGCAATGAGAAGAACCCTGTGTACATCCGTCGCTATTTTATCGCTCCTCGTCAACAGCTTCGCGCCGTCGCTCGCGCAGACCGCCGCGCCGCCGTCGCAGGCGGACGTTGACCGCCGCGTCGAGGCGATACTCGCGAAGATGACGCTCGAAGAGAAGATTGACATGCTCGGCGGCGTTGACGGCTTCTTCGTGCGCGACGTGCCGCGCCTCGGCCTCCCGCGTCTGAAGATGGCCGACGGCCCGCTCGGCGTTCGCAACTACGGCCCGGCCACGGCGATGGCGGGCGGCGTCTCGCTCGCGGCGACGTGGAACCCGCAACTGGCCGAGCGCGTCGGCACGGAAATCGGGAGGGACGCGCGCGCCAAGGGCGTCCACTTCATGCTCGGCCCCGGCGTGAACATCTACCGCGCGCCGATGAACGGTCGCAATTTTGAATACTTCGGCGAAGACCCCTTCCTCGCCTCGCGCACGGCGGTCGGCTACATCCGCGGCATGCAGTCGCAGGGCGTCTCGGCGACGATCAAGCACTACATGGGCAACAACTCGGAGTTCGACCGCCACAACACCGACTCGGTGATTGACGAGCGCACGATGCACGAGATTTACATGCCGACGTTCGAGGCCGCGGTGCGCGAGGCCCACGTCGGCGCGATCATGGACTCGTACAATTTGGTTAACGGCGAGCACGCCTCGCAGAACCACCACACGCTGACCGACGTTGCGAAGGGCGAGTGGGACTTCGACGGCCTCATCATGTCCGACTGGTTCGCGACCTACGACGGCGTCGCCGCGGCCAACGGCGGTCAAGACCTTGAGATGCCCGCGGGTTTCTTCATGAACCGCAAGACGCTGCTGCCCGCCGTGCAACAGGGCAAGGTCTCGCAGGCCACGATTGACGAGCACGTGCGGCGGATACTCCGCACGGCGATACGCTTCGGCTGGCTCGACCGCGACCAGGCGGACGCGTCCATCCCGCGCTTCAACCAGCAGGGCCGGCAGGTCGCCTTGCAGGCCGCGCGCGAAGGGATGGTGCTTCTGAAGAACGACGGCAACCTCCTCCCGCTCGACAGGTCGAAGACGAAAACCATTCTCGTCGTCGGCCCCGACGCCTACCCGGCTGTCCCCGTCGGCGGAGGCAGCGCCGCCGTGCAGCCGTTCGTGGCGGTGAGCTTCCTCGAAGGTCTGAGCAACAAGCTCGGCCCTTCGGTCAATGTCCTTTACGAGCGCGGGATTCCGTCGTTGAGCGAAATGGCCGAGGCGACGAACTTCACGACCGCCGCCTCGAACGGTCAGCCCGGACTGACCGCCGAATACTTCAAGACCGAAGAGATGCAGGGCGCGCCCGTCGTCACGCGCAACGAGCAGCATGTCAACTACGGCCCCGGCGCGGGCGCGTCCTTCCCCGCGGGCACGACCGCCGAGCGCTGGGCGGGCTACTACACGCCGCAGTCGGCGGGCGCTTACGACATCTTCGTCCAGTCAACGGGCGAAGACGGCGGATACAATCGTCTCTACGTTGACGACAAACTCGTCTTTGACAACTGGACTGTCTCGCGCGCGCTCACCGCCGACGCGACGCTTCAACTCGACGCCGCGCCGCACAAGGTCGTGCTCGAACAGCACGGGCGTTCGGGCTGGCTCGGCGGGAAGGTCAGGTTCGGAATCGTGCGCCGCGGCGCTGCCGTTGACGCCGAGGCGAAGCGCATGGCCGCGAGTGCGGACGCGGTCGTCGTCTGCGCGGGCTTCGGCCCCGAGACCGAGAGCGAGGGCGCGGACAGGACGTTCGGCCTCCCGCCCGGACAGGACGATCTGATCTCCGAGATGGCCGCGGCGAACAAGAACACAATCGTCGTCGTCACGTCGGGCGGCGGCGTTGACATGAACGGCTGGATTGATCGCGTGCCCGCGCTCATCGAAGCATGGTATCCCGGACAGGAGGGCGGGACGGCGCTCGCGGAAATTCTCTCCGGCGAAGTGAATCCTTCGGGCCGCCTGCCCGTCACCTTCGAGCGACGTTGGGAAGACAACCCAGTCCACGACAGCTACTACCCCCCCGACGGCACGAAGCGCGTCGTTTACAAAGAGGGCGTCTTCGTCGGCTACCGCGGCTACGAGAAGAACAACACGAAGCCGCTCTTCCCGTTCGGCTACGGACTCTCGTACACGACCTTCAAGTACTCGAACCTGACCGTGCGGCCAGCGGCGAACGCCTCGACGGGCGCGCTCTACGAAGTCTCGTTCGACGTGAAGAACACGGGCGGGCGCGAGGGCGCGGACGTGGCCGAAGTTTATGTCGGCGACACGCACTCGCGCGTGCCGCGGCCCGCGAAGGAGTTGAAAGGCTTCTCGAAAGTCACGCTCCGCCCCGGCGAGTCGCGCCGAGTGACGGTCGCGCTCGACCGCCGCTCGTTCTCCTACTACGACCCCGACTCGAAGCAGTGGCGCGCAGACCCCGGCGACTTCGACATCCTCGTCGGTCGCTCGTCCGACCAGATCGAGCTTCGCGGCAAGCTCACGCTCAAGTGAAAGCTGTCAGCGGTCAGTAAAAAGCTGAGCGCTGAAAGCTTCTCTTCACCTCGGCACGGGCGCGCCCGGCTTGACGACGCGAATCCAGTGGTCTGTGAATTTGTAGTGCATCTCCGGCAGCTCGACCTTCGGCATGTGGCACGAGGCGCACTGCTTCGTCGAGACGGGGCACGCCGGGGCGGAGCGCGCGTCGGTCTTCGGCTCTTTGGCGTTTGAAAGGTGACAGGCGAGACACTTCGAGTCGTAGAAGGCTTCGTCGTGTTGCAACTGGTCGTGAGGGTCGTGGCAGGCCGTGCAGCCCATGCGCTTGTCGTCAATCAGGTGGCCGGGGCTGTTGTAGATTCGGTAGGGCTGGAAGCGTATGTTGGCCGCGCCGCCCTGATCTTCTAAAGACATCACTTCGTCGAAGCCCTCGTGGCACGCGCCGCAGAACTCCTGCGAGAGTTCGAGCGCGTCGAGTCCGGCGGGGTTGAAGATTTGCGGGTCTCTCAAGTCCTTCGCGCGCGCCGCCGCGACGTGCCGCGCGCCGGGGCCGTGGCAGGCTTCGCAACTGACGCCCGCCGCGGCCTGCTCCAACTGACTGCGCGCGCCGCCCGGCGCGGGCGTCGTGTGGCAGTTGAAACAGCCTTGCGCCGCCTCGGCGCTCATCGGGCGGCCCAAGGCGTCTTCGAGCGACGAAGGGACGCCGCGCGGATGTTGGATCGTGATGTCGAGATTCTGGATTGATTGAAAGTAGCTGACGCGGCTTTCGTAGTACGCGCCGCCGTGACGGAAGATGTAGGTCTGCCCCGCCACGCCCTCGCCGAAGCAGAAGAGCACGGGTTCGTTGATCGCGCCCGCGCCGTCGCCGACCGAGTAGTTGACGCCTTGGCCGTCGCGCGTGATTCGATACGTGTACGGGCCGTTGCGGAAGGCGAGCGGCGCGCGCGTCTTCAACACCTCGCAGTCCGCCGGGCGCTCCGAGGCGTGGCCCATCGGCGTCGAGCCTTGCGCGCGCGCCTCCTTCGCGTGGCACTCGGCGCACGCGGCAGCGCCGACGTAAGCCGCGCCGGAGTAGTCGCGCGTCGGACGCCACTTCGACAGCGCGTCGGCGGCGCGGCCTTGCGCGCGACCGCCCGCGGACAAAGTCGCCGCGAGGTAGGCGAGCGCGAAGGTCAGAAGGAGTGAGAGGGCCAGAGTTCTCTTAACTGCGTCACCCATTCGTTGATCCGCCGGAAGCAGCCGTGCGACTCTTCGCCGCGACCGCCGAAGTCGAGCTTGTGCGGTGCGCCGCGGCGTTCGTCAAAATCTTCGCGGGGGCTATACTGTACTTCCCTCGCCCGCTTTGTCGAGAGGCGATCCGCCGAACGAACTCGTCCGACCGCACGGAGGTGTAGGATGTCCGCCGAAAACTTTTCGCGTCGCCTGCGTCGCGCGGGCCTGCCGCTGCGCCTGCTCGCCATGCTCTCTCTCGCCTTCGGCGCTGTGCGCCCGCAGGCTCAGCAGGGCAAGCCGCAGCAGAAGGCCGACGAAGAGGATGTCGTGCGCGTCGGCTCGCACCTCGTCAACGTTGACGTGTCGGTCAAGGACAAGCACGGCAACTACGTCAACGACCTCAAGGCCGAAGACTTCACCGTCTTCGAGAACGGCGTGCGGCAGAAGGTCGAGTTCTTCAACCCGCCGCTCGCGGGCGGCAGGGCGAGCGGCGCGTCGGCGGGAAGTGATTCGACGCAGCCCGCGAACTCCTCGACCACAACGCCGCGAGCGCGGGCCGGGATGCCGAGGAACATCATCTCGCTCGTGCTCGACGGGCTGAACACAGACCCCTCGAACATGAAGCGCGTGCGCGACGGGATGGTCAAGTACATACGCGAGCAGGTCGCGGACACAGACACCGTCGCGCTCTTCGCCGTCACCGGCGGACTGCAACTGCTCCAGCCCTTCACGCGCGACAAGGACAAGTTGATCGCGGCGGTTGACAGGGCGGCAGCCGCCTCGACCTCTTCAAAAGGTTTCGAGCAGCGCGACATCGAGGAGAACATCGCGAAGCTGCGCGAGGCGTCGAACGGCGCGGACTCCGTGGACTCGCCGCAGTCGGCGAGTCAGGGGGCCAACGGCTCTGCGATGGCCGCCGCCATGACCGCCGCGCGCGTGCTGCAACAGTACCTCCGGCTCCGCGGCGTGCTCGGCCTGCAACAGTCGCGGCCCATCCTCGCCGCGCTCGCGGCCATCTGCGAGGCGCAGCGCACCATCCCCGGCAAGAAGACGCTCGTCCTCTTCTCGCAAGGCTTCGTCGCGCCCGAAGCGCTCGACTGGCAGGTGCAGAGCATGATTGACATCGCCAACCGCGCCGACGTTGCCATCTACGTCATTGACTCGGCGGGGCTGAAGGCGAGCGCGCCGCAGTCCGGCTCCTACGCGCCGCCATCGCCGCTGCAAGGCATCTCGGTCTTAAGCGGCAGGACGGAGTCGAGGACGCACGCCGAAGGCGGCGAGGACGAGTTCGACTACTCCCGCTACGAGGGGCTGAACCGCGAGCACGACATACTCTACCGAATCTCCGGCGACACGGGCGGCAAGTTCATCAAGGACACGAACGACATCGCGCGGGGACTCGCGCGCATTGACGGCGAGATTCGCGCGCGCTACACGCTCGCCTACCAGAGCACGGACGCGAACTTCGACGGCTCTTTCCGCAAGCTCAAGATCGAAGTGAGCTGGCCCGACGCGCAGGTCATCACGCGCCCTGGCTACTACGCCATCGCGCCCGACCAGGTCGTGCCGCTCTCGCCCGAAGAGCGGAAGCTCTTGGCGAGCGTCAACGCGCCGGAGGCGAGTTCGTCGCTCCCGCTCTTCGTCGAGATCAGTCCGTTCCGCGGGCGCGAGGGCGGCTACGTCGTCCCGCTCGCGCTCGAAGTCCCGCACGACGCCGTGAAGTTCGAGCCGAAGGACGGCAAGCAGCGGATGCAGCTCGACGTGCTAGTCGTCGTCCGCGAGGGCAAGGACTCGGTCGTCTCGCGGCTCGGCGGAAGCTTCGACGTGCTCCTGAACGAAGCGCAGTACCAGTCAATTCTCAACAACAACGTCTTCTACCGTCAGGACATGGAACTCGCGCCGGGCACTTACGACGTTGACATGGTCGTGCGCGACAAGCTTTCGGGCAGGACGGCGGCGCGCAGGCAGAGGCTCGTGCTGCCGGAAGCGGGCGCGGAATTTTCGATGACCGACGCGGTGCTGAGCCGCCACGTCGAAGCGGCGCGCTCGACTGGAATGCTCGCGTCGGGTGACGTGCTCAGCCACGGCGGCGCGCTCATCAGCCCGCTGCCGAGCCGCGCCTTCACGGCCTCCGACAACCTGATAATCTTCTTCGACCTCTACAACGCCGCGACCGACGCCGCTACGGGTAAGCCCTCGGTCAAGGTCACGGTGACGCTCGCGAAAGGCGGCAGGCCCGCCCTGAAACCCATCGAGTACGAACTCGACGAACGGCAGAGCGAACCCGTGCCGCACCTGACCTTCGCGAAGTTCATCACCCTGACGGGACTCGCGCCGGGCGACTACACGGCGAGCATCGAGGCGAGAGACGCGGTCGCGGGAAAGAGCTTGAAGCAGCAGGCGGCGTTCGTCATCAAGTGAGGGCGACGCGGGCCGGATTCATCGCAGCGGTTTGTTGATCGGCTTAGAGCCTTCGGTAGTAGCCGCCGGAGGCGCACGGGCGGCAGAGCGTGAGGCCGTCGCCGCCCCTGACTTCGCGACCGTCGTTGACGCCCTCGCCGCAGCGCGCGCACCTCACGCGCGAGAGCGGGCGGCCCGGCGCGTCGGTCTCTTTGTACTCGACTGCGACGCGCTCGACCTTGAACAACTCCTCGTCCGAAGCCTCGCGGTAGGTCTTGAACTGCCGCTCCTTCTTGCTCTCGATTTCGAGGTGGCGCGCGTCGGCGAGCGCGCGCGACTCTTCGAGCGCGACGACGCGCACGGCCATATTCGTCTCCGTGTTGAGGAACGTCGCGGCGACCTTGCCGTAGTCGAAATATTTGAGGCTGCGCTTGCCGAGCCGCACGCCCGTCACCGCGCCGACCGCGTCGGCCATGCAGCGGTCAATCTCGACCCAGACGACCAGCTTCTTCCGGTCGGCCCCGCGCGGGTCTTCGATGCCGACCTCGCGACAGCCGACGACGGCCATCCGCGCGCCGAGCAGTTGGCCGGCGCACATGTGCCCGTGCAGACGCCCGCACTCCTCCAACAACGCGTCGAGCGTCCCCAGGCCGCGCCCGCCCGACGCGTGCGACGCACTCTTCACGTCGTGCGTCGTCGCCGTGCCCGCGCCCGTCTCGCGCGGCGCGGTCGTCGAGGCGGCGGTTGATGAATCGTCAGCCAAGTCGCGTTTACCCTCCTTGCTCGCCATCTGACCTACTCACGCGTGCAGCGCCGTCGCCTGACTCGCGTCGAGCACGGAAGCGCGGACGTGCGCGGCGAGGCGCGGCAAATCTTCGCGCGTGTAAACGGGGAGCGATTCGATAAGCCGCCTGTCGGCGTCGCGCAGCCACGGCGCGAGGCGTTCGCGCGCGTCCGCAACGCTCCACGCTTCGACCGACGGGTCCGATTCGTCCGAGAGGTACAGCGCCGAGCTTTTACGCAACGCGCGCCGCGCCGAGGGCTTGATCTTCCCGCCCGACGCGCGCGCGACCATCAAGGCGAAGCCCGGCTCGACGAAATCGAGAAAGCTGTTGCCCTCGACGATCACGCCCGGCGCGCTCACCCTTTCGAGCGCGAGGCGGACGCCGTCGCCGACTTGCTTGTCTGTGACGATGACCCAATGGACGTTCGACGCGCCCGCGTCCCAGTAGCGGCCCGTGTCCTTGCCCGGCGCGTAAGTCTCGGCGCGGCCAGAGCGGACGAGCGGCTCGTCGCTCAAAAGATTGCTGACGCAGCAGGCGTGTGGGTCTTTGCCGCACGAGCGGTAATGCCCGCGCGTCACCTTGACGGCCTCCCAGCCGGGCAGCCGGCGCAGAAGCTCACACACGAGCGTCGTCTTGCCGACCTCCGACGAAAAGCCTCCGACCGCTACGACCTTGCACGCCATTCTAAATTCGCTTCACGGATTTTCAGCGTGGTTTCATCCTACCCTCTCGCGCCGACGCGCATCAAGCGCTTCGCCGCCCGCGCGAATTCACGGCTGCGCGGGTCGGGCGTCGCGCGGCCTCTGCTCGAAGACGGCGGGGAACTTCTCGCGCAGGCGCGGAGTGATGCGGAAGCCCGCGTCCTCGAACGCCTCGCCGAAGTCGTTGCGCTCGCCGCCGCCGTGGCCGACGTGGCAGACGGTGCACCTGCCGCGCAGCTCCGTCTTCGAGAACGCGTCGCGGTCGTAGCGATCCATGAACGCGGGCTTCGCCTCGGCGCGAGGCGCGAGGAAGGCCGGCTCGACGAAACCGGCGAACCCGAACGCGGCGGCGAACGCTGCGGCAGCGAACGCTTTGACTCTCTGCGTCTTCACTTCCCTGCTCCTCAAAAGACGTATGCGACCGAGCCTGTGAAGCCGTTGCGACCGTAGTCGAGGTGCGGCAGCGGGCTGACGCCGAACTGCGGGCCGCCGACGCCCGCCGGGACGCGCGGCACTGGGCCGAACGTGTGATTGAACAGGTAGTCGAACTTGAAGATGACCGACGAAGAGGGCGCGACGTTCAGCCCCAGCGTCGCGCGCGAGCGGTTCAGGTAGAAATTCGGGAGCGTGCGATCCAAGCGCACGACTTCGTAGCGCACGACGGGCGCGACGTAGCCGCCCTCGTCGAAGTGCTCGGCGACGAAGCGCGGTCGGAACTGGTAAGCGCCCTCGACGTAGAAGCCGTCTTGTCCGGGGCTTCTTTCGGCGACGAACTCGGCGAGCGCGGTGACCGTGGCGGGGTCGTTCGGGTCAATCGCGGGCGGCGCGGGACTGCGGCGCGCGATGCCACCGCCGACGATGTTCGAGCGCCCGTACTCGCCGTTAATCGAGAGCGGCCCGCGGCGGTATGAGGCGTCGAAGAAGAAGATGGTCGCGGACTGCGGCGCTTCGTCCGCCTTGTTGAAGCGGCCGTTGTAGAGAGACGTTCCGAACTCGAACCCCTTGAGCGGCGAAAGCCCGACGCGCGCGACGACGGCCTTGTTGCGGTTCGCGTCCTGAAACGCGATGCCGCCCGGCTCCGCCGCCGACGACTGGCCGACGAGACGCGAGAAGGGCGTCGGCTCGTCGTCGTCGTTCGTGCCCTGCATCCCGTTGACGAGGTCGAGTTCGTAACTGAGCTTCATCCGGCGCGGGCGTTTGAAACGCCCGCGGACGCCGACGCCTGCGTCGCGGTAGGCCGAAGGCACGATGAACTGATTTGTGAGCGGGCGGACGGTCGTCAGGTTCAGGTACGAGTCGTGGTACGTGTTGAAGCGGCCCAGCGCGGGGACGATGATGCCGCCGCGGAAGGCGAACTCCGGGCGCACCTTCCACTCGACGTAAGCCTGCTCCACGTCAACCTCGCGCGAGCCGAACTCGTACTCGATCTCCGAGTTGAAGACGATGTTCTGCTTCTCGGCGAGGACGGCGGCGACGCCGAGGACGAGCCGCGAGTTCTGGAACGTCGGGGTGCCGCCGCCGTCGGCGCGCTCGCTCACGGAAGACGAGCGGTACTGGAAGTCGCCGTAGCCGCCGATGGTTATGCGGTCGGTGCGCAGCAGATTGCCCGCGCCCGCGAGGTCGCCGCCCTCCGCCTTCGACGCGACGGCGAGACGCGGACTCTCCGGCGCAGCCGTTGACTGCGGCGCTCCCGCTGGCGTCTTCCGCTGTGCGGGCGGCTGTGCGTTGGCCTCCGTGCTTTGCTCCGCGTTCTGTCCGGCTTCGTCGTTCCGTCCCGCGGCAGACTTCGCCTCGCCGTTCTTCTCCACGAGCGCGCGCAGGCGCTCAATCTCGTCCTTGAGTTGCCGAACCTCGCCGCGCAACTGCTCGACCTCGCCCTGCTGTTGCGGCTGCGCGGGCGGCGGCTGAGAGGTTTGCGCGGCGAGCGCCGTCGCGGACACGAGCAGCGCAAGCGTTGCGAGCGGCAGTCTCAAAGCTCCTGGGAAAAATTTTCTGCCGGGGCTAAGGGATGAATTCGGCTGGGCGGACATTGCGAAGCTTCCTTTCACGCATCCACTCTCGGATGGAAGATGGGAACGAAGGAGCGGAGGCGTGTTAAGATGCTTGCCGCACACCACTCGGAATTAGAGAGCCGGGCTGGTTCTGCACTTCGGAGCCTGCGGCGTTGGCGCGTCGCAGGCTCTTTCATTTGTGCGTTCTCACTGAATCGCGCAAGTTGAAAATGAAATCCATTTTCAACTTGCGCGCAGTATAGGATTGTCTCACACTTGATGTCAACCTCTTTTTCGAGAGGATGCTTTGCGGAGTCCGTCCCCGTGAATGCTTCGCGCTTTGCGGACTCAGGGAAATGCTTCGCGAATTCGGGGCGAACTCGATTTCGGGTTCCCGCGGTTCGTCGAGTTTGTTTGAACTCGCGACCAGAGTGTGCGCGCCGAGTTTCATGCGGCGCGCAGGCGAACGCGATTCCGTTCTACCGGCACGAAAGAAGTTCTGTTCTTCCGGCACGAAAGAAGGGCGGCTGAGGCTTCTCCCCGTTAGCCTCAGCCGCCCTCCCCCGCTCACCTCACCTTCGGAGGTTCGAGGGATTCGCATCCGCAACGCCGGGCCGCGAACGACAATCAACGATGGCCGAAGCGCGCGCGGTACTCGGCTGACTCGATGAAAGCCTTGACCATCTCGGCCTGGGTGAAGTCGCCGTTGAATTGATTCAGCTTCGCGAGCCAGAAGTCGTAGCCGGAGAAGTTCGTGTCCGGCCCTTCGTTCGGGTTGCGGCGCAGGTAGCCGAAGTATTGCATCAGCACGAAGGCGCGGTTGAACTCCTGCCGGACGAGCGACGGGTTCTCGGCGATTTTCCTGAGCACGTCTGCGCGCGCCTGCGCCGGGTTGCTCGCGGTCGCCAACTCCGCGACCAGCGCGTCGCGTTCGGACTGCGTCGGCGTGATGCCCGCGTTCGAGAAGAGCTTGTCAACGAACGCGTCGGGAGTCATGTCGGCGGGCATCGCGCTCGTAAATTCGGGACGGCCCACGAAGTCGAGCGCGAAGGCGTTCTTGTTGTCTTCGAGTTTCTGCTCCCAGCCGGTCTGTCCGACGACGAGGCCCTCGCCTATCCTTTGCGTGTCGGGCATGAACTCTTCGTAGGCGACGGGCACGGGCTTGTCGGCGAGGTTGCCGAACGCGGCCTTGTGCATCCGATAGACGAAGTAGCCCGTGTTCTGAAATTCGATTGAGAGGAAGAACGCCGCCGAGACGTTGACGCGCTTGGCGGCGACGCAGCTCGCGTCCGCGCCGCACGAGTTGATCTCGTTCTGCCAGAAGGCGAAGCCGGACGAGTCGGGCGCGCGGTTGAGAAAGTCGAGGTAGTTCTGGCGCACGTAGTCGGGCGTCGAATCAATCGGACTCGCCGTGCCCGCGCCCGCGAGCGCCGCGGCGGCGTCAACGCGCCGGTCTATCGATTGTTTAGTCCTGACGCTCGACCCGCGGATGACATCTTTGACCGACGAGTTTGATTCGGTCGAGTTGCCCGGCGGCAAGTTGGGGAACGTTGCGCGCACGAGCGCCGCCTCGCCCGCGACGAGCGGCGACGCCATTGAAGTTCCCGTCCAAGTGCCCGTGCCCTTGTCCGGCACGCTGCTCGTGACCCCGACGCCGGGGGCCATCACGTCCGGCCACTTCTGTTCGGAGTGCGCCCACAGCAAGTCGTTCTGGTCGCTCGCGCCGACGGAGATTTCACCTGCCGCGTTCTCCGCCGCGGGGTACATCAACTGCTCCGTGCCCTCGTTGCCGGCGGCGACAACGACGACGACCGGGTGCGCGGGCGGAGGCTCAGGGTTCGGCTCGTCGTCCTCGGCCTCGATTGATTTGTCGTCGCACGCGTGGCCGATGATGTTTCTGAGGATGTCCGACTTGTGAACCGACGCGAGGCTCAGGTTGATCACGTCCGCGCCGTCGTCGGTCGAAGGGTCGCCGTCGGGGTCGAGCGCGTAGCGAATCGCCTCCATCAGAACCCAGTTGTTGCCGACGCCCTGCGGGTCGAGCACGCGCAGGGGCATGATCTTCGCCTCCGGCGCGGCGAGCGCGACGAGGCCGGCGACGACCGTGCCGTGGCCGTAAGGCCCGCACGCGCGCGGGTCTGTGTCGGTGATACCCGGCGCGCAGGCCGGTCTGACTTCCGAAGGGTCGTCGTCGTCGTCAACGAAGTCGTGGCCGCGCAGGAGCCTTCCGGCGAGCAGCGGGTGGCGGCGGTCAACTCCGGTGTCCAGCACCGCGACGATCTCGCCCGCGCCCTTCGAGACCTTGTGCGCTTCCGACAGCCGCAGCGTCGTCGGTGCCCACTGCGAAGCGTACTGCGCCTGGCCGCCGACGCTCCACGAAAAGCCGACGCTCCAGGAGAAGCCAACGCTCCACGAAAAGCCGCTGCCTTCGGGCGAACCCGAAGTGTAGTTCGGCTCGGCGAACTGCACGCGCCTGGCCGAGTCGGCTTGGAGTGCCGCGGCCTTCTGCTGCGCGTCCACGCCGTCCGTGACGCGCAGGTGGTAGATCGGTCGCGAGCCGAACTGGTCGAGCAGTTGCAGGTTGTACTGCTGTGCGACGGCCTGAAGGTCTGCGGCCCGAAAGAGCTTGATGTTGACTTCGTTCGTGACGTAGGCGTCCTGCCCGTCGCCCACCGAGCCGTTCGAGGCACGCGCGATTCGGGGCGCGCGCAGGCCCGCGACCGAGAGCGGCGCGACGAGCGCGAGCAGGCACAGGCGGCGGAAAAGCTTGTGGGGCATTACCAGAGGAGACTCCTTGAAAGATTGTGCGTTGATTTATTCAGAGTGGCCGGGACGTAGTTTCGGGCCTCGCGGGAAAACGGCGAGCGCCCTGCCGACGATTTTAAACTCCGGCACCTTCGATGTCTTCTCCCCGCGAGACAGTGCGCCGCCGCGCGCGAAAAATACACGCGCTCCGTTTTTTTTGCGCCCCCGAATCGCGCGACAGGCCGGACGCGCTACCAGCGCCCCGTCAGGACGAACGCCGACCAGAAGAACGGGTGCGGGCGCTCTTTCATCTGCCGTAGCTGCGCCGCGCGGAGTGCGGCTGCGGGCCTCGCGCCCGACAGCAGTTGTTTGTAGAACTCCGCCATCAACTCAGCCGTCGCCTCGTCGTCAACCGTCCACAAACTCAGCACGAGCGACGGCGTGCCCGCGTAGAAAAATCCGCGCACGAGTCCCAACAACTCGTCGCCCGGCGCGACCGCCGACACGCCCGTCTCGCAGGCCGACAGGGTGACGAGCGACGCGCGCGCGTCGAGCGAGTATGCGTCGCGCGCCGTCAGCCAACCGTCGCCCAGACGGAGCGAAGAGAAGAGCGGGCTGTCGGGCCGGAACTGCCCGTGACAGGCGAGGTGCAAAACGTCCGCGCGCGTCGCGCCCTCGCGCAGAGCTTCGACCGTCGCCTCGCCGTCGAGCAGAACGGTCGCGTGCGCGAAGAGCGGCGCGAGCGTTTCGATCTCTCCGTGGACGTGCGTCAGTCGCTCGTCCGCGACGCCGACGAGCAGCGCGCTCTCGATTGCGCGCGGAGGCTTCTCAAGGCAGCGCAGCAGCACGCCCGCGCTCGGAGCGTAAGAGATTTCGCGACGCTCGACGACGTGTGCCTCGCCGTCGTGGAGCGCGTGGAACGGGACGTAGTGCAGCGCGCGGTGCGGCACGACGACCAGGCGGCGCTCGCCCAAAATTTTTTCGAGCGGTCGCAGCAGCAGGTCGTAGAGCGCGGCGAGGCGATGCCGGGCGCGCGCGGCGAGCGTGCCGGCGTGTGCGCGGACGCGCGCCGCGCCGTGGCGGAGCGTGTCGGCCTGAAAGCGAAACCCCGCGAGCGCCGCAGAGACTTCGGATTCGGATGCGAGGCCGCGGACGACTTCGACCCCGTCGCACGTCACGACGAAGGCGAAGAGTTCTCCGTCGAGGCTCGCGTACTCGACGAGCGCGGTCTCGCTTCCGAGTTCGCGCTTGAGCCTTTCGAGGTCGGGCGGCGCGGCGCGCGCGAAAGTTTGCTCGCCGTGCTGCTGCAACTGCCGCATGATTTCGAGCGTGCGCGTCTCGCGCTCGCGCACCGAGCAGTGGAGAGCGCGCATCGCGTCCGCGCCGCGCGCCGCCTCGGCGGGCCGGTCAATGCGGCTGTAAAACCAGTTGAGTTCTTCGCGCAGGCGTTCGAGCTGCGCGAACAGCCCGGCCTCGAATTCGTCGCGCGCGCGCGGTCGCGCGTCGAGCGCGCCGCTCATCAACTCGACGAGCGAGCGCGAGCGCGCGGCCTCGGTGTGCAGAAAAGCCTCCTCGACGCGCGCGCCGCTTCCCGTGTCGAGGCACAGCCGCACGAGTCCGTCGTAGGGCGCGAGCTTGTCGGCGACGAAGGCCGTGCGGAACTCCTCCGCCGGGAGCGAGGCGCGCAGGTCTTCGACGAGCGAGGCGGCGCGTTTGAAAGATTCTTCCGCCGCCTTCGAGTCGCCGCGCGCCGCCGCGAGCAATCCGAGTGAAGTGTGGCAGCGCTCGGCGATCTGCGGGAGCGCCTGCGCCTCGGCGTCGCGCAAAGTTGACTCGATCAGAACTTGCGCGAGTCGCTCGTGCGCTTGCGCGCGCGCCGCCTCGCCGCGCAGCCAGCGCGCGAGCAGCGCGCGTCGCAGCGCCCCTGCCTGCGCGAGCGGCGCTTCGGCCTGCGCCGCCAGAATCGCGGTGCGCGCGTGGTCGCCCTCGGCGTGGAGCAGTTGCGCCTCGGTGAGCGTGACGTAAGCCTCGCCGACGAAGTTCCCTTCCGCGGCGTAGAGCGAGCGCGCCTCGGCCAGAAACGCGTGCGCCTCCGCGACGCGCGCGGCGGCGTATGCGGCGCGTCCCGCTTGCGCGAGCGCGCGCGCCTGCTCGGCGCGCATTCCGAGTCCGGCGAAGGCGGGCGCGACGCGCTCGTACGTCGCGAGCGCTTCCGACGCGAGGTTGAGTTCGAGGTAGGCGTCGGCGACTTCGAGTTCGGCTACCGCCGACTGGTGCGCCATCCCCAGCGCGGCGAAGTGACGGCGCGAGCGCTCCAGAAGGTCGAGCGCGCGGTCGTAGCGCCCGCGAAAAAGCGCGAGGCTGCCCATGCTCGCCTCGATCTCGGCCTCGGTGACGGCGAGTCCGGCCCGCGCGGCGCGCGTGAGCGCGAGGTTGTAGAGTTCTTCGGCGGCGCGGAACTCGTGGCGGAGCGTGTGGAGGTAGGCGAGCGAGTTCTCGGTCACGGCGAGCTGCTTGAGGTCTCCGGCAGAGAGGAAGCGTTCGCGCGCGAGCTTCAGGTAGTGGAGCGCCTCGTCGTATCGCTCGCGCCGACCGAAGAGGTTTCCGATGTTGTGCTCGACTCGGCCCGCGGCGGGCTGGTCGCCGTGCTCGATGAAGATGTCGCGCGCGCGCAAGCCCGCCTCGACCGCCTCGTCGTAGCGACCGAGCATCGCGAGCGCGACGAGCTTGCTCACCTGCGTCGAGGCCGCCGCGTGCGGCTGGCAGAGCGAGTGGAAGCGCGACTCGGCCTCGTCTAGATGCGCGACCGCCGATTCCATCCGACCGCCGACGAGCGCGGCGATGCCTTCGGCCCACGAGCGGAGCGCCGCGACCTCTTCCGAAGCGTTGACGGAGGCGAGCGCGCGCAAAGCCTCGCAGGCGCGGACGGCGCGCGCCGGGTCGCTGCTCCACGCGTCGAGGCAGATGTCTTTGAGCGCGTGCGCGAGCGCCGCGTCGGCGAGCGCCGCGTGCTCGCGCAAAAGAGACGCGCGCCCCGACTCGTCCTCCGCCGACGCCAGCAGCGCGGCCACTTCCGCACGCTTCATTCTTCGTTCTTCGATCTTCAGTTGAGGTCGAGGCCGGGGACTTCGACGACCGTGTCGCCGAGGCCGAGCCGCAGAGTGTAGTTGCCCGCGGGCACGGGCGTCAGCGCGAACTCGCAGAGCGTGTTCAACTCGGCGCGCGCGCCTTCGTCTTCGCCGGCGACGCTCAGCTCGGCCCACCCGCCCGCGCACTCGCCGAGAACCTGACCCGACACGGCCCAGCCTTCCGACGTTGCGGCCAGCCGCAGGTCAACCTCCACCTCGCCCGCGCTGAAGATGAGCTGGCGCGACGACGAAGGCTGACTCGAACGCACGCCGAAGGCGAGGCCCGGCGCGTTGCTGTCGAAACTGAGCGACGCGACGACGCGACGAATCACGTTCGCCACGAAGCCCTCGCGCGCCGGTCGCGCGTCGAACAGACGGACGGCGTTCGCGAGAACGTCGCGCGGCGCGTCAACCGAGTTATCAGCGCGCATCAGATTTGTGACGCGCTCGACCTCGGCCAACTGTCCGGCGCAAGTCCGGCAGGCGTCGAGGTGCGCCCTCACTTCGCGCTCTGCTTCGGGCGCGAGCCGCCCTTCGGACAGGTCGGCGAGCCGTTCAAAAGGGGGATGGTTCGGGGCCAGCTTCATCTTTTCTTTCGCGGCTCGGCGTCCTTCCAGCCGCCGCTCGGACAGACAGTGTGCGCGCGGGTCGAAAAAATACACGCGCCGCGCGCGGAGCAAAAACGTTACCGCGCCGCGCTTCCGACGCGGGCGGCACGGAGGATGATACTGCGGTGCGCTGGCGACCGACAACGAGCGCGGGGCCGCTCAAGTGTGCGACGCGGCTTCGGAGTCTTATCGCCTCCGGCGAATTTTAAGTTCACGCCGGAGGCGCTCAGGCTCCGAGAAGATGCCTCGCGGCAGGCGCTCTTGAATCGAAACGCACGCGGGTGTGCGGTCGTGGCACGAACGGAGACCGTCGGGTTTCGTGCCGCCGACCGCGCACCTGCGTGTGACACAGCCGCGCCCCTTCGGCTGCGTCACCAGTCGAAGCGATTTCGGTACTCGCTCGACTCGATGAAGGCGCGAACCATCTCGGCCCTGTTGAAGTCGCCGCCGTTGTCGTCGAGCTTCTTCAGCCAGAAGTTGAAGCCGCTCATGTCGGCGTCCGGCCCCTCGTCCGGGTTGCGGTGCAGGTAGCCGAAGTATTGCATCAGCACGAAGGCGCGGTTCTGCTCCTGTCGCCTGAACTGCGCGTCGTCGGCGACCTTTCGCAGAACGGTCGCGCGCGTCTCGCCGCCCGCGTCGAGTCCCGCGACGAGCGCGTCGCGCTCCGCCGCGTCGGGCCGCACGCCCGCGTTCGCAAACAGCGCGTCAACGAACTGCTCGTTGGTCATGCCGTCGAAGCGCGCGTGGAAGGCGGGGCTTGCGGCCCAAGCGTCGGCGACGTTCTGCTTGTTGGCTTCGAGCTTGTCCTGCCAGCCCGGCTGTCCGACGACGACGCCCTGCGCCGCGCGCTGCATCCAGACGAGGAAGTCGTTGCGCCGCGGCATCTGTCCCGTGGTCTCCCTGGCGAAGCGGTAGATCATGCCGCCCGTCTCCTGAAACTCAATCGAGAGGAAGAACGCGCCCGAAGTGTTGACGCGCGCGGCCCGCTGGCACGCCGCGTCGCCGCCGCACCTGTCAACTTCGTTCTTCCAGAAGTCGAGTCCGTCGTCGTCCGGCTCGCGGTCGAGGAAGTCCTCGTACTGCTGCGAGACGAAGAAGTTTGTGTCGTCAATGTCGTTGCCCTTCCGCGTCGGCGCGGTCGAGCTGGAGTTGAAAGCGCCGCTCAGAACGGTCTGCCCCTGCGCGTTCGTGACGACGACCGTCGAGGCGCTCGTCACCGCGGGCACGGTCTGCCCGCGCTCCGACTCGACCTCGAACTCGCCTTCGAGCGTCGGCGCGAGCGTGATCGTCCCCGTCCGCGCGCCGTCAATCATCACGCCCAGAACCGTGCCCGCCGCCAGGTTCACTTGCTCGACCTCGACCTCAAGCTCCGTCCGACCGTCGTTGCGCGCGCGGAATTTCGCGTGCCCCTTCGGCGTCAGCCCGTCAATCGCCGCGCCCGCCAGCCGCGCCTCGATGCGAACCTCGCCGTTCGGCGTCGGACTCGGCGTCGCGCCGGGCGTGGGCGTCGGCGTCGGGCTTGAAGTTGGCGTCGGCGTCGCGTTGGGAGTCGGGGTTGCTGTCGGCGTCGGACTCGGACTCGGCGTCGCGCCCGGAGTCGGCGTCGGCGTGATGTCGCCGAACGCGCCCGCGACGATTGTCGCGCCGGCCTGATCCGCGACGACGACGCGCGTGCGCGAGTTGACGACGGGGACGGTCTGGCCGCTCTCGCTTTCAAACTCGACCTCGCCCGATTGCAAAGGGCCGAGCGTGATCGTGCCCGCCTGCGTGCCGTCGATCAGCACGTTGAGAACCGTGCCCGCGGGCAGGTTCACGTGTTCGACTTCGACTTCGAGCGAGCGCCGCCCGTCCGCCCTCTGCCGAAACTCGGCGGAGCCTTTCGGCGTCACGCCGCCGATCCCAGCGCCCGAAAGCGCCGCGACGATGCGCGTCTCCTGCGAGCCGCCGCCCGAATCAGCCGACGCGCCCGCGGCGAACAGAAACATCGCGCACGCGACGACGGCGGCTGCGGCCAGCGCCGCGCGCGGGCTTTTTGAAATGAGGTCACGGACGGGGCTTGCCGAACTGTTCTTCGAGTCTCTCATGTCATCTTTTCCTTACCGGGGAGACTTCGTTGTGGATTCTTTGAAACGACACACGACGCGTCGCACGAACAGTCGCCGTTCGTGACGGGAAAATACTTCGCACCCCGAATATTTTTTTTCGCGTGAGGAAAGATGACGTGTGGTTGAAGCCTTGTGCGCCCCCGGCTTAGAGGTTGCGCTCAGCGGCGCTCGCCGAATATCCCGGTCTTCTTCAGCGAGTCGAGGAGTTTTTTGAGGCAGCGCGCGCGCGTCGGGCCGACGCTGCCTTCGGGCGTGCCGAGCGCGGCGGCGATCTCGGAGTAGGCCGGCGTCTCCGGCGCGTAGAAGAGCATCGTCAGGAGTTTCCGGCAGCGCTCGTCCAACTCGGCGAGCGCCGCGCGAACGAGGTGCTGCTCCTCCAACTGCGCGAGCGCCTCGTCGGGCAGCAGACGCTCGTCGGGTATCGAGGCGGCCTCGTCCTCTTCGCCTTCGTCGCCCGCGAGCGGCTGCGTCGAGCGCGTGCGCTTGACGGCGAGCCAGGTCTTGCGGCGCGCGGTCGTGACGAGCCACGCGTGCAGGCGCGAGGGCTGCTCGATTGACTCGATGTTACGCAGCAGCGTCGCGAACACTTCCTGAAAAACGTCCGCCGCCGCGTCTTCGTCGAGTCCCGCGCGCCGCGGCACGGCATAGACGAGCCGCTGGTAACGGCGCACGAGCGCCTCCCACGCCGACTCCTCGCCGCGCCGGCAACCGCGCAACAGTTCTTCGTCGCTCAAAGTCATTTGAAGACCACAAGACCCGCTCGATTCGGTGAAAGCTCGGTTGATTCAGAATAGGTCTCTGCGAACGCGGTTGTCTAGCGTGCGCCGATTAGCGCTCGACGTGCGCGACTGGCGACGAGGCGCATGACGTGAGGCGGCAAGGCGGTTGGAAAAGGAAGAGGCTCGCAGAGGTGATAACCCTCCGCGAGCCTCTTCAAGTTTCGGCGGCTTTTAGTGGTAGCTCTTTTGCAGGTCGGCGAGCGCCGCCAGAACCTCTTCGCTGTGCGCGGCGGGCTTGACGCCGACGAAGACCTTGGCGATGTTCCCCTTCGGGTCAACGATGAAGGTGTTGCGCGCCGAGAGCTTCATCCCGTTGTACTCCATCACCGAGCCATACTCGGTCGAGACCTTCGCGTCCGTGTCGGAGAGCAGCTTGAAGTTCAGCCCCTCCTTCGCGCAGAAGCTCTTGTGCGACTCGGCTGTGTCAACGCTGACGCCGATGATGACGGCGTTGATCTGCTCGTACTTCTGCAAGTCGCGCTGGAAGTTGTGCGCTTCGAGCGTGCAGCCCGAAGTGAAGTCCTTCGGGTAGAAGTAGAGCACGACCCACTTGCCGCGGTAGTCCTTCAGGTTCACTTTGCTGCCCTCGTTGCTCGTCAGAGCGACTTCGGGCGCGGGCGAGCCGACCGCGGGCTGGTCCGGCGCGGCGTAAGCGACCGCAGCCGCCAGGGCAGCCGCGCACGCGACCGCCGACACGAATAGAAAGAGACGTTTCCTCATCGCCGTTTTTACTCCTCAAGTTAAAGATTTTTCAGCCGACGCTGCACCCTGACCACCACACAGTCTAAACCTTCGCGCGCGAAATTAACAGCAGCCGTCAGGCGGCTCCGAGAACCCGACGCGGCGCACGATTTTTCATTGACTTATTTCGGCGATGGTCGTAGCCTCTCCCGACAGTTCTCTACAAACTAAAAGGAGTGAGTTCACGAATGAAGAAGATCAGTGCCCTTCTCGCTCTCGTCGTTCTCGTGACCTGCGGCAGCAGCGCCCTCGGTCAGCGTCGCCACAGGCATCATCGCCACTGGCGTCATCACCACCACCACCGCCGTCATCACGGATAAAGGGTGGCCGAGCGATAGCCCTCTGGCCGCGCGGCCAAAGGTGCCAGAGCCAAACCCCTGAACATCGAGCGAGCCTGTCGCGCCGTTCTCGGCGACGCGACAGGCTCGCTCGTTTTTTAACCGCCCGCGCGCCGGCAAAAAAACAACTCCTCAAAGTCATTCACGAGTCTCTACCTTCAACGCCTCCGCCCATCTTTTCGCGGGCCGCCGCGCGAGTCTGTTAGAATTTCGGCCTCGTATGATTCCAGTCCCGGAAGCCGTCCGCATCGTCGTCGAAAACAGCGCCGCGCTCGCGCCCGAACGCGTGCCGCTCGAAGAGGTGCTCGGTCGCGTGCTGGCCGAGGACGTGTTCGCCGACACAGACCTCCCGCCCTTCGACCGCGCGCAGATGGACGGCTACGCCGTGCGCTCCGCAGACCTCGGCGGGACGCCCGCGCGCCTCCGCGTCGTCGGCGAGGCCGCCGCGGGCCGCGGCTGGCGCGGCACACTTCGAGAAGGCGAGGCCGTGCGAATCATGACGGGCGCGCCCCTGCCCGCAGGAGCGGACGGCGTGCAGCAAGTCGAGTTGACGCGCGAGACCGAAGACGGCGAGTTCGTCCTCGTCGAGCGGGCGACCGAGCCGGGACAGTTCTACGTCCCGCGCGGCAGCGAGATTCGCGAAGGCGAGTGCGTGCTGCGCGCGGGCGAAGAGATCAGCGCCGCGCGCATGGCCGTGCTCGCCTCGTTCGGGCGCGCGCGAGTCAGCGTCGCGCGCCGCCCGCGCGTCGCCGTCCTTGCGACGGGCACCGAGCTGGTCACGGTCGCGGAGAAGCCGGGCGCGGATCAGATACGCGACTCGAACACATACTCGCTCGCGTCTTACGCGCGGCTCGCCGGTGCCGAAGTCGAGCGCCTGCCGTTCGCGAGCGACGACCCCGAATTACTCAAAAGAGAGATTGAGGACGCGGCCTCTCGCTCCGACGTGTTGGTACTATCGGGCGGCGTCTCGATGGGCCGCTACGATTTTACGAAGGACGCCCTGCGCGCGCTCGGCGCGGAAATCTTCTTCGAGCGCGTCGCGCTCCGACCGGGCAAGCCGACGGTCTTCGCGCGCCTGCCGAACCAGCGCCGGACGCTCGTCTTCGGCCTGCCCGGCAACCCCGTCTCCGTCAGCGTCACCTTCAACCTCTTCGCCCGCGCGGCGCTCCGAGCGATGCAGGGCGCGCTCTCGCCCGCGCTCGAAGAAGAGACGGCGACACTCGCCCGCACGACCAAAGGCGCGTCCGAACGCACGAGTTATCTGCCCGCCGCCCTTTCAACCGACGACGCGGGACGCCTGCTCGCCGAGCCTCTGAAGTGGGGCGGCTCATCCGACTTCGTGGCCTTCGCCCGCGCGACCGCGCTCCTGATCGTCCCCGCGGACGTGAAGACGCTCGAAGCGGGAAGCGTCGTGCGCGTCGTCCGCCTTCCGGGATGAAGCGCCGTGCTCGCGGTGTCACGGCACGAGCGCTCACGAGACTCTGGCGCGCACGTCAGGACTCAACTACAATGCCGCCGCTCATCCGAACGATCTCCGACCTTCTTCTTCGCCGCGGGGTTTAGATGAAAACGACTCGCACGCTCGTCGCGCTCTTCCTTCTCCTTCTGATTTGCTCAAACGCCTCCGCGCGTCAGAACGGGGGCTTCACGCTCGAACAGGACTTAAGCTCGCCGTTCCCTTCCGAACTCGTCGCCGCGCGCAGAGGCTCGCGCGGCGCGAGCGAGTACCAGGACATCGTCGCCGCCGCGAACTATCTCCGCAGCCGCGACGACGTTGACGCGAAACGCGTCGGACTCTGGGGCGGCTCGTACGGCGGCTACCTGACGGCGCTCGGACTCGCGCGCGACTCCGACATCTTCGCCGCGGGCGTTGACCTGCACGGCGTCCACGACTGGTCGCAGCGCATCAGCGGCGCGTCGTGGATTGACTACGACAGCCGCGAGGCGCAAAGGGCCGCGTTCGAGTCGTCTCCCGTCGGCTCGATTGCGAAGTGGCGCTCGCCCGTCCTGCTCATCCAGGGCGACGACGACCGCAACGTCTCCTTCAGCCAGATGGTTGACCTCGCGCGCAGACTTAGAGAGCAGAACGTCGAGTTCGAGCAGTTGGTCTTCCCCGACGAGGTTCACGACTTCCTGCTCCAACGAAACTGGCTCGCGGCCTACCACGCCGCTTCGGACTTCTTCGACCGCAAGTTAAAGTGAGGGCGAGCAAAGGTCTTTAGTCGAAAATCATGAGCGACCTTTCACACGTTGACGACGAGGGACGCGTCGCGATGGTTGACACGAGCGCGAAGCCGCAGACGGCGCGGCGCGCAGTGGCGAGCGCGCGCGTTTTGATGTCGCCCGCGACCGTCGAGGCCGTGCGCGAACACCGCACGCCGAAGGGCGACCCGCTGGAGACGGCGCGCATCGCCGGCATCATGGCCGCGAAGCGCACCGCCGAAATCATCCCGCTCTGTCACCCCCTGCCGCTCACGCACGTTGACGTGCGCGCGACGCTCGAAGACTTCGGCGTCCGCATCGAGGCCGAGGCCGCTACAACAGCGCAGACGGGCGTCGAGATGGAAGCGCTCACGGCGGCGGCGGTCGCGGCGCTCACGGTCTATGATATGTGCAAGGCCGTCGAGAAAGGCATCCGCGTCACCGACGTTCAGCTCGAAGAGAAGACGGGCGGCAAGTCCGGGACTTGGAAGAGGGGCAAGTAGATGGGCGGGTTGAAAAATCAAGGAGGGGTTTTGTGAAATCGTCGCGCCTCAAACCAGCGCTCGCGCTGTTAGCGTGTCTCGCTTTGCCCGTCTGCGCCGCCGCGCAGCAGAGGATCGCCGGCACAGTCACCGACGCCAAAACTCACTCGCCCGTCAAGTCCGCGACGGTGAAACTCGAAGGCGGCCTGTTCACGATGCCGTCCGAGACGACGACCGACGCCGAAGGCCGCTTCTCTTTCTCCGGCCTCAGCCCGAACCGCTACACCCTGCGCGTCTCAGCCGACGCCTTTTATTCGCAGACCGTCGCCGTCACGCTCTCGCCGCGCGAGGCGGGCCAGGTTAACTTCGAGCTTGTGCCGCTCGCCGGAATCAACGAGCAGGTGACGGTGCGCGCACGCGAGAGGATACTCGACCCGACGCAAGCGGCGACCGCGCGAACGGTTGACGAACAGCAGATCGAGACGCTTCCCGCCGCGCGACGCGCGCAACTCACGGACGTTGTCACCGCGTTCGTTTCGAGCGCCGTCGCGGGCCACGACAACTTCGTCCACCTGCGCGGCAACGAGCTTTCCTTGAACACGTTCGTCAACGGCGTCTCCTTCTACGACAACCCGCACCAGCTCTTCACGCCCGGGCTCTCGCCCGACGTTGTCCAGTCGATGAACGTCATCACGGGCGGCTTCCCCGCCGAGTTCGGCAACCGCTTCGGCGGCATCCTCGACATCGTCACGCGCACGGGCTTCGACGCGGGCGGCCACGGCGCGCTCAACGTAGGCGCGGGAACGCGACTTCGCGACAACCTGTCGGCCTCCTTCGGCGACCACACGCGCCGCTTCGGCTACTTTCTTTACGCGCAGGCGTTCGAGTCGGAGAGATTTTTGAACACGCCCGTGCCCGAAATCTTCCACGACTTCGGCAAGGGCGCGCGCAGCTTCGTGCAGTTCGACTACCGCGCCACGCCGCGCGACTCCTTTCGATTTGTCACGACGGGCGACGGCACGAACTTCCAACTTCCGAACACGACCGAAGACGAGGAGCGCGGTCGCGACTTCTTCCAGCGCAACCGCGAGCAGACCGTCGTTCTCTCGTGGGATCACACGTTCTATTCCTCGTCGCTCCTCTCGACCTCGCTCTACGAGCGCTTCGTCGGCGCGCGGCTGCTTCCGACTTCCGACCCCGTCTCGATTCAGGCCGCGGGCACGCGCAACGACCTGACGCTCGGCGCGAAGAGCGACTTCTCGTTCTACCCTTCCGGCTCACGCCACGCGTTCAAGGCCGGAGTTGATTTAACCTTGCTGCGGCTTCGCGAGGATTTTTCCTTCGACCCGCGCGGCGAAGATTTCGAGGTCGGGCCTTTCGTCTTCCGAGGCCGCGAGACGGGCGGGCAGGCGAGCGCGTACTTCCAAGACCAGTTGCGCGTGACGAAAAACTTGAGCGCGAACCTCGGCCTGCGCTACGACCAGTACAGCCTCGTCACGAGCGCGCACGCCTTCAGCCCGCGCGTTAATCTCGCTTATGCGCTTCAAGGCGGGCGCACCGTGATTCACCTCGCTTACAACCGCTTCTTCTCGCCGCCGCCGATTGAGAACCTCCTGCTCTCGTCGCGACTCGGCTTCGAAGGCCAGCCGCCGCAACCCTCTTTCAGCAACCACTTCGAGGCGGGCGCGAGCCGCGCTGTCCGAGACCGCCTCGTCGTTCGCGTCACCACCTACTGGCGCTCCGACCGAAATTCTTTCGAGAACACAGAACTCGCGAACGTCCGCATCTTTCTCCCGACCACCTTCGCGCGGGGCAAGGCTTACGGCGTCGAGTTCTCCGCGCAGCTTGCGGAGATCGAGCGGCTCGGACTCTCAGGCTACTTCAGCTACACGGCACAGCGAGCCTTCCAGACCGCGCCCGCCTCCGGCGGCTTCACCATCGAGGACGCACCCGCAGGCACGCGCGGCCCCGCGGCCTTCGACCAGATTCACACCGGCGTCGCCGGACTCACGTGGCGCGAGCGGCACACGGGCTTCTTCGCTTCGGGCGCGCTCGAATACGGCAGCGGCACGCCCGCCTCTCTGACCGACGAGGGCGGCGAGGAACGACTCGTCCGGCTCCCGCAGCATCTCGTCGCGAATCTCTACTTCGGCGTCGAGCTGTTCCGCAAGGAGCGGCGCGGCCTCGGCCTCCAGTTCAACGTCGAGAACGTGACGAACCGCGTCTTTCAAATCGCGAAGGAGAGCGAGTTCACGCCCGTCCAGTATTCGCCGCCGCGGTTCTTCTCCGGCTCGATGCGGGTTCGGTTTTGACGAGTTTCGACTTTCTTTCCGCGAACGCTTCGGCGTAGAATGGCGTACAGCTTGGCGTGAAGGCAGAACACGACGGCAGCGGAGATTTAAAGATGAACATCCAAATCGCACGCGACGCGCGACCGCAGGTCAAGGCGCTGCTCGCGGCAGCCGCACTCAGCATCGCACTCTGGTACGTGCCCTACGCCTGGGTCGTCTCGTACCCGTTCCAACTCTTCGTCACGTTCATACACGAAGGCGGCCACGCGCTCGCCGCCGTGCTGACCGGAAACTCCGTCCGCTCTCTGAGCGTCTCGCTCGACACGAGCGGCCTGACCGAGACGCTGACGCCGCAGGGCAGCTTCTTCTCGCAGATGCTCATTTCGAGCGCCGGCTACCTGACGGCGACGGCCTTCGGCGCGCTGATGCTCTGGCTCGTCCGCAAGCGCGTGAAGGCGACCGCCGTGCTCGTCGGCTCGGCCTGCATCGTCGCGGCGCTGACCGCGGTCTTCGGCTTCCTCGTCCCGCTCACGAGCCTTTCGTTCAGCCCGTTCACGGTCGTCTCCGGCGCGGTCATCACGCTCGGACTGCTCGCCGCGGCGAAGTACGCCGGGCCGCGAGTCCGCAACTTCCTCGTGAGCTTCCTCGCCGTGCAGTGCGTCCTGAACTCACTCTTCAACCTGCGCGACCTCCTGACGCTCTCGCTGCGCTCGGACGCGGCGACCGACGCGGGGAACATGCAGGCGCTGACCGGCATCCCCTCGATCTTCTGGGCGCTCTTCTGGGCGGTCGTCTCGTTCGTCATCCTCTCGCTCGCGCTGCGCGCGTACGCCGTCAGCAAGGAGAAGCCTTCGCAGCCCGACCTGCCGTTCGAGGACTCGCCGCTCGAAGTCTGAAATCACAAAACTTCGTGGGCAAGACGCGACAGAGGCCGCACGGTGCGCCGTCGAAAGACGTGACGCCCGGCGGCCTCTCAACTTCTCCCGCAGAACCTTCTACAACTTCACACGCCGACGTTTCCGCGACTTCGACGCGTGAGATTCCTCCGGCTTCAACCGCCGACGTTTCCGCGACCGAAGTCGAGGCCCTGACGCTCGGCTCGCTCCCCGTCGGCGCGCGGCTCATCCTCCGCTGCCGCGCAGACTGGCGCGCGGCCACGGTCGCCGCCTACGAGCCTGAGACGAATCGCGTCGTCCTCAACGTCGTCTCGCCCACCGGCCACACCTACCGCGTCCGCCGACCCGAAGACTCGCCGCTCACACGCGACGGCGACGTGCCCGTCCTCGGCGAAGGCCACTGGCGCGTCTCGCTCGCGCGCTACGACGTTCGGTGGTGAACAGAATCGCGAGCGTGAGCGTGCGTGTCGGTGATGACTGTGTGAAGCCTTAAATCTCGACGGCTTGTCGAAGGTCGGCTCGCCCGAACTCTTCCGCGTTGGCTTCGATGCGCGTTAGGCTCGAAGCCGATAGCAGGATGAGCGCGAGCCAGACGAGGTCTGCGAGCAGCAGGTGGACGATCTGCATCCAGACCGGCGCGAGCAGAGCCGCGTTGAGAAGCCCGGCGCAGACTTGAACGACGACGAGCGCGACGACGACCGACGACCAGCGCCGCACACGCGCGTCAACGCGTGTCCGCGCGAGCGTGACCGCGATGTAAACGACGTATGCGCCGACTGCGACGGCGAGGAGCGGGTGCAGTTTGTACTCGCGCAGGCTGAACAGGAGCCGCGACGCCGCCGAAAGGTTCGACACGGCGTCGGCGGCCCGCGCGCTTTCGGGAAAGAGCGTCGAGCCGAGCGCCGCGACCGCGCCGCTCACGCCGACGGCGAGCGCGCCCAAGACGGCCACACCGACTCGCCCGCTCAGAAACTCTCGCAGGCGCGGTCGGCTCGCTTCTCCGACCGTCGCCCACCAGGCAGTCAGCGCCAGCGCCGCGACCAGCACGAACGTGTTGACGAGGTGAACCGAGAGATAGACGGCGCGCGCGACCGACGCGTCGTTCGCCACGAGCCTCAGCAGTACTAACCCAGCGCCGATGAGCGATTCGGTGACGATGAAGATTGCGGCGAGCGCCGCGCCCGCGCGAACCGCGTGACCGCGCGGATATTTTCTGCACGCCCAGACCAGGAGAGCGACGACGAGCAGGAACGCGACCCCGCTCGTCGCGCGGTGCGCGAACTCGACGAGCGTCTTCGTCGCGCCCGCCACCGCCAGCGCCGCCGTCCCGTTGCACAAAGGCCAGTGCGCGCCACATCCGTCGCCCGACCCCGACGCCCGCACGTATGCGCCCCACAGGATGACCGCCAGCGTCAGCGCGGTCACGAACCACGCGAAGCGCGCGAACGCCCGCGACCCGCCTGTCTGATATTGCCTATCGCCTGCTTCCATAATTGAAGGATGAGAGCGCAATGATTATCCCGCTCGTGCGAAGGGGAAAGCAAACAGCAGACGCGAACAAATGCTTCTGTAGGGGCAAGGACAAGCCCTGCCCCTACAGGTTAGCGAGGCTTCTGAATTTCATTCGACGGCCCTGCGCCACGCGGCGGACTCGCCCTCGCGCCGGATGAGCGCGCTGACTTCGGCGTAGGCCGCGGCGTAGAGTGCGCGCATCCGCTGCGGCGAGCCGGGGTTCTCAAGCTCGCGTTCGAGTTCGTCCACGGAGATTTTTTCTCGCGGCGCTGTGCGCGCGAGCTGCGGCCCTTCGCCCGCGACCAGAATCGCGAGGCCCTCTTCGAGCCAGAGCGGCGCGCGCCCGTGACCTGTCGCGTCGAGCGCGGCGTGGACGAACTCGTGGCGCAGCGTCGTCGCGAAAATGCCTCGACGCTTGAGCACTTCGAGCGGCTGCAACTCGATGCGACGCCCCGCGGTCGCCGCCGCGACCCACGCGGGCTTGCCCGTCGCGCCGACGAAATCGCCCGTCGTTTCGTAGATGAAGACCTCCGCGACGGGAATCCCGGCGCCGACCGACGCGCCCTCAAGTCGGCGCGACACGTCGGCGCGCGCGGCTTCCAGCACGCGGAGCGCCGCCTCGACATCGCCGCGCGCCGCGCGCGCCGGGTAGCTCACGCGGAAGTGTTCGCTCGAAAGCGACATTCGATTGCGGAATGCGGATTGCGGATTGCGGATTGGTACTAGGGCGTTTGCCGACTCTGGCGGAGTGATTGCCGACGGCGAGTTGTAACCAGTCGTTCGATAACTCGCCGTCACGAAGAATGCCGCTTGTGAAGACGCGGTTTGGAAGACTGATGTTCTGAAGGCGGCGCGCTCGGCTTGATCGTCAGCGCTCGAAGTTTCGGAAACGTCCTTCGACGGTGACGAGGGCAGAGGTTGAGAAGCTCCGCTCTCATCATTCCGCAATCCGAAATCCGCATTCCGCAATTGAGAGGAATCCGCATTCCGCAATCCCGCTCCGACGCTCGTTCCGGGGAAATACTGTTTGAGTATTTCGCGGTAGGACGAGCCGCGCGAGGCCATGACGTGCGCGCCGGCCTGGCAGAGTCCGAGGCCGTGGCCGAAGCCCGTGCCGCGGAAGACGAAGGCCGAGCCGGCGCGCGACACGTCGAAGCGCGAACTCTTCAAAACATTCCAGCCGAGCGTCCGCCCGACGATGATCTTGAAGTCCCAGCCGCGCAAAAGTCTTCGGCGCTCGCCCGCGAGTTCCACGAGTTCCGCGCGGCCCGTCTCGTCGCGCCGCACGACGCGCACCGAGTCGAGACGAGAGCCGACATCGCTCCGCTCGTCGGCGCGCATCGCACGGACGAGTTGCTGTGCGGGGATCACGTCCGTCCACGTGTCGCCCGCGCCCGCGCAGAAGTCGTCGCGCACGCCGCGCAGATACGACGGCGCATCGCGCACGCCCCAGAGCTTCGAGATGTCCGCGGTGCGACCGCCGCACGAGGCGCTGAAGTAAGTTTCGGCGACGCCGCCCCGTGAGTCGCGCAAGGTCTCGCCCGAAGTCTCCGCGACCGCGCGGCGGACGAGTTCGTAAAATTCTGGCCGCGCGCTCTCGTCGCCGACGGGCACGAAGCGCTGGCAGTGCGTCGTGTCGCAGAAGTCGTAGTGGTCGCGCGCGTGGCGGTTGAGATTTTTGAGCGCGTAGGTTCTGACGACGACCGCGAGCGCCTTCAACGCCTCCGGCTCGGTCTCGACGCTCCCCTCGGCGGCGAGCACGCCGAAGACGTAATCGTCGAGTGGCAGAGTCAGCGTCCTGTCCTCGTGCGAGAGACGCACGCGCACGGTCACGCCGTTTTCGTCGGTCGAGTTCGACGCGCGCGCCCTGCTTGAGTCGGCGTCGGTGTCTCCTTCGACGGCGTTGTTATCTCCTTCGGACGAGTTCGCGTCTGCGTTCGTCGAGTTGCGTGCGAGCGCGCGCGCGTAGGTCTCGAAGACGGGTCGTGCAAGACTCGCCGCTTCGGCCCCGCGCGAGCGTTTGAGGAAGACGAGGACGGCGAGGCGCACGCGCTCCGGCGGCGCTTCGTCCGCGGCGGTTCGACCGGAAGAATTTTTGTCGTCTGAATTTTTGTCCGCCGCGAAGCCGACGAACCAGCCCTGCGAGCGCCAGCCGTCCTGCGGCGTCGAGGTGCCGGTCTTGCCGAAGACGTAAACGCCTTCGAGCGTCGCGAGTCCGGCGCGCGCCGCCGTGCCGTAGGCGACCGCGCCGCGCATCCCCGCGAGCAGCATCGCGCGCTGCTTCGGCTCTACCTCGACGGTCGAACGAAGGCGCGGCGTGAATCCTTCCGCGTCCGCGCGTTCGGGGACGAGGAGGCGACCGCCGTTGAAGAGCGCGGCGTAGGCGGTCGCGAGTTGTGCGGGCGTGACGCGTATCTCCTCGCTCTCGCCGAGCATTTCGGGGACGCCCGGCGTCTCGCGCGGGAGTTGCCCCGCGGACTCGCGCTCGTCGCCGCCGCGCGTGCGCGCGCCGAAGCCGAACTCGCGAAGCGTCCGCGCGTATGTTTCGCCGTCGAGCGCCTCAGCCGTGTGCGCGAAAAAGTAGTTGCAGGAGTTGGCGAGCGCCTGCGTGGGGCCGAAGGCGGATTTGTAACGCGGGTGCGAGCAGGCGATCTTGAAGCCTTCGCGCTCGTAGCGACCGCGGCAGAAGACGCGCGTCTCTTCGTCGAGCGTGCCGGCGCGCAGTGCCGTCAGCATCGTGAAGGGCTTGACGGAAGAGCCGGGCGGAGTCGCCTCCTCGAAAGCCTCGCGCGCGTTCGCGACGGCGCGCACGCGGCCCGTCTGCGCGTCGAGGACGAGTATTGTGCCCTCGCGCCCGCCGAGCGCAGATTGCGCCGCGCGCTGCAACTCCGCGTCAACCTCCGCCTCGGTCATGCGCGAAGGTGCGCGCACGCGATCTTTCAACGCGCCCGGTATTGACCACGACAGAAAGACGAGCGCGCACACGCACGCGTGCGCCAGCCCGTGCGCCCGCAGGCGGGAAGGCAAAAGTAAAAAGGCAAAAGGCAAAAGAAGGAAGGCGCGGCCTATCTCACCTGCGCGCGAGTGACAAGCGCCGCGCCCGCCGTTCTTTGTCTGCACTTTTGCCTTTTGCCTTTTTACTTTTGCCTTAATCACGCCGCGGCGTCGTGCGTCTCCGCTTCGTGAGTCTCGGAGTCGGAGACGACCGAGGCGGTCGGCGGAGTCGTGCTCTCGGCGGGGAGCGGCGCGGCGACCGTGACGGTCTCAGGCGGCGGTGTGGCGCGGGCGAGCGCGCCGAGCGTGATCGTCCAGCCCAGGAGCGTGAAGAGGAACGCGAGCGCGAGCCGCAAGTCGAAGAGTGAGAATTCGACCCAGCCGCCGTTCGAGACGAGCGTGCGCGTGTAGAGGATGAAGTAGGGCATCAGCCCGAAGAGGAAGAGGCCGACAAGGTAGATGAAGAATGGCCGCGGCGTGAACGCCCGGCCCACGACGCGGTGAATCTTTTTGAGCGTGAACACAAGGCCGTCGCGCGCCGTCGAGAGCCAGAGGTGCGCGGCGATGGCCGGAAGGATGATGCCGAGCAGCAGCAGCCAGAGCGACGAGACGAGCGCGTCCTGCCAGTGCAGAGGCTCAGGCTTCGGCGCGAGCGTCGAGGCGACGACGTGCGGCGCTTCCTCGACCTTCGGCAGGTGCGCTTGCAGCTTGCCGAGAAGGTAGATGATGCCGACGGCGAGCGCGATGAGCGGGATGCCGAGCAGCAGGACTTTCAGAAAGTCGCGGAGCGTCCGGCGCAGGAGCGCGGCGATGCCAGTGTCGGGCTGCGCGAAGTTCGCGACCGCCGATTGCAGCAGGAAGAAGAGGACGGGCGCGGCCACGGCGGTCAGTGCCGAAACGATTAGCTGCCACGCCGTCGCCTGCCCCGTCGCGAAGAAGACGTACACGCACACGAGCGTCGCGAGGTAGAGCGCGCACAGGAGCAGAAGCCCCAAGGGATTTTTGAAGAGTCCGCGCGCCGAATTGCCGATGTCCTTGAGAGAATCTTTAATCATCTCTGGCTTTCCTTTTGAACTCGTCAACCTGTTGCCGGGAGCGCGGGCAAGATGCCCGCGCTCCCGGCTTGTAGTCATCACTTATCAAGTATGGTCAACCCCGTGCTGGCAGAGTTCGCGCGCACGTCAGGCTCGTACATGCGTTCGACGCGCGCGGGCGCGACGCGGAACTGCCCCGGCACCTGGACGCGCATGGCGTACTGGAACTGCGCCTTGCCGTCGAAGTAGTCGAGGAAGAGCACCGTGCGGTTGTCGCGGAACTCGCGCGAGCTGTACCAGTCGCTCCAGTCCTTGTCGTCGTGGTTGAGGTCAATGCCGCTGACCTCCTCGACCTGCTCGCAGCCCGCGGGTATCGGGTCTTCGATCATCATGTACTGCGCCTTCTCGCCTTCGAGCCTGAGGCGCGAGACGATGATGTCGCCCGAATGGATGTCGCCCGTTAAAGGTTCAACCTGCCAGCCCATCGTGCCGTCGTCCTTCTCGACGACCTTCAGGCGCATGTACTCGCGGTGGAGTTTGAGTTGCGGCACGCCCTGCTCCGGCGTCTGCTCGTCGTTCGTGTAGTGCGTGAGCGTCGTCGCGAGATAGAGCACGCCGTGGCCGTGCTTGACGATGTGCACGTCGTTCGACGCGCCGACATCCGCGCCCTTGCGCTCGAACTTGAAGGTTTGCGCGGACGAAGCGTCGGCGGCAGTCACCTGCTTCTGCAAGACCTGCTCGCCGTTGACATAGACTTCGAGCGAGTAGTCGGCGTCGAGTTCGTGGCTGACCTTCAAGTAGTCAATCAGCGCGAAGATGGCGAAGGCGGTTTCGCGCGTCGAGAGCCAGTAGTAGCCGAAGCGTCGGTGCGAGACGAGGAAGCGCGCCGCGCGCGGCAGCACTTCGCTCTGCGGCGAGATGCGCGCGAGCGCCTTGACCGAGAGCGCCGTCGCTTCGACGCCGTCCCAGAAGCTCTCGGCGCTGCCGCCGCCCTTCGCCGCGTGCTCGATCTCTGACGCGACCTGCGGCGCGCGCTTGTCGCCGCGCTCGTGCAGCGCGAGCGCGAGCAACGCCCGACCGTAGTCGCCGAGCTGTGCGCGGTTGTTGAAGAGGGCGTTCGCGTACTTCATGTCGGTCTCGCCCGCCTCGGCGAGCGCGTATGCGGCGTATGCGCGCGCGTCGGCGCTCAACTCGCCCCTGCCGTCGCTGCCTGCGTCGAGCATCTTCTTGAGCGCGTCGCGACCCTTCGCGAGGCGGTCGGCGTCAACGTCGTAGCCGGCCTTCTGCGCCTGCACGAAGCCGTCAACGACGTAAGCCGTCATCCACGCCTCGGTCTGGTCGTCCTTCCACCAGCCCCAGCCGCCGTCGTCGTGTTGATACGCGTAGAGGCGGCGCAGACCCTTGCGCGTCTTCTTGCCAATGTCGTTCGTGTCCCTGATCGTCGCCGTCTTCACGCTCTGCAAAGCCTGCGTGACGATGACGTTCGGCAGGAACGAGGACATGGTCTGCTCGGTGCAGCCGTAGGGGTAACTCGTCAGGTAGTCGAGCGCGCCGAAGAGCGTGCCCGCGATTGAGGGCGAAGCCTCGACGCGCAGCACGCGCGAGTTCGGATCGGCGTTCGCCGGAAGCGTCAGTGTCACGTCCTTGTCCGCGTCGTCGTCCGAGAAGACGAACGAGTCGGCGCGCGTATTCTTCAGCCCGCGCGGGACGATTGGGATTCCGGTTTCGAGCGCGTCGGACTCGGTGTCGGTGAGCGCCTGCGCGACGATCTTCAGGTCGCCGGTCGCGGGCGCGCTCACGCGCCAGTTGACGCGGAACTCGCCCTGACTCGGAATCGTGACCGTCTGCTGCGCCGGGTCGAGCAGTTGCGCGCCCGCCACGTCAATCTTGATCTTCGTCACCTTGTCGGCCTTGAGATAGTTGTGAACTATCCCCGACAAGATCACCGTGTCGCCCGCCGTCAGGAAGCGAGGCGTGGCGACGCGGATAATGACATCCTTGCGCTCGACGACCTTCGAGACGGCGACGCCGACCTTCGTGTCCGCCGTGATCGCGCGGGCGGTCGCGCGCCACGTCGTCAGGTTGTCGGGGAGTTGGAAGTTGACCGTGGCCTTGCCGTCCGGGCCGGTGACGAGCGCGGGCTGCCAGAAGGCCGTGTCCTTGAAAATCTTTCGCACCTGCGGCGTGACCGTGTTGTCGTTCTTGAAGTCGGCGAGTTGACGCGGGCGCTTGTTCGCGGCGAGGTCAATCTTCTTCGTCCCGGCGTAGCCGTCGAAGTTGTAGTTGACGGAAAACGTCGTCTGCACCGAGCTGCCGCGTTGACCGTAGAACTCGCGGCGGATGTCGCCGACCGTTTCGGGCGAGATGCTGTAAATGGACTCGTCAACGACGCCGAGCGAGACTTCCGCGTTCGCCGCGGGCGAGCCGTCGCTGTTGCGCGCGAGCACGGTGTACGAGACGGGTTCGCGCGGCTTGAACTCTTTTTTGTTCGGGATGATCTGAAGGCTCAAGAGCCTGTCGCGCGCGGGCACGACGAGCGTCACGTCCTGCGTGTACATCTCGCCGCCGCGCACATACGTGACGTTGACCGAGACGTTCGGCGCGAAGCGAGGCTCGATCGGAATCTTGATGCTCGCCTGTCGGCCCGGCACGTCCATCTCGCGCACGGCGAGGACGGTGTCGAGTTCGGTCGTCACGAGCAGGTGCGCGTTCTCCTTCGGCAGCAGCGCCATGATCGTCGCCGTGTCGCCGGGCTTGTAGGACTTCTTGTCGGTGACGAGCTTGATCTGGCCTTCGCCCTCGTATGAAACGTCCTCGAAGCGCCCGGTGCTGTCCGAGACCCAGAGGTCGCCCGCGTCCATGATGACGGGCTTGCCGTTCTCGTCAATCGTCGTCTTGATCTGAATGTCGCCGGGCTGCGGGACGGCGTAGTCGGTCTGCGCCTCGCCCTGCTGGTTCGTCTGGACGTTGACGGACGAAAGCTCGCGCTCCTTGGGTTCGTAGTCCGGGTACTCGTAGCCGTCCTCGGTCTTCTTGATGACCTTCTGCCAGCGTCGCTCGAAGAAGGTGAGCTTGACGTTGGTCTGCACGGGGCGGCCTTCGCGGTCGTTGGCCTTGATGTTGATCTTCGCGGTGTCGCCGGTGCTGTAAACGTACTTGTCGGGGTAGGCGTAGGCGACCGTGTTGCTGCGGACGCCGGTGAAGCTCGCGCTGTCCGACATCGTGCGGCGCGAGGCGTCGGTGACTTCGGCTTCGAGACGGTAGGTGTAGTCCCAATCGTCTTTCGGGTCGGCCTGCGGCACGGTCATGTCGAGGTCGAGCCGGCCCTGTTCGTTGAGCTTGCCGTCGCCTTCCGAGACCATCTCGTCGCCGTAGCTGCCCGACTCGCCGCCGCTCTCGTCGGCGGTCGGGTCTGCGCCGAACTCGTCTTCGTCCACGTCTTCGCTCTTCTGCCACCAGCCGTAGTAGCGCGAGCGGTAGATGTAATACTTCACGGAGGCGTGCGTGACGGGCGAGCCGAAGAAGTAGCTGGCCGAGACGGTGAAGTGCGCGTGTTCGCCCGCGTGGACGAATGCTTGCGCGGTCGTGACCTTCACCTTGTATTCCGGCTTCTTGTACTCCTCGACCGTGAACGAGCCTGTCGCCGACTCGTCGCCGACCGAGGCGTTGATGGTGTAGTTGCCGACCTCGGACTCTTCCGGCAAATCAAAATCAGCGCTGAACGTGCCGCGGGTCGAGAGCGGCAAGTCCTGCCCGAAGACCTGCTCGCCCTGCTCGTCCGTGACGGAGACCGAGACGGTCTTGCCCGCCGGGATTTTATATCCTGCGTCGGTGCGCGTGCGGAGGATGCCTTTGAAATAGACGTGCTGTTCGGGGCGATAGACGGGGCGGTCGGTGTAGATGTAGCTCGTCAGGTCGGACGGGCCGCCCCCTTCGTCGCCCTCGCCGCTGTTGCCGCCGAAGTAGTAAGACTCAAGGTCGGAGATGGCGAAGTTGTCGCCCAGCGTGGACATGACGAGATAAGAGTCTGTCGTCTGGTCTGCGCCCGCGCCTTCGGCCTCCGTGTCGGCGTCGCCTTCTTCCGCCGCTTCGTCGGCGTCCTTCGCGGCGGGCTTCTTCTTCGTCTTGTCTTCGACCTGTAATTTTAGAAGTCCCTGTTTATCCGTCGTGCCTTTCGTCACGTCGTTCTTCTTGCGGATGACCTGAACCTGCACGCCCTCGCGCGGCTGGCCCGTGTTGCGCTCGACGGCATAGACGAGCATCGAGCCGTCCTTCGATGTCTTCTCGACGGTCGCGAGGTCTGAGACGATGACGATGCCGAAGCAGCGCAGGTCGCCGTTGACCACTTCGACGAGATAGACGCCGGGCTGCTTCCTGACTGCATCGCTCAAAGTAATCATGCGACGGTCGTACTTGTCTTCGAGCGGCGGAAGCTTTTCGCGCCAACTGCTGACCATCTGGTCGGGATTCAGAAGCGGCACGCGCGCGTAGTCGGCCACGTTCAGCGGCGTGCGGTAGCTCGTGTCGTCCTCTTCGGGGCGGAACTTCTGGTTGAAGCCCTTGCGCGACTGGTTCTGAAGCTGCGCGCGGACGTAAGACTTGATGATGCCGTAACCCCAACTCTTGAACTGGCGGAGGCGTTCGAGGAACGTCGGCGGGTGCTTGGTCTGCTCGCCGACCTGCTCCTCTTCGTCCTCGCCGACCTGGTGCGGGTTGTCGAGCTGGCGGAAGAACTTGACGGGGTCTTTGACCTTGTACACGCGGAAGTCGAGCGAGTCCACGCCGCGGTAGTTGACCCAGACGCGCGGCCTGTCGGTCGTCCCGTAGGTGCGATTGGTGTGGAGCGAGAAGAAGGGCTTGGCGTGCGGGTCGGGCGGCTCCGGCGTCCGCTCCGGGCTGGTCGTTGACTCCGGCGCGGTGCGCGCCTCGAAGCTGTAGCGGGCCTTCACCCGCAGCACGACGAAGCCGACGACGACGAGCGCGGCGGCGAGGTAGATGACGACGGAAGTCAGAAGTGTGCGACGGGACATAAGTCCTCCGGGAATTCAGAAGTCAGGAGACAGAAGTCAGAATGGAGAGGCGGAGACCTCTTTTCTTCTGACTCCTGACTTCTGTCTTCCGACTCCTTGTCTTCATTCCAAAATCTTCAACCGATAGAATCCGAGAAAATTTCTGTTGGCCGCGACGGGACGCCAGCGCGGGTCTGGGTGTCGGTCGAGCACCGCGAGCCGAACCTTTCGGACTTCGCCCGCGTCGGTCGGCGACGAACCCGTGTGATAGACGACCCAGTCGGACGCGCCCTCGGAGTCGGTGCGCGCGCGGCCAAGGAAGATCATCACGTGGTACGGGTATTTCTGCACCCACGGCTGGTGAAAAAAGAGCAGGTCGCCGGGGCGGGCCTGCGCGCGGTCGCGGCTGACGAAGGTCGCGTTGAACTCCTTGAGCGTGCGCGCGTCGGCGAACTCCGAGAAGGTTCCGTCCGAGAGGTTCGACTTGTCGAATGATCCGGCGGCGGTGCGGAAGAGTTTTTCGCCGACGGGGCTTCGCTCCAAATTGTACGCGCGAACGTCGGGCGCGATGGCGTCGTAAGCCTCGCCCATCCTGAGAAGCCACGCGCGGTCGTGCGCGCGCAAAGCCTCGCGCCACGCGAAGCGCACGAGTCCGGCGCAGTCGCGCTGGTCTTCGCTCCACTCCCTGCTCGGCTCGTAGAACTGCTCTTCGGCGATGGCGGTGAACCACTGCCTGAAATTCTCGCGGTCGCCGAAGGTGTGAAGCTCCTCGGCGTCGGGGATGCCGTCGGAGTCCGAGTCGTCCCAGCGCGACTCGGCGACGATTGGCGCGCGCGTTTCGGTCGCGGCGGCGGCGCGCGTTTCGACCAGAGCGGCGGTGCGCGTCGGGCGTTGGCAGGCTGCGAAGAAGGAGAGTGCGACGACGCAGGCAAGGCCGGGGAGTAGAAGCAAAGGGGGTCGCATCTTTTCGACGGAACTTTAAGCCGGAACAGCGGCGCGCATAAACTATCACGACCGCGGGCAAATGTCTCGCCCTTTTTCCGGCACCGGCTCAGTCTGCCATCCGCCAACCGGCGCGAGACCGAGCCGTCACCTTTCCGCCGCGCATTCTCTACTTCATCAACACCCGGCGCGAGACGGGCGCGAACAGTCGCGCCCCGTGTTGACTTGCGTCGTCGCCGCGCGAGTTCCGCACGAGGGCGGTGTGGATAACCACACTGGAAATGATGAATGAGGAATGATGAGTGATGAATGAAAAGACAGGCTCTTCATTCATCACTCCGCATTCCGCAGTCATCATTTAGCTTGCTTTTCCCGCCGCGTTGCCGCTATCTTGCAAGGTAAAAATAGAACAACGAGCAAGGAGGTGCGGCTGGACTGATGGCCGAGACGGGCAAGCTCAGCGACGACCCGCTGTGGTTCAAGGACGCGGTCTTCTACGAGGTTTACGTGCGCGGGTTCTACGACTCGAGCGGCGACGGCGTGGGCGACTTCCGCGGGCTGACCGAGAAGCTCGACTACCTCCAGTGGCTCGGCGTTGACTGCCTCTGGCTCCTGCCGATGTACGCCTCGCCTTTGCGCGACGGCGGCTACGACATCGCCGACTACTACTCGATCCTCCCCGAATACGGCACGCTCGAAGACTTCAAACAGTTCCTCGACGCCGCGCACGCGCGCGGCATACGCGTCATCACAGACCTCGTCGTCAACCACACCTCGGACGCACACCCCTGGTTCAAGGAGGCGAGCGCAAGTCCTGATTCACCGAAGCGCGACTGGTACGTCTGGAGCGACACGCCCGAAAGATACAAGGACGCGCGCGTCATCTTCACCGACACGGAGAAGTCGAACTGGACTTGGTGCGAGTCGGCGCAAGGCTTCTACTGGCACCGCTTTTTCAGCCACCAGCCCGACCTGAACTACGACAACCCGGAAGTGCAGAAGGCGATGCTCGAAGTCGTGGACTTCTGGCTCGACTTCGGCGTTGACGGCTTCCGCGCCGACGCCGTGCCGTACCTCTACGAGCGCGAGGGGACGAACTGCGAGAACCTCCCCGAAACGCACGGCTTCCTGAAAAAGCTTCGCGCGCACGTCGAGCGCCGCCACCCGACGGCGCTCCTGCTCGCCGAGGCGAACCAGTGGCCGGAGGACGTTGTCGAATACTTCGGCGAAGGCGACGAGTTCCACATGGGCTACCACTTCCCGATCATGCCGCGCCTCTTCATGGCACTCCGCCAGGAAGACCGCAAGCCCATCGTCGAGATACTTCAGCGCACGCCCGACATCCCGTCGAACTGCCAGTGGGGGATGTTCCTCCGCAACCACGACGAGCTGACGCTTGAGATGGTGACGGACGAGGAGCGCGACTATCTCTATAACGAGTACGCGAAAGACCGGCGGATGCGTTTGAACGTCGGCATCCGGCGCCGCCTCGCGCCGCTCCTCGACAACAGCCGCCGCCGCATAGAGCTTCTCCACGCCTTGCTCTTCTCTTTGCCGGGAAGTCCCTTCATCTACTACGGCGACGAGATCGGCATGGGCGACAACATCTACCTCGGCGACCGCGACGGAGTGCGCACGCCGATGCAGTGGTCGCCCGACCGCAACGCAGGATTTTCAAAGGCCGACTTCGAGAAGCTCTACTTCCCCGCGATCAACAACCCGGTTTATGGCTTCCAGTCGGTCAACGTCGAGTCGCAGACGCGCTACGACACTTCGCTTCTGAACTGGATGCGGCAGATGATTCTGCTTCGGAAGCAGCACCACGTCTTCGGTCGCGGCACGGTGCGCTTCGTCACGCCGGAGAACCGCAAAATCTTCGCCTTCGTCCGCGAGCACGACGGCGAAACGGTGCTGTGCGTCTTCAACCTCTCGCAGTTCGCGCAGCCCGTCGAACTCGACCTCTCGGAGTTCGAGGGCCGCGCGCTCGTCGAGATGCTCGGCAAGACGCGCTTCCCCCTGATAACGGCAAACCCCTACCAGCTCGCGCTCTCGCCGTGGGGCTTCTACTGGTTCAGGATCGAAGAGAAGAGCGCGTGAAGCGGTCGGTCGGAGACAGCGGTTGAAAGCTCGGAGGTCGCCATGAAGAAGTTGACGCTGATAGCCCTGACCGTCGTCGCGCTCGCCTTCGCCCTGACGCTCTCGGCCTTTTCAAAACAGGGCGACAAAGAAGCGCAGAGACAAGAGGCGCGGAATCATACTGAATGGGTCGCCAGGAGTTTGAAAGAGATGCAGGCCGTCAAGGTCGGGATGACGCGCGCCGACCTGCTCAAAGTGTTCGAGGAGGAAGGCGGCATCTCGACGCGCACGCAGCAGACATACGTCTATCGCGAGTGCCCTTACTTCAAAGTTGATGTCAGGTTCGAGCCGGTTGGAGAGCTTCACGGAAAAGAATTCGTATCCTCCGGCGATAAGATCGTTAACATATCGAGACCTTATCTTGCCTGGAGTGTTGCAGACTGAATCTCGACGGACCAGAACACAAAGGAGAAAAGAATGCTGAAGGCTCTGGGGAGCGGACTGGTGGGCGCGTTCGCGCTCACGCTGATTCACGAGACGGCGCGGCGATTCGTTGACGACGCGCCGCGGATGGACGTTGTCGGGATGCGCGCGCTGGCGAAGACGATGCGCGCCGTTGATGTCGAGCCGCCCGTCCCGCTGCACGAGGCCGCGCTCGTCGGCGACATCGTCTCGAACTCGCTCTACTACAGCCTCGTCGGCGCAGGCTCCGCGCGCGACGCCGTCCGCAACGGCGCGCTGCTCGGACTCGCCGCGGGCTTGGGCGCAGTCATCCTCCCCGAACGCCTCGGCCTGGGCCGCCAGCCGACCGAAGACGCGCCGCAGACCCAACTGATGACCGTCGCCTGGTACACCCTCGGCGGCCTCGCCGCGGGCGCTGCCTACGCCGCGATTGCCGACGACGAATGACGCCGCGCACGCCGCTTCACTTCAACTTTCGTCAGCGTGATTCGAGTCGGAAGTCGAGCACAATCGGGTCGTGGTCGGAAAGGACTTTGCCGTCGCGCCCGCGAATGTCGCCGACGACGCGCGGCGGCTCCTGCGCGTCGGGTTCGACGCCGCGCCCGGCGAACCAGTCGAGCTTGAGCGAGCAGCGTCCGCCGTGGTCGCGGAGCGCCCAGTTGATCCACCAGAAGCACCAGCCCGGAACCCACTCGCCCATGTTCGTGTTCGCCGCGAGGTCTTTCACGTCGTAGTGGAGCGTGCCCGCGCCCGGCTCGTTCAGCTCGCGGTACGCGAAGCCGCGCCGCTCAAGCTCTCGGAACAGCCCGCGCTCGAACCAGCGGTCGGGCTTCAGGTAGTGGTTCTCGATGACGTGGCCGACGCCCATCAGCACGCGGCGCGCGAAGCCGGCGACGGAGTACGCGGCGCGGCTCGAATTATAGGTCGAGGTGTTCCAGTCGCCGCCGATGAGGACGGGCAAGCGCGGCTCAAGTCCCTCGATGAAATCCAAGACGACTCGCATCTGACTTTGACGATGACGCTGGCTCGAATGCGCGTCGAGGTGGAGGCTCACGGCCCGAAGCGCGCCCGACGAGTGTTCGATATCGCAGACGACGGCGCGCTGACTCCCCAGACGTTTCTCGCGCCCGCTCATCTTGTCCTTGCCGTTCGGCAGCGCGACCGACCACGCGCGACGGATAGGCCAGCGCGAAAGCACCGCGTTGCCGTGCAGCGCCTCGGCGTTCTCGCCCGCGGCTGCGCTCTCAAGCCCGCTCCCCTTGCTCAGATTCACGTAGCACGGCGCGAAGGCGTAAGCCATCCCAAGCTCCCGCGCAAGTTCCCGCGCGACGTGCCGGTTGCCCGAACGCGCCATGCCGTAATCAAGCTCGGTCAACAGAAGCACGTCGCTTCCGCTCATCAACTCGTGCCCGCGCAGCACCCGCGCGATCTCATCAAGGTGAGAGCCGCGCTCGATATTCCAAGCGGTCGCGCGAACAGTTCCCGACGCACGCGCGTCGGACGAATCGCGCTCGTCGTCGTTGTCCGCCGTGAAGTCTCCGCGCTCGACGCCGTTCAACACGCGCTCGACTTCGGCGCGAAGCCGAGCGTAGAGCGGCGAGCGTTCGAGCGCCCGCGTCGAGTCGAAGTGCGCGAGTTCGGCGAAGTGCGGCTTGAGTCCGTGTTCGAGCGGCGACGGCGCTGAAAGTTTCTGACGGGCGAGAGTGTTCATCTGAAGCGGCGAGAATGTTACAGTCTCACGTCGCCTTATTTCAACTCTGCCTGCTTTCGCATTGAGGCAAACCACAGACACACGGCATGGACGAAACACGCGAACGAGCAACAAAGGTCGAAGGCCGTAAGGCCGACACGCGCACCGAGGCAATCGCGGGGCTGACGACCTTCTTCACGATGGCCTACGTCGTCGTCGTCAACCCTTCGATACTCTCGACCGAAGGGACGGGGATGTCGTTCGCGGGCGTGCTGACGGCGACGGTGCTGGTCTGCTTCGTGATGACGCTCTTGATGGGCGTCTATGCGAAGCTGCCGTTCGCGGTCGCGCCGGGGATGGGCATCAACGCCTTCTTCACCTTCACGATCATCCTCGGACAGCGCGTGCCGTGGCAGGCGGCGCTCGGCATCATCTTCTGGGCGGGCGTGCTCTTCCTCGCCGTGTCTCTGACGCCGGTGCGCGAGCGAATCGCGCAGGCCATACCGCGCCACCTGCGGACGGCGACCGCCGCGGGCATCGGCATCTTTCTCACTTTCATCGGCCTGAAGAACGCCGGCGTCGTGGCCGCAGACCCGGCGACGCTCGTGCGGCTCGGCGCGCTGGGGTGGCCGGCGCTTTTGATGATTCTCGGCCTCGCCGTCACGGTTCTGTTGATGAAGTTGAAAAGCCCGTTCGCCTATCTCGCCGGCATCTTCGCCGTGACGATGGTCGCGTGGGCCGCGGGACTCGTCAAAGCGCCGCCGAGCCTTTTCAGCGCGCCCGACTTCCGCAGCGTCTTCCTCAAGCTCGACCCCCTAGCCGCGCTCAAGCTTTCGCTGCTGCCTTCGATAGTTGCCGTTCTGTTCACAGACCTCTTCGACTCGATCTCGACCTTCATCGGCGTGTCGCAGGCGGCGGGGATGTTAGACGAGCACGGCAATCCTCGGCGCTTGCGCGAGGGGCTGATCGTTGACGCGTGGGCGACGCTGGGCGCGGGGCTGGCGGGAACTTCTTCGGGGACGGCCTACATCGAGTCGGTCGCCGGCATCAACACGGGCGGGCGCACGGGGCTGACTTCGGTCGTGACGGCTCTCTGCTTTCTGCCGTGCCTGTTCATCGCGCCGCTCGCAGGGATGGTTCCGGTTTACGCGACCGCAGGTGTGCTGATTCTCGTCGGCGCGTTCATGTTCAGCAGCGTCGCGGCGATTGACTTCTCTCGTATCGAAGACGCGCTGCCCGCGTTCCTCACCGTCATCCTCATCCCGCTCACCTTCTCGATCACGCAGGGCATCCTCTGGGGTTTCATCTCGCACGCCGGACTCTACCTGATCGCCGGTCGCGGTCGCGAAGTTCGCCCGGTCATGTACGCGCTCGCCGTGATCGCGGTCGGCCTGCTCGTCATCGGTCGCTTCGCTTGAGCTACTTCACCTCGGCCTCTTCAACTTCTGGCCCGACTCTTCAACGCCACTTCTTCATCTTCTGGAAGCGGCGCTTGACCATGTCGCGGCGCAGCGGCGAGAGGCGGTCAATGAAGAGCGTGCCGTCGCAGTGGTCGGTCTCGTGCAGGAAACAGCGCGCGGCCAAACCCTCGGCTTCCTGCTCGAAGACACGCCCGCGAACGTCCTGCGCCCGCAGACGCACGCGCGCCGCGCGGTTCAGAGGCGCGTGAATCTTGCCGACCGAGAGACAGCCCTCCTCGCCCTCCTGCTCGCCCTCGGCTGAAACTATCTCAGGGTTCGCGGCGACGAGCTTCAGCCCCTCGCAGTCCATCACGAAGAGACGCAGGGAGAGTCCGACCTGCGGCGCGGCGAGTCCGACGCCCTCCGCCGCGTACATCGTCTCGAACATGTCGGAGACGAGCCGCTCCAACTCCGCGTCGAACTTCTCGACGGGCGTGCCCACCTGCTTCAAAACTTTTTCGGGGAACTCCGTGATCTCAAGAATCGCCATGCCGAGAGTTTATAAGGCAAAAGTGAAAAGGCAAAAGGCGAAGGTGCGGACGAAGAACTTTATTACTTTCGCCCTTCGGCTGTCTTCACTTTTGCCCTTTGCCTTTTTACTTTTGCCTTACTTCGTCAGGAAACTCCTGAGGAACTCGACCGCCGCGGGGTCGTTGGTGCGACCGAGGAGGACGAATGCCTGCCTGCGGACTTCGGGCTTGGGGTGCGTGCGCGCGACGTTGATGAGGAGCGGGACCGATTCGGACGCGGGGCGGCGCGCGATTGCGGCGAGCGCCTGCTTCTGGATTTCGGTGTCGGCGTCCGTCGCGGTCGCGGTCTCTTTGAGCGTGCCGAGCGCCTGCTCGCCCGCCATCTCGCCGAGGCGCGCGACGGCCTGCTTGCGAAGCTCGTTGTCGGAGTCCTGCGTCGCGACCTTGATGACGAAGGCCGTGGCCGACGCGCGGTCGTTGTTGCGCGCGACCGAGGCGAGCGCCGCGCGGCGGAGTTCGCGGTTGGCGAGCGACGTGTAGAGCGTTTGCAGGAACTGAAGCGCCTGCGCGTCGCGGCTGCGACCGTAGGCCGAGATCGCCGCGCGCCGGACTTGCAAAGACTCGCGCTCGTCGCGCGCGAGCTGCGCGAGGTACTGGCGCGTCGCGTCCGCGACCGGCGGCTCGCCCAGGTCGCGGACGGCTCGCGCGCGGACGCCCTCGAACGCCGAGGCTTGCGCGACGTGTTGGAGGACTTCGGCCACACGGCGGTCGTCGTGGAGCGCAATCGCCTGCACGGCCTCGGCGGCGAGGTCTTCGGTCTTCGCCCCTTCGGCGACCGCGCGCAGGAAGTTCAAACTCTCCTCGTTGCCGGCACGACCGAGCCAATAGACGGGGTAGCCCGCGTACTCGTGCCGGCGCGCGAGGTTGAAGATGTCAACGCGCTCGACCTGCCCGGCGGAGTCGCGCAGAGCGAAGACGCCGAGGCTGCGCGTCTCGATGCCGGGGTAGCCGGCAAAGAAACCGGAGTCGGACACGTCCCACGTCCCTTGAATCGTGAAGTGGCCGTCGTCGCTCACGAAGTCAACGTCAACGGCGACGCCGGGCCGCACGTCGAACGAGTAGGCAGTCCAGAAGCGCGCTTGGCGCGCAGCCGAAGCCTGCGAAGTGGCCGATTCCTGCCTGGCCTGAAACGTCGCCCCTTGCGCGGGCGTGAAGCCTTGCTCCTGCTGCGCCGTCGCCGCGACGCAGGCGAGCGCGACGAAGACTAAAATGATGATTGCTCGCATGGGAATCCTCGCTCGGTTCGACTTCGGGTTGAGAGTGGCCGGGGGCGCGGCGCGCGATGCTCGCGCGAGTCGCGCGCGGTATGGGCGGAGACTCGATTCGCCAATAAAGAGTCTCGACTCGCCTGCGCCCGCGCGCGCATCGCACGCCGCGCCCCCGGTTCTGATCGGCGCGAGTTACTTGAGCAGGTTTTCGAGGAACGTCTTGACCTGCGGGTCTTTGCTGTGGCTGAGCATACTGAGCGCGATCTTGCGCCGCTCGATTGGCTCCGACGAGTTCTGTACGACCTGTTCGAGCTTCTGGTACGCGCGCTGATCCTGGTACTGGCCGAAGGCTTCGAGGAGCGCGGTCTTCAGGTCGTTGTCGCGCTCGGAGTCGTAGAGCGGGAGCAGGAGGTCGAGCGAAGCCTGCTCGCCGCGGATCGAGATGGAGCGTATCGCCTGGCGGCGCAGTTCCGGGTCGCCGGAGCTTCGCGCAACGTCGGCGAGCTTGCCCAGTGCGCGCGGGTCTTTGCGCATGGCGAGTCCGGCGAGGACGTACTTCTTCGACTGGACTTCGGGCAGCGCGTCGTAGAGCCGGAGCAGTTCGTCAACGGCGCTGTCGCCGCGACGGCGGCTCAGAACCGCGATGGCGGCGAGGCGCGCGCGCTGGCTCTTGCCGCTCGTGGCGACCTCGCCGAGTATCTGCACGGCGCGCGGGTTCTCGTGGTTGGCGAGCGCGTGGATGGCCGCGCCGGTCGGGCTGTCGTCGTCGAAACCTATGACCGCCCATTCGGCCCGCGCCGCCTCGGCGGGCGTGCGGCTGCGGCCCTCGTCCGGCGACGCGCTCATGGCGATCTCGCGCAGCACGTCGAGCGCCCGCTCGTCGTTCGTCGCGCCCAGCGCAGTGATGGCGCGCACGCGCAGCCTCTCGTTCGCCTCGCCGCGCGACAACTGGATGAGCGCGGGCACGGCCTCAGTGCCGCCGTAGCGACCGAGGAGGATGATCGCCGCCTCCTTCACGCTGGCCGGGTTGTTCGACTTCAGCACCTCGTTGACGCGCGCCGAGCAGTTGGCCCGGTCGTTCTCGCACAGCGTCCTGAGCGCGATGATCTTGAGCTGCGCGTCGCCGTCCGCGTCCACGTCGGGGTGGTAGCCCGGATTGAGCTTCGACATCACCTCGTAGCTCAGAGCCTTGCCGTCGTCGGCCCACGAGGAGCGCGGGTAGTTCTGGAGCAGGCGCGCGAGCGCGTCGTATGCGCCCTGAAAGTTGTTCTGCTTGTTCTGCGCGTAGGCGAGCCAGTAGAGCGCCGCGTCGAGGCTCTTGTCCGAAGGGTACTGCGAGATGAATTTATCAAAGGCCGAGGCCGCCTGCGCCCAGCGCTGCGAGTCGATCATGCTGCGCGCCTGTTCGAGCGCGCGCGTGGCGTCGTCGGTGCTGCCCGAAGACTGCACGAGACGGTTATACAACTCGCTGTTCTGCGCCGCGGCGCGCGGCGTCGCCGACGCGAAGACGAGCGAGAGCGCGACGGCGGCGAGCGCCCAGGCCGCGAATCGAGACTGCCGCGAAGTGTTCTTGCGAGTGTTGGGGTTCATCATGGCTTTGTCTTCCTTAGCTTAAATTTAGTCGCCGTTTTCGGCGCGAGCCGCCCTCCTAGTAAACCTGCAACGACGCGATGATCTCGTTCTGCTTCATGCGCTCCCTGACCGAGCGCACCTCTTCGCGCGTGGGCCTGTCGCTCAGGTTCGCGATGTCGAGCAGGAAAGGCTCGATGCGGTCGAGCACCTGCTTGCCGCCGCTGTCGCCGCGCGTCTCGGCGTCGAGTTGCAGCGTGGCGTTCTCGGCGAGCAGGCGGCGCGAGAGCTGCTTCTCGTAAGTGACATTGACCGTGCCGTCGTCCGCCGCCCGCGCGTTCTTGATCGAGCGCAGGAGCATCTGCGCCTGCTCGACGTGCCGGGCCAATTCTTTCTGCGCGGGGTCGAGCAGCGGCGCGCTCGCCCCGTCATCGGGCTTGCGATAACTAACATCCACGACCGCCACGGGATTGTCCGCCGCCGCGTTGTCGTCGGCGGGGATGTTGACCGTGCCATTCGTCAACGCGCCGAGCTGCGGAGCGTAGTCAATCGCCTTCAGCGGATCGTCCGGCGCGGGCGGCTCAACTTCGCCGCGGTTAGAAGATGAGCGCGTGACGCCGCGCTTAACTTCGCCTTTCGTGGTCGCGCCCGCTCCGGCGACTGTCCCGATTGAAGTGTTCGTGTTATCGCCGCCCGCGCCCGTCTCGACGGGATGAACTTGTTGAGTCGGGGCAGGAGTCGCGACGCCGACGCTTTGATTGTTCGAGGTCGCGACGGCAACGCCCACCGGCGCTTTCTTGCGCGCGAGCCAGAGCGAGCCGACCGCGACGCCGACGACGAGGAGCGCGAGCGAGGAAGCGAGCGCGGGGCGGAGCGCGAACGCGGCGAGCGTCGCGGCGAAGCCTTCGCGCAGGCGGCTCAGAAAGTTCCGGCGCGGCGCTTCGCTCTCGGCCTTCGGCGTGCGCGCGATCTCGGCACTCACCGCAGACCAGAGCGAAGGGCTGACTTCGAGGCCGCGGTCGTAGCGCGCGTAAATCTCCTGCTCGAAGGAGAGCGAGTCGAGCGCCGCGGCGCAGTCGGCGCAGGCCGCGAGGTGCGCGCCGATCTGTTCGGCGGTGCGCTCGTCGGTCTCTCCGTCGAAGAACTCTTCGATCAGTGGGAGGCAATCAACACATCTCATCACTGCTCACCCCCAAGGTACGGGCCGATGCGGCGGCGCATCTCGGCGCGCGCGCGGTGCAGGTCGGTCTTCAGCTTGCCGACGGAGAAGCCCGTGATCTCCGCGATCTCCTCGTAGCTGCGCTGCTGCAAAACTTTCAAAGTGAAGACGAGGCGCTTGTCCTCGTCGAGTCTCAACAGCGCCCGCCGGATGACGCCGTTCAACTCTTTGTCCAGCAACTCCCCGGCGGGAGTCGGCTTCCTGTCGTGAAGCTCGAACGACTCCTCGCCGTCAATCTCGACGTTGCCCGCGTCGCGCCGCCGCGAACGAAGCGACTCGCGCGCGACGTTCTTCGCGATGGCGAAGAGCCACGTCGAGAGTCTCGCCTCTTCACGCAAGCCTTCGAGTCCGCGGTAGGCGCGCACGAAAGTCTCCTGCGCCAGGTCTTCGGCCAGAGAGCGCTCGCCCACCATGTCAAAGATGAAGCCGAGGACGGGGCGCGAGTACCGGTCGAAGATGAGGCGGAATGCCTCCTCGTCGCCCTGCCGGACGCGCGACACCAGTTCCTCCGCACTGTTCATCAGGGCACCGGCGTGCGCGTCCGGCTCGCACATTTCCAGACTCATCGTGTTGGCCGCCAGCCGCTTCATCGTCTCACACCGCTGGTTAGTGGCGCGCGGGCGCGGAAGGTTTCAGAAAAATTCGAGTTGCTTTTCCCAATTTTTGGATATTTTACGCCTGAAAAGTTGAGCGCCGCCAGATTCTTCGGCGGCGCTCGCGGAAGTTCTTCGAGTGCGTCCTAGTCGGAGCGACGTTTGCCCCGGTAGCGCTCGACGAGAAGGTTGTACTTGAGCGTCAACTCGACGACGGCGCGCTTCAGGCGCTCGCGCTCCGGCTCTTCGCGCGCGAGTTCGAGCCGCGGCCTGAGTTCGTTGATCTCCTTCAGAAGCTGCGCCTCCTCCGGCAGCACGCCCGCGTTCTTCAGCACGGCGTATCCGGCGCGCAACTCCGGCGGCGTCGCGAAGTACGCGTCGAGGTTGACGGGACGGCCCTCGCCTTCGAGTCCCTCGAACTCGCCCGCCTCCATCGCTTCGCGTATCTTCTGCTCGACGAGTTTGTCGAAGTTCACCTGAATGCTCCCTCTGAAGTCGGTTTACACTCTCCGAGTCTTCCAACGTCCGCGTCGGAACACGAGCGCGCTGACGACGGCGAGCGTCGAGAACGCGATGGTGACGGCGAAGAAGACTCCGCGCGGCCCCATCTTGAAATTGAAGGCCAGCACCCACGCGAGCGGAATCTCCCAGAGCCAGAAGATGAAAAGGTTGATGACGGTCGGCGTCCAGGTGTCGCCCGCGCCGTTGAAGCTCTGCGTCAGAACCATTCCGAAGGCGTAGAACAGGAACCCGCACGCGATGATCCGCAGGCACTCCTCGCCGTACTGCTGCACCTCCGGCCCCGCCGCCGCGTGCGTGAAGATGTTGACAATCGGCCCGGCGAAGACGATGAACAACAGCCCGACGACGCCGAGGAAGCAGGCGTTGTAAACGCCAGCGCGCCAAACGGCCTGCTCCGCGCGTTCGGGCTTGCCCGCGCCGAGCGACTGGCCCACCATCGTCGCCGCCGCGTTCGACATCCCCCACGAGGGCAGCAGCGCGAACATGATGACGCGCAGTCCGATTGTGTTCCCCGCGACGGCGGCGCTCCCGAAGCTCGCGAGGATGAAGACCAGGGCCATCCAGCTCGCCATGCCGATGAAGACCTGAAACGTCCCCGTCGCCGACAGCCGCGCGAGCCGCAGCATCAGCGAAGGGTCAAGGCGCAGGTGTCGCCGCGTGAGCTGCACGCGACCGCCCGGGCGGAGCAGGCGCGAGAAGGCGAAGAGCGCGCCCGTCCCGCGCCCGATGGAAGTGGCGACGGCTGCGCCCGTCACGCCGAGCGCGGGGAAAGGGCCGAGGCCGAAGATGAGGCACGGCCCCAGAATGATGTTGATGGCGTTCGCGAGCCACAGCACGCGCATCGCTATGGCCGCGTCGCCCGCGCCGCGGAAGACGGCGTTGATGAGGAACAGCATCACGGCGGACGCGTTGCAGCCGAGCATGACGCGCGTGAACGTGGTGCCCCTCTCGATCACCTCCGGCTCCGCCTTCATCATGCGAAGAAGCTGGGGCGCGAAGAGGGCGCCCGCCACGCCGATGAGGATTGAAACGAAGAGGCCGAGCGCAATCGTCTGCGCCGCCGTGCGCGCCGCGCCCTCCGCGTCGTGCTCGCCGATGCGGCGCGCGACCATCGCCGTCGCGCCGATGCTCAGGCCGATGGCGAGCGTATAGACGAGAGTCATCATCGACTCGGTGAGGCCCACGGTCGCGACCGCCTCCTTGCCGAGCCGACCGACGAAGAACACGTCGCACACGACGAAGATGCTCTCCATCAGCATCTCAAGCACCATCGGGATCGCGAGCAGCAGAACAGCGCGCCCGATGGAGCCTTCCGTGTAGTCGTAGCTCGCGCGCGTCCCCGCCACGGCCTGACGCACGGCGGCGAAGAGTCCGGGTTCGCGCGCCGCGATAGTCCCGTCGGTTGCCGGCTGCACCACTTCTGTCGAGTCGAGCATCACTTCCCTCTTCGTCTGTTAACTGAGCCGCGAGGCGGGCGTTAAGTTCTCTATACGCGCGTGTGCGCCGTAAGTTGCGACCGAATGAGTTGCGTGGGCAAAAGTCTCTTACGGCTTCATCACGTCCTCGTAAACGGCGCGCGAGATGTCGGCGATGAGTTGGTGCGCGCGCTTGTCGTCGGCGATGCCGCGCACCAAGACGACGAGGACGTAAGGCTTGCGACCGGGCAAGAAGACGATCCCGGCGTCGTGATTAATCTTCGTAATCCAGCCGGTCTTGTGCGCGACGCGCGTCCCCGAAGGGAGTCCGGCGGGGATGCCTTCGTTAAATTTTTGTTCGAGCAGGATGCCGGTCATCTCCCGCGAAGCCTCGCGCGAGACGGCGCGGCCCTCGGCTATCGCGCGGAGCAGGACGAGCAGGTCGCGCGCGGTCGTCGTGTTGTTCAGGCCGCGCTCGAAAGCCTTGCCGTCCTCGACGCCGCGCAGCACCTCGATGTCGCGCGCGCCCATCCGCCGCATCAAGTCCATCACGCGCGCGGGGCCGACGCGCTCGATGATGATGTTTGTCGCGAGGTTGCTGCTCTCCGTAATCATCAGCCGCAGGAGTTCGCGCACGGTCTCTGTGCCGCCGACTTTTTTATAAAGCGTGAACTCCGAGTCGTCGTCCGGCGAGACGGAGAAAAGGCTTCCGTCGGCGATTGACTTGAACTCGTTTTTGACGGGCAGCCGCTCGTCGAGCGAGAGCTTTCCTTCGCGCACCTCGCGGAAGACTTCGAGCATGACGGGCACCTTCATCGTGCTCGCCGCGTGGAAGCTTTCGCCGGGATTTATCAAAAGCCCGCGCCCCGTCTGCAAGTCTCTGAACGCGACGGCGACCGTCTCCGCCCCGCTCGCCGCGACGAGCGCGTGAATCTTCGACTCCAAACCGGCCTCGCCCTTCGTCTGCGCCTCGACGCGCGCGACCGTTGAGATGACGAGAACGCAGGCGAGCACGGCGAGGCGGAGAAATTCACTGCGCGGGCGTCGGATGCACATGGCGGCAAACGTTGTACTATACTTGCCGCCGCGCGCAAACCTCGCGCGGGCGCGTTGAAAATTTCGGGAGGGATGTACGGTTCGATGAGCACTGAGCATGACGACGAAGTGGCGACGCTGGCGGGCGGTTGCTTCTGGTGTCTTGAGGCGGTCTTCAAAGACCTGCGCGGAGTGCGCGCCGTCGTGTCGGGCTACGCGGGCGGCGATGCGCCGAACCCGACCTACTATCAGGTCTGCGAAGGAACTACGGGGCACGCCGAAGTCGTGCAGGTAACCTTTGACCC
>Ga0070740_10000568_pt1 | contig 73287 bp, 69 predicted proteins | sample Coa_R2_FD_67286 | JGI IMG/M metagenome (GOLD analysis project Ga0070740, IMG submission 67286) | Surface soil microbial communities from Centralia Pennsylvania, which are recovering from an underground coalmine fire - Coalmine... | ecosystem: Environmental > Terrestrial > Soil > Unclassified ... | reverse complement strand
AGCCGATCAGCCCGAAAATCCGGGGAACGGGTTGTTCCAGAGTGGAACTGCAAGCAAGCGCAGGTTCCATCAACTTCTGCGTCGGATTTTCGGGCGACCTCGTGACGGATGCGGGCTAGCCCGCCGCAGAGATGGAGTTCTAAAGATCGCCGTACACCGCGGTGATCGGATACCTCCGCTCGCGGCCGAAGGCGCGGCGCGTGATCTTGGGGCCCGGCGGCGCCTGGCGGCGCTTGTATTCCGAGCGCCGCACCAGCGCGGCGACGCGCCGCACGAGGGGTTCCTCGTAACCCATGGCCACGATCTCGGCGATCGAGCGGCTGTCCTCGACATAGGCCTCGAGGATGGGATCGAGCACTTCGTAGGGCGGCAGCGAGTCGGAATCCTTCTGGCCCGGACGCAGCTCCGCCGAGGGCTCGCGCGTGAGCACGCGCTCGGGGATGACCGGCGCCACCGAATTGCGGTAGCGCGCCAGGCGATAGACCAGCGTCTTGTACACGTCCTTGATCGGCGCGAAGCCGCCGCACATGTCGCCGTAGAGCGTGGCGTAACCGGTGGCCATCTCGCTCTTGTTGCCGGTGGTCAGCACCACGTGCCCGAACTTGTTGGACAAGGCCATCAGCAGCACGCCGCGGCAGCGCGACTGCAGGTTTTCCTCGGTGAGGTCGGGCGCACGTCCGGCGAAAGTCTCCGCCAGCGTGTCGCCGAAAGCGCGGAAGGCGTGCTCGATCGAAAGCACGCTGTGGCGCACGCCCAGCGCCTGGGCCTGTCGCCGCGCGTCCTCGTTGGACATGTCCGCGGTGTAGCGCGAAGGCAGCGCCACCGTCCATACACGTTCCGGCCCCAGGGCATCGGCGGCGATCGTCGCCACCAAGGCGGAGTCGATCCCGCCGGATAGGCCGACCAGCGCTCCGGGAAACCCGTTGCGCTCGACGTAATCGCGCGTGGCGCAGACCAGCGCGCGGTACACCGTGGCTTCTTCGGCAAGCGGCGGCGCGACCTCGCCGGCCAGGCGGCCGTTTTCGTAGCGCACGGCAAACACGCCTTCTGCGAAGGCCGGCGCCTGGAAACCGACCGCGCCGTCGGCGTTCACCGCCAGCGAGGCGCCGTCGAACACCAGATCGTCCTGCCCGCCGACCAGGTTGACGTAAACGATGGGCAGCGCGGTTTCGGCGCTGCGCGCGCGCAGCACGGCCAGGCGTTCGCGCGCCTTGGCCAGATCGTAGGGCGAGGCATTGATGGCGACCAAGAGCTCCGCGCCGGCGGCCTTGGCCGCGGCGGCGGGACCCGGACCCCAGATGTCCTCGCAGATACACAGTCCCAGGCGCACGCCTCCGAGCTCGAACACCGCGCTGCCTTGGCCGGGCAGGAAATGGCGCTTTTCGTCGAACACGCCGTAGTTCGGCAGCAACTGCTTGCGGTAGCGCGCGAGCACCTCGCCGTCGCGGATCGCCCAGGCCGCGTTGTAGAGACCCTCCGCGGCGCGTTCGGGAAAGCCGACCACGAGCGCGATGCCGCGCACTTCGCGCCGCAGGGTGTGCAGGCCGCGCTCGAGCGCCTGCGGCAGGGCGCTGCGCAGCAGCAGGTCGTCCGGCGGATAACCGATCAGCGCGAGCTCCGGGGCGACGAGCAGATCGGCGCCCAATGCGTCGCGCGCGTGATGGGCCGCCGCGACGATCTTGGCGACGTTGCCTTCGATGTCGCCGACCCACAGATCGAGCTGGGCGGCCGCCAGACGCAAGGTGCCGGGCATTTTTCGCTGCGTCATTCCCGCATCGGCGGGAACCCGGCGCTTTCAATCATGACCGCGCCGGGGTCCGGCGCTTTGGGGGCCGGAACGACGGCGGCGTTTGGTCATTTCAACACCGCCTTCATCGCGCTGCCCAGGTCGGCCGGCGAGCGCACGGTCTTCACGCCGGCGGCTTCCAGCGCCGCGAACTTCTCCTCGGCCGTGCCCTTGCCGCCGGAGATGATGGCGCCGGCATGCCCCATGCGCTTGCCCGGCGGCGCGGTGACGCCGGCGATGTAGGCGACCACCGGCTTGCGCACGTGCCGTTTGATGTAGGCCGCGGCTTCCTCCTCGGAGCTACCGCCGATCTCGCCGACCATGATGATGCCCTCGGTCGCCGGATCCCGTTCGAACCGCTCCAGCACCTCGATGAAACCCAGGCCGCGCACCGGATCGCCACCGATGCCCACGCAGGTGCTCTGACCCAGGCCGTTCTGGGTGGTCTGGTAGACGGTTTCGTAGGTCAGCGTGCCGGAGCGGGAAATGATGCCGATGCGTCCGGGCTTGTGGATATGGCCCGGCATGATGCCGATCTTGCACTCGCCCGGCGTGATCACGCCGGGGCAGTTCGGGCCGATCAGCACGGAATCCGGGTAGTTCGCGCGCAGCGTGGCCTTAACCTTGATCATGTCGTTGACCGGAATGCCCTCGGTGATGCACACGATCACCTTGATGCCGGCGTCGGCCGCTTCGAGGATGGCGTCGGCGGCGAACGGCGCCGGCACGTAGATCATGCTGGCGTCGGCGCCGGTGGCGGCCACCGCGTCGTGCACGGTGTCGAACACCGGCAGGTTGAGGTGCTTGCTGCCGCCCTTGCCCGGCGATACGCCGCCGACCATGCGCGTGCCGTAGGCGATGCACTGCTCGGAGTGGAAGGTGCCTTGCTTGCCGGTGAAACCCTGGCAGATGACTTTGGTGTTCTTGTCGACGAGGATGCTCATGACGGGCGCTCTTTATTTCTTCGCCGCGGCGACGACGGTCTTGGCCGCTGTGGTGAGATCGGAAACCGGCGTGATCTTGAGGCCGGAAGACTTGAGCATCTCCTGGCCTTTTTCCATGTTGGTGCCCTGCAGGCGCGCCACCACCGGCACTTTCAACCCGACCTGCTTGACCGCCTCGATGATGCCTTCGGCGATCAGATCGCAGCGCACGATGCCGCCGAAGATGTTGACCAGGATCGCCTTGACCTCCGGCGAGCTGGTGATGAGCTTGAAGGCGTTGGACACGCGCTCGGCGGTGGCCCCGCCGCCCACGTCGAGGAAGTTCGCCGGCCGGCCGCCGTGCAGCTTGATGATGTCCATGGTCGCCATGGCCAGGCCGGCGCCGTTCACCATGCAGCCGATGTCGCCGTCGAGGCTGACGTAGTTGAGATCGTGCTGGAGGGCGATGCGCTCGCGCTCGTCCTCCTGCGTCGGATCGCGCAGGTCGGCGATCGCCTTCTGCCGGTATAGCGCGTTGTCGTCGAAGTTGAGCTTGGCGTCCAGCGCCACCACCTTGCCGTCGCCGGTGACGATCAGCGGATTGATCTCCACCAGGCTGGCGTCGAGCTCGATGAAAATCTTGTACAGGCCGGCGAGGATGCGCGTGAACTGGTCCACCTGGTCCTTGTTGAGGCCGATGAAGAATCCGAGCTCGCGCGCCTGGTAGGGCGACAGGCCGGCGGCGGGCTGCACGACGACGCTCTTGATCTTATCCGGCGTGGTGGCGGCGACCTCCTCGATGTCCATGCCGCCGGCGGCCGAAGCCATGAACACCAGGCGCTCGCGCGAGCGGTCCACCAAGGCGGAAACGTACAGCTCGCGCGCGATCTGCGAGGGCTTCTCCACCCACACGCAGTTGACCGGCAGGCCGGCCGGGCCGGTCTGCTTGGTGATGAGGCGCGTGCCCAGCATTTTCTTGGCCGCTTCCTCGACGGCGTCGAAACCCTCCACCAGCTTGACGCCGCCGGCCTTGCCGCGCCCGCCGGCATGCACCTGGGCCTTGACCACGAACTTGTCGCCGCCGATCTGCTTGGCCGCCGCGCGCGCCGCCTCCGGGCTGGCGGCCAGCGCACCGGCGGGCACCGGGATGCCGTAGCGGGCAAAAATCTCCTTGGCCTGGTATTCGTGCAAGTTCATGCGTCCCTCGGGGGCTGTCGGTTCATGCAGGCGGCGGGCATTCTCCCCTAAACATCCCCCGCAGGCAAAGCTACACTGCGACGCAGCCGAAATCGAACGCGCTGCCCAGCGCTTACGCATGAATCCTTTTCGCCTGCTGATTCTCGCCGCCATCGCCTGGTTCGTGTGGCGCGTGCTGCGCAGCTGGAACGCCGACGCGCTGCCGCCGCGGCGCCGGACTCCGCGCGATCCCCAGGACTACGAGCGCATGGCGCGCTGCCTGCGCTGCGGCGTGTTCGTGCCGCGCGACCGCCTGAGCGAAAACGGCCGCTGCGGCGAGTGCGAGCGACGCCTGCGCGCATGAGACATTCCGCACCCGCCGTGCCGCGACAAGGCGCCGTCCCGTGCCGGCGCCGGCGCGCGACGCGAGACCCGGAGGCGGCGCATCGGCCTGCCCCGCGCCGCGCCTAGCGCCGTGAACGCCGCCGCGATCCGCGCCGCGCCGACCACGTCCGAGGACTGGCGCCTGCTGCGCGCGCTGTCGCTCTACCGGCTGCTGCTGGATACGCTGTTCCTGGTGCTGACCGACAGCGGCGTCATTGGCGGCGTCTTCGGCGGCGACAATCCGCTCTGGTTCCACCGCATCTGTGTCGCCTACGCGCTGGCGGCCCTGGCGTTGCTGTGGCTGGTGTTCGCGCGCCGGCCGCGCATCGAACGGCAGGCGCCGCTGCACTTCGCGGCGGACCTGACGGCGATCGGCGGACTGATCTTCGTCAGCGGCGGCGTGTCCAGCGGCCTCGGCGTGCTGCTGATCACGCCGGCGGTCGGCTGCGGCCTGGTGCTGGGCGCGCGCACCGCGCTGGTGTTGCCGGCGGCCGCGACGCTAGCGCTGTTCGGCGAGGAACTGTCGCGCGCGGCGCTGCGCACGACGCGGCCCGAATACGCCGGCGTGGCGCTGCTGGGCGTGATCCTGTTCGGTTCCACGCTGGCCGCCAACGCGGTCGCGCGCCGCGCGCGGGCCAGCGAGGCGCTGGCCGCCCGCGTCGGCCTGGACCTGCAGAATCTCGCCCAGCTCAATCAGCGCATCGTCGAACAGATGGCCACCGGCGTGGTGGTGCTCGACGAGAATCGCCGCATCCGCCTGCTCAACGCGGCGGCGCGCCACTTGCTCGCCGCGGGCCAAACCGCCGAGGGCGCGGACCTGGCCGAGCGCTTCCCGGAACTGGCCGTGGCCTTGACGGCCTGGGAACGCAACCCCGCGCGCGAACCCGAGCCGCTGGCCCCCTGGGCCGGCGCCCAGGAAGTGATCCCGCGTTTCACGCGCCTGGGCAGCGGCGCGCTGCTGGTGCTGCTCGACGACGCGGCGCGCCTGCGCGACCAGGCGCAACAGATGAAGCTGGCCGCGCTCGGCCGGCTGTCCGCCGGCATTGCCCACGAGATTCGCAATCCGCTGTCGGCGATCCACCACGCCGGCCAGTTGCTCGCCGAGTCGCCACGCTGCGGCCCCGAGGAGCGCCACCTGCTGGACATGATCCAGCGTCACAGCACGCGCATCGACAGGATCGTGCAGGACGTGCTCCATCTGTCGCGGCGCGAAGCGGCCGCGCCCAGCCGCTTGCCGTTGCGCGCTTTTCTCGAACGCTCGATCGCGCTGTACCGCGAGGGCCGACCGCTGCCTCGCGCCGCGATCGACTGCACGGCGGTGCCGGCGGACCTTACGGTGCGCTTCGACCCGCACCACCTCCAGCAGATCCTGCACAACCTGTGGGACAACAGCTTCGAGCACGGGGCACGCGAGGCGCACGAGGAACTGCGCATCGCGCTCAGCGGCGGCCGGCTCCACGACCGCGGCGCGCCGTGGCTGGACATCGCCGACAACGGCCGCGGCGTGCCCGAAGAAGTGCGCGACCGGATCTTCGAACCCTTCTTCACCACCGCCCATCAGGGCACCGGCTTGGGCCTGTATCTCGCGCGCGAGCTGTGCGAATACAATCATGCGCGGCTGCAACTGCTGAACGCCGAGCGCGGCGCCCGTTTCCGCCTGATCTTCTCCGCCTGAACCGAGCCTGCGACTGCACGATGGACAAAGCCCACGCGCTGATCGTCGACGACGAAGCCGACATCCGCGAGCTGCTGGAGATCACGCTCGGCCGCATGGGGATGCGCACGCACGGCGCCGGCACGCTGGCGGAGGCGCGTGCGCTGCTCGCCGAGCACGACTTCGATCTGTGCTTCACCGACATGCGCCTGCCCGACGGCAACGGCATCGCGCTGGTCCAGCACATCCAGGAACGCCATCCGCAGGTGCCGGTCGCGGTGATCACCGCCTACGGCAACGCGCAGGCCGCCGTGGAAAGCCTGAAGGCCGGCGCCTTCGATTTCGTCACCAAACCGCTGGACCTGCAGGTGCTGCGCAAGCTGGTGGACGCCGCGCTCAAGCTGCGCGGCGCCACGCGCGCGCCCGCCGGCGACGGCAGCCTGCTCGGCCAGGCGCCCGCCATCGCGCACTTGCGCGCGATGATCGAGCGGCTGGCGCGCAGCCAGGCGCCGGTGCACATCGCCGGCGAATCCGGCACCGGCAAGGAGCTGGTGGCGCGGTTGATCCACGCCCGCAGCCCGCGGTGCCAGGCGCCTTTCGTCGCGGTCAACTGCGGCGCCATTCCGTCCGAGCTGATGGAGAGCGAATTCTTCGGGCATCTGAAAGGCAGCTTCACCGGCGCCACGCGCGACAAGCCCGGCCTGTTCCAGGCCGCCGAGGGCGGCACGCTGTTTCTCGACGAAGTGGGCGATCTGCCGCTGCACATGCAGGTGAAACTGCTACGCGCGCTGCAGGAACGCGCGGTGCGTCCGGTGGGCGCCGAAAACGAAACGCCGGTGAACGTGCGCGTGATCTCCGCCACCCACCGCGATCTCGCCGCCCTGCTCGCCACGGGTCAGTTCCGCCAGGATCTCTACTACCGCCTCAACGTGATCGAGATCCGCACGCCCGCCCTGCGCGAACATCCCGAGGACATCCCGCTGCTGGCGGAGGCGATCCTCGCGCGGCTGGCCGCGGCCAACGGCCTGTCCGCGCCGCCGCGGCTGGAGGCCGATGCGCTCGCCCGCCTGCGGCAGCATCCTTTTCCCGGCAACGTGCGCGAGCTGGAAAACGTGCTGGAGCGCGCGGTCACGCTCAGCGATGGCGCGCGCATCACCGCCGCCGACCTGCAGTTGCGCGCGGATCCCGCCGGCGGCGCCGCGCCCGCTCGCGCCGCGGCGGGCGGCGCCCTGGAAGAACAAATGGAGGAAATCGAGCGTCGCGCCATCCGCGAGGCGCTGGAGAAGACGCGCTACAACAAGACCAAGGCCGCCGCGCTGCTCGGCATGTCCTTCCGCTCGCTGCGCTACCGCATCAAGAAGCTGGGCATCGAATAGCGTTGCCCGCACAGCCTGGCGCCAAACCGCTCAAATGAGCCAAGCCACGCAGCGGTTGATCGCCCACCCCCCGCCAGTGAGGAATGCGAACAGCGCCGCGCCCAGCGCGATCGGCCGCAGGCCGGCGTCGCGCAGCATCGCCGCGCGCGTGTTCCAACCCAGCGCCGCCATCGCCAGCGCCAGCAGCCAACCGTCCGCGACGAGCAGCACAGTGCGCGCGGACGCCGGCAGACAGCCCAGCGAGTTGATCGCGACCACGACCACGAACGCAAGCACGAAGCCGGGCACCATCGTCCGGCGCGCACCGGCCGCAGACGCACCGCCGTTGATACGCGCGAGCAGCAGCAGAAACGGCGCCAGCAGCAGCACGCGGATCAGCTTCACGATCACCGCCTGGTCCGCGCTGGCCAGCGACACCGAGCCCGCCGCAGCCACCACCTGCGCCACTTCGTGCACGGTCGAACCGACGTAAATGCCGTAATGCGCATCGTCCATCCCCAACCAGGGATAGAGCAGCGGATAGACGAAGATCGCCGCGGTGCCGAACAGCGTGACCGTCGCCACCGCCACTGCCACCTTGTGCGGCGGCGCTCGTACCACCGGCTCGGCAGCCATCACCGCCGCCGCACCGCAGATCGCGCTGCCGGTGGCGACCAGCAGCGCGGTTTCACGGTCCAGACCGAGCCCGCGCACCCCGACCAGCAGCGCCAGCGCGAGCACGCCGGCGATGACGATCACGTCGGTGAGCACGCCGTCAGGGCCCACCGCCAGCACTTGCTGCAGTGTCAGGTGCAGGCCGAACAGCGCCACGCCGAGGCGCAACAGGCTGCGCTGGCACAGGCTGGCTCCGGCCGCGGTCGGCGCATGCCAGTGCCCCGGCAACAGGTTGCCGACGACGATGCCCAGTGCGATGGCCAGCGTCAGCGCACCGAAGCCGAGATGCGCCAGCGGCGGCCAGGCGGCTGCTGCCTGGCCGAGCGCCGCGATCGCGGCGCAGGCGACGAGGCCGGGCAGCAGCCGGATCACTCGAATGGTCACTATCGTGCACTCCGCTGGAATTCGGGTGCGCAGCTTAGGTTCGGACCGTTATTCGGTAAAACGGATTATTCTTATAAGATCATTCTGTTTTCCCGATTCATAGCTCGAACGATGCGCATCCGCCTGCGCCAGCTCGAAGTGTTCGCCGCGGTGTGCCGTCATGGCGGCATCGCCGCAGCAGCCGCGCACCTGCCGCTATCGCAGTCGGCGGCGAGTCAGGCGCTTGCCGAGCTGGAAGCGGCACTGGACGCCCCGCTGTTCGAGCGCGCCGGGCGCCGGCTGGTGCTCAACGAACGCGGCCGCGAGCTGCTGCCGCGCGCGCTGGCGCTGCTGGAACAGGCGCAGGCTCTGGAGTCGCAGGCTCGCACTGGCGCACTGGCCGGTACCGTGCGGCTGGCCGCCTCGCTGACCATCGGCAGTTACCTGCTGCCGCCACTGCTGGCGCGGCTACAGGCACGTCATCCGCAGTTATGCGTGGAGCTGGCTGTCGTCAACACCCAGGGCGTGATCGACGCTGCGGCGCGCTTCGCTGCCGACGGCGGATTCATCGAAGGCCCGGCGCGCCATCCCGAGCTGGACATCCGGCCCTGGCGCGACGATGCGCTGGCGGTGATCGCCGCGCCTGGACATCCGCTGGCGCGCAAACGCCGGCTGCGGCCTGCCGACCTTGGCGCCTGCGCCTGGGCACTGCGCGAGCCGGGCTCCGGCACCCGTGAAGTGTTCGAGCGCGCCGCGCAGAGCGCGGGCTTCGTGCCGCAAGCAGTGCTGGAGCTGGGCCAGAGCGAGGCGGTACGGCGCGCGGTCGCCGCCAGCGAACTGCTCGGCTGTCTGTCGTACTTGGCGCTGGCGGAGGCACGGACGCGCGGCGAGATCGCGATCCTGCGCACGCCCTTTCTCGACCTGCGCCGCAAGCTCTATGTCGTGCTGCACCGGCGCAAATTCGTCTCTGCCAGCCTCGCGGCGGTGCTCGCCGTGTGCAAAGTTCCCGTTACGGCACCGCCGCGTTGAAATTGGCGATGTCGAAGCTACCCAAGCCCGTCACCTCGTCATAACCCGGCCCGGCGCTGCAGCAGCCGCCGAGCAGGCCGCCCAGCAGGCCGGCGTTGGAGCCCGAAGTGACGTCGTGGTAAGGCGTGGGCGTGGCGCCGTTGGCCGCGTAGATGAGCGGCGCGGCGAAACCGAGCGCATTGCCGTGCGCGGACTGCGCGCGCGCCCAGGTTCCGGCGGCCAGCGGCGCCGCGAGGCTGGTGCCGCCGACCTGGGTGGTGCCGCCGCCGTTGATCACCAGCGCGCCAGAATTGGGATCGGCGTCCATCGCCACGTCGGGCACCAGGCGCGCCGCCGAGCCGGTGAGCGCCTGCTGCCAGGATGGGGCGGGTTCGTACTTGCTCACGCCACCGCCGCTGCCGCTCCAGGCGGTTTCGCCGGCATAAGCGTTGCCGTTGGTGGACAGCGTAGTGCCGCCGACCGCGACCACGTAGGGCGAGCTGGCGGGATAGCTCACCTGCACGGTGAGCCCGCTATGACCGCTGCAGCCGGTGTGCGAGCCGCCATCGCCGGAGGAGACGAAGAAGGTCTGCCCCTGCGCCGCCGCTTGCTTGAAGATGGCATCGTCCACCGCCATGCCGCCGCTGGTGTGCTCGCTTTTCTCGCAGATGCCCAGCGACACGTTGATCGCTTTCACCGCGTTGGCGACGACCGCGTCGTTGTAGGCCATGGCCAGGTCGGCGTCGGACAGCGAAGCGGCGTTGTAGAAGGTGATGCTGCGCAGGCCGCCGGCGATGCCGGCAGCGCTCTGACTGTCGAGATCCCATTCCAGCGTGCCGCTGGTGTCGCTGCCGTTGACCTCGGCGGGCACGAAGTGGAGCGGCACCGACAGGCCGTTCTGGTTCTCGAAGGCCTGGAAGTCCGCCACGGTCTGGGTCAGGTCGCCGTCGGTGACGATGCCGAGGTCGGTGCCGGCGCCGGTAGCCACGCTGGTCGCGTCGTAGATGGCCGCGAAGGCGACCGGGTTGTGGCCGGCGGTCGTGGCCGCTTGCGTCGCTGCCGAGGGCAATTCCAGCAGCGGCTGCGGGTGCTCGGCGTTCTGCAAGCCGAGCACCGCCTGCACCAGTCCGCCGAGCGCCGCCGGTACCTTGGCGTCGAGCGTGTTGGCGTACACCGTGCGGCCCTGATACTCAAAGCGCATCAGCTGGGTGGCGAACGCGGCTTCAACGCTCGCGGCCGGCGCCGTGGCGGAAACCAGCAAGCGGTTGGGCGCCACGACGATATCGCTGAAACCGGCCCGGCGCAGGTAATCGGTCACCGCCTGCACCTGGCGCAGGCTCGGCGCGTAGGCGGCGACGAACTCCGCGCCGGACAAGCTGCGGCCGTAGTCGCGGGTGACCGGCGTGCGTGAACGCGCGAGGAAATCGTCGAGCGCGCCTTCGTTCTGCAGCTTGAGCCCCAGCACGATGCGCAACGGCTGGTTTTCCGGCAGCGCCCCGACTGCCACCGCATTCGCCAAGGGGTAAGCACGGCTGGCCGTGGCGCTCCAGCCGCCGGTGGCCGCCCCGGCGCCGAACGCCGCCAGCGTGAACCCCAGCGCAAAACCGCCGCGCGTGACGAACGCACGGCCATAACGATTCCTTTTCCGCATGATCCCCTCCCTGTTTGAGTGACCCCTGGCAGGCCCGCTCGCTGCGCGGGCTTGGGAGGAGTTTAACCCGCATCCGTCATGAGGGGATCGAGCGCTCACCCGTCGGTCGAGGCGGCTGCCGGCGCCGCTCAGACCGCGAGCAGGGGTTTGAGAAAACGCCCGGTGTGCGAGCGCGGATTGCGCGCCACGTCTTCCGGCGCACCCTGGGCCACGACCTCTCCGCCGCCGTCGCCGCCTTCGGGGCCCAGGTCGATGATCCAGTCGGCGCGCTTGATCACGTCGAGGTTGTGCTCGATCACCACCACCGTGTTGCCGTGGTCGCGCAGGCGTTCCAGCACCTTGAGCAGTTGCGCCACGTCGTGGAAGTGCAGGCCGGTGGTCGGCTCGTCGAGGATGTAGAGCGTCTGGCCGGTGTCGCGGCGCGACAGCTCGCGGGCGAGCTTGATGCGCTGCGCCTCGCCGCCGGACAGCGTGGTCGCGTTCTGGCCGATGGCGAGGTAGGACAGGCCCACGTCCATCAGCGTCTCCAGCTTGCGGCGGATCGCCGGCACGGGGCGGAAGAACTCCAGCGCCTCCTCCACCGTCATGTTCAGCACTTCGTCGATGGATCGGTGCTTGTACTTGATCTCCAGCGTTTCGCGGTTGTAGCGCCGGCCTTTGCAGGTGTCGCAGGTCACGTACACGTCGGGCAGGAAGTGCATCTCCACCTTGATCACGCCGTCGCCCTCGCAGGTCTCGCAGCGCCCGCCCTTGACGTTGAACGAGAAGCGCCCGGGGTCGTACCCGCGCGCGCGCGCCTCGGGCACGGCGGCGAACAGTTCGCGGATCGGAGTGAACAGTCCGGTGTAGGTGGCCGGATTGCTGCGCGGCGTGCGGCCGATGGGCGACTGGTCGATGTCGATGACCTTGTCCAGATGCTCCAGGCCGTCGAGGCCGTCGCAGGCCGCCGGCTGGGTCGCGGCGCCGTTGAGCTCGCGCGCGGCGTGAGCGTAGAGCGTGTCGTTGACCAGCGTGGACTTGCCGGAGCCGGACACGCCGGTGACGCAGACCAACAGGCCCAGCGGGATCTCCACCGTCAGGTTCTTGAGGTTGTTGCCGCGCGCGCCGCGCAGCACCAGCTTCTTTTTGGGATTGGGCGAAGTGCGCCGCCGCGGCACCGGGACGGCCTGCGCGCCGGACAGGTATTGGCCGGTCAGCGAATCGGGAACGCGTTCGATCTCCTGGGGCGTGCCCTGGGCGACGACGCGTCCGCCATGCAACCCGGCGCCGGGCCCCATGTCCACCACGTGGTCGGCGGCGCGGATCGCCTCCTCGTCGTGCTCGACCACGATCACCGTGTTGCCGAGGTCGCGCAAGCGCTTGAGCGTGTCGAGCAGGCGGGCGTTGTCGCGCTGATGCAGGCCGATGGAGGGCTCGTCGAGCACGTACATCACGCCGACCAGGCCGGCGCCGATCTGCGAAGCCAGACGGATGCGCTGCGCCTCGCCGCCGGACAGCGTCTCCGCGCTGCGCGACAGCGTCAGATAGTCCAGCCCCACGTTGTCGAGAAAACCCAGGCGCGCCGCGATCTCCTTGACGATGCGCGCGGCGATCTCCTGTTTGTGGCCGGGCAGACGCAGTTGGGCGAAGAACGCTTCCGCCTCCCGCACCGACATGCGCACGATCTGCGGCAGGCTTTTGTCGGCCACCCGCACGTGGCGCGCCGCGCGGTTGAGGCGTTCGCCGCCGCACTCGGGGCAGGGTTTGTCGGACAGGTATTTCGCCAGCTCCTCGCGCACCGCCAGCGATTCGGTCTCGCGGTAACGTCGTTCCAGATTGGGGATCACGCCTTCGAAGCGGTGGGTGCGCGTCACGCTGCGGCCGCGCTCGTCGGGATACTCGAAGGCGATGCGCTCCTCGCCGCTGCCGTAGAGGATCACTTCGCGCGCCCGCGCCGGCAGCCGGTCGAACGGCTGCTCGGTGGAAAACCGGTAATGCCGCGCCAGCGAACGGATCAGGGCCCAGTAGTAGGGATTGCGCTTGTCCCAGCCGCGGATCGCGCCTTCGGCCAGGGCAGCGTCCGGGTGGACGACCACGCGCTCGGGATCGAACACCTGCAGACTGCCGAGACCGTCGCAGCGCGGACAGGCGCCGGCCGGCGCGTTGAAGGAAAACAACCGCGGCTCCAGCTCCGGCAGCGAGTAACCGCAGTGCGGGCAGGCCATGCGCGAGGAAAAAGCGATCTCGGCCGCCGTGCCTTGACCGTACGGCGCCACCAGCGCCAGCCCGTCGGACAGCCGCAGCGCGGTTTCGAAGGATTCCGCCAGGCGCTGTTTGAGTTCCGGCCGCACGCGGAAACGATCCACCACGATCTCGATGTCGTGCTTGAGTTTGCGGTTGAGCGCGGGGATTTCCTCCAGCTCGTAGACGCGGCCGTCCACGCGCGCACGCACGAAGCCCTGCGCGCGCATCCGCTCGAAGACCTCGGCATGCTCGCCTTTGCGCCCGCGCACCACCGGCGCGAGCAGCATCCACGCCGATTCCGGCGGCAGCGCCAGCACCTGGTCCACCATCTGCGAGACCGACTGCGCTTCCAGCGCCACGTCCGGATGATCCGGGCAGTAGGCCGTGCCCACGCGCGCGTAGAGCAGGCGCAGGTAGTCGTAGATTTCGGTGACGGTTCCCACCGTGGAGCGCGGGTTGTGCGAAGTGCTCTTCTGCTCGATGGAGATGGCGGGACTCAGGCCCTCGATCGCATCCACGTCCGGCTTGTCCATCTGGCCGAGGAACTGGCGCGCGTAGGCGGACAACGATTCCACGTAGCGACGCTGGCCTTCGGCGTAGAGCGTGTCGAAGGCCAGCGAAGATTTGCCGGAGCCGGACAGGCCGGTGACGACGATCAGCCGGTCGCGCGGCAAGTCGAGCGAGACGTTCTTGAGGTTGTGCGTGCGCGCGCCGCGGATGCGGATGAAATCCATGACCGAAAGAGGGGGCCGAAGCAAATTGTTTACTATACGCACTCGGCGTGCCCTAACATAAGCCGCGTCGGCCTGGCAGATCCGGCGATGCCTGGGTGGCATGGAATTCGCTAGGTTCGAACTTCGCTCGTAGCTTCCAGTTCTTCTCGCATGAACTCCTCGGAAATCCGCGCCACCGTCGCGCTGTCGCTGATCCAGGCGCTGCGCATGGTCGGCATGTTCATGATCCTGCCGGTGTTCTCGCTGTACGCCTTGAGCCTGCCCGGCCACGTCACGCCGCAACAGGCCGGCTTGGCATTCGGCATCTACGGCCTGGTGCAGGCGCTGCTGCAACTGCCTTTCGGTTGGTGGTCCGACCGCCTGGGCCGCCTGCCGGTGATCGTGACCGGCCTGGTCCTGTTCGCCGCCGGCAGCTTTCTGGCCGGCGCCACGCACGACATTCACTGGATCATCCTGGGCCGCGCCCTGCAAGGCGCCGGCGCGATCTCCAGCGCCACCTCGGCGCTGCTCGCCGACAGCACGCGCCTGAGCGTGCGCACCCAGGCGATGGCGCTCTATGGCGCCGGCATGGGCGCGGCCTTCATCCTCGCGCTGGTGCTGGGGCCGGTATTCGACGGCTGGATCGGCGTCGACGGCATCTTCTGGCTCACCGGCGCGCTGGCGCTGCTGGCCATCCCGCTACTGCGCTTCATGGTGCCGCGGGTCCCGCGACAGGCGAGCCCCGGCGGCGGGCTTGCCCGCGTGCTCGCCGATCCGCAGTTGCTGCGTCTGGACGCCGGCATCTTCCTGCTGCACACCATGATGACCTGCCTGTTCTTCGCCGCGCCGCTGGCGCTGCAGAACGACCTCGGTCTGCCGGAATCGCGGCATTGGCAGATCTATCTGCCGATCCTGTTCGCCTCGCTGGCGATCGTGTTGCCGCTGATCCGCCGCATCGAGGCGCGCGGGCGCGTGCGCACCGCTTTTCTCGGCGCCATCGCGCTGGTCGGGGGCGCGCAGCTTTTGGCAGCGGCGGGACATCGTCAGGCCTTCGACCTGCTACTGGCGCTTTTGCTGTTCTTCGTCGGCTTCAACTACCTCGAAGCGACGCTGCCCTCGCTGATCTCGCGCCGCGCGCCGGCGCAACACAAAGGCACCGCGCTGGGCGTTTACTCCAGCGCGCAGTTCCTCGGCGGCTTCGCCGGCAGTTCGCTAGGCGGCTTGGCGCTCGCGCATTGGGGCGCCTCCGGTGCCTTCCTGGCCGCGGCCGCGCTCGCCCTGCCCTGGCTGCTGATCGCCCTGGGCATGGAGAATCTGAGCCCGGCGGCGCGCGGCGACGCAGCCGCGCTGCATGAGGGCGGCTGAGGACGACCGTTGCCCCGATGACCGCGCGGCGGGTGTATTCTGGATGCAGCCGCACGATCACGAAATCCAAGGAGGCGCCATGGCGCGCGGAGTGAACAAGGTCATCCTCATCGGCAATCTGGGGAAAGACCCCGAGCTCAAATACTTTCCCAACGGAGACGCGTTCTGCAATCTCACGCTCGCCACCACCGAGACTTGGACCGACAAGCAGTCCGGCGACAAGAAAGAGCGCACCGAGTGGCACAATCTGGTGTTCACGCGCCGACTCGCCGAGATCGCCGGCCAGTACTTGAAGAAAGGGTCGAAGATCTACGTCGAGGGCAGCCTGCGCACGCGCAAGTGGCAGGGCAAGGACGGACAGGATCGCTACACGACCGAGATCATCGTCAACGACATGCAGATGCTGGACGGCCGCGGTGCCGGCGTCGCGCCATTCAACGCCGGCGAAGACCCGGCACGCTCCGCGAAGCCGAGCCCGGCAGCCAAGCCGCAGCCTGCGGCGGAAAACGGCGGCGACGATTTCGAAGACGACGACATTCCGTTTTGAACCGCGCCGGTCGTGACCGGCGAGCCCGCAGGCTAGGCAAAACCGGCGCGGCTCGGTATAAAGTGCGCGCATGAGATTCGGCCGGCTCACCCACGCGCTGCTCGTCGCCGCCTTCGTGGTCGGGCAGTCGCTGGCGCTGCTGCATGCCACGAGCCACGAACTCAAGCCGGAGCGCAGCGCGAGCTGCGAGATCTGCGCGATCGCGCACGCCACCGGCGCGCCCCCGGCCTCGATGGATCTCGCCGCCACCTGGATCCCGCGCGGCGCGGAACCCGCCACCCTCGTCGTCCCTTCGCTGCCCCGTCAAGCGCCGACGCGGCCCAACAGCCGCGGCCCGCCCCCCTTCCTCGCCTGAACTGAGCCGCAGTCTCTCCGCAGCCGCTTGCGGCTGCGCTCCGTTTTACTCGCAGCGAGGAATTTCATGCTTGAACTTGGCCACGAGGCACGCCAGTGCGCGCGCCGCATCGTTCTGTGCTTGATCCTGCTCCTGCCGGCAGGCGCCTGGGCGGATGCGCCGGCGTCGTCTCCCGACGATCCCCCAGCCGCCAATAACGGCAGTTTGAGCGGCACCTTGACCGACGCCGACGGCCAGCCGGTGAGCGGGGCCGAAGTGCTGCTCAAAGATGCGCGCGGTCGCCTCGTCGGCCGCACGCTCAGCGACCGCCAAGGCCGCTTCCGTTTCGCCGCCCTGACGCCCGGCCGCTACACCGCAGCCGCCACCGGGCTCGGGGCGAGCCTCACCGTGAACGTGAGCGCTGGCCGGACCACGACCATCGAACTGGCCACGGTCCAGGAACTGCATCCGATCACCGTGATCGGCGCGCGCGCTGCGCGCGCGCGCAACGCGCTGTCGCCGGCCACCGGCAGCAGCCAGTACGTCTTCGACCGCAAGGCCATCGAGACCCTGCCCCAGGGCGAGGCCACGCCGCTCAACCAGGTGCTGTTGCAGGCGCCGGGCGTGGCCAACGATTCCTACGGCCAGCTCCACGTGCGCGGCGACCACGCCGATCTGCAGTACCGCATCAATGGCGTGCTTCTGCCCGAAGGCGTGAGCAGCTTCGGCCAGACGCTGGACACGCGCATCGCGCAGAAGATCGATTTGCTCACCGGCGCGCTGCCGGCGCAGTACGGCGAGCGCACCGCCGGCGTGATCGACCTCACGACCAAGGACGACCTCGACGGCGGCGTGGTGGATCTCTACGGCGGCAGCCACGCCACCCTCAACCCCAGCCTGCAGATCGGCAAGACCGCCGGCCGCTTCACCGGCTATTTCTCCGGCTCCTATCTCAGCAGCACGCTGGGCGTGGAAAACCCCACGCCCGAGGCCAACGCCATCCACGACCGCACCACGCAGGGCAAGGGCTTCGGTTACGCCTCGTGGCTTTTAGGCGAGAACCTCAAGCTCAGCGCCTTGTTCGGGACGGCGGTCAACCGCTTCGAGATCCCCAACAATCCCGGCCAGCCACCGGACCCGGCTTATCTCGATCGCCTCGGCCTGAGCGGCTTCGATTCCGCCCGGCTTGACGAGCGTCAGTTCGAACGCAATCAGTACGGCATTCTCGCCCTGCAGGGCACGGGCGCCAACGACATCCACTACCAGGTCGCGGCGTTTCAGCGCGTGAGCAGCGTGAACTACGAGCCCGACCCGCTCGGCGATCTCGCTTTCAACGGCGTGGCAGCCACCATCAAGCGCAAGAGTTCGACGCTGGGCTTGCAGGGCGACGTGAGCGTGCCGCTCGGCGCCCGGCACACGCTGCGCGCCGGGGTGCTGGCAACCACCGAGGACGACCGCGCCGATGACACGGCGCGCGTGTTCACCACCGTGCCGCCGCAAGCCGATGGTTCCTGCCCCGCAGGCTCCCAGGCCAACGCCGATGGAAGTTATTGCGTGAGCGGCGGGCCGGTCACGATCGTGGACAACCATCCCAAGAACGGCAACACGCTGCTCGCGGTCTATCTGCAGGATCAGTGGGATTGGAGCGAGACCTTCACGCTCAACTACGGGGTACGCTTCGATCAATTGAACGCCTTCGTCAACGCCCGCCAGCTCTCGCCGCGCGTCGGCGCGATCTGGAATGCCACCAGGACCACCACGGTCCACGCCGGCTACGCGCGCTACTTCACCCCGCCCGTAAACGAACTGATTTCCAACACCTCGATCGCCAAGTTCGACGGCACCACCAACGCCTTCGAGGTCACCGAGAACTCGCCGGTCGCTCCGGAGCGCTCGCATTACTTCGACCTCGGCGTGCTGCAGCAGATCGGAGCTTCGCTCAGCGTCGGTCTGGACGGCTACTACAAGTACGTACGCGAGCTGCAGGACGAGGGCCAGTTCGGCCAGGCGCTGATCTTCGCGCCGTTCAACTACCAGCAGGGCCACGCCTACGGTCTGGAGCTGTCCAGCGTGTTCCACCACGGACCGTGGAACGCGGACTTGAACCTCGCCCTGGCCAATGCGCAGGCCACGCGCGTGGCTTCCGGCCAGTTCAACTTCAGCCCCGACGAGCTGGCCTACATCGCGCAGCATTACGTCTATCTCGACCACGACCAGCGGCTCACGGCTTCGGCCGACGTGTCGTATCGGTGGCGCGGCACGACCTTCTCCGCGCAAGCCCGGTACGGCGACGGTCTGCGCAAGGACTTCGCCAACACCGGCAAGCTGCCGCCGAACTTCCAGCTCGATCTCGGCGCGATGCGCAGCGTGCACCTCGGCGCGCTCGGCGCGTTGGACCTGCGCCTGGCGGCGATCAACGTGCTCGACCGCAGAAACGTCATCCGCGACGGCACCGGCATCGGCGTCGGCGCTCCGCAATACGGTCCGCGCGCGGCAGTGTATTTCGGCGTGGCCAAGCCGTTCGGCCTGTGAACGATCGCGGGACTCCGACGCACTCCCAGCAGCGCCGTCGGCCCGCGGTCCTGATGCCCGGCTGGCGCGCTGATGCCGGATGCGGGCGGGCTCGACCGTCGGGCGCGACTCGTCAGCGCCGGCGGCTGCGCGTAGCATGGGCGTACCGCCCGCCTCATGGCCGCCCATGAAACTCGCCCGCCTGTCGATCTGCGCCACCGTCGTGTGCCTGTCGGCCTGCGGCGGCATGGACTACGCCGGTCGCACCGCCACGCTGTCCTACAGCGGCAACGGCAGCGTGGCGGTCGGCGCCTGGGACCAGCGACCCTATGTGCTCGACAACGACAAGTCGCCCGACTTCGTCGGCCTGCAGCGCAACCTCTACGGCATTCCTTTCAACGTCAAGACCGCCTCCGGCCGCCCGCTGGCCGACGAGATGGGCGATGCGCTCGCCGCCTCGCTGCTGACCGCGGCTTACAATGCCCAGGTCGTGCGGCTCGCGCCGCAGGACACGCTCGCCAGCGCGCGCGCCCGGCTGCTCGCCCAGCACCCGCGCCGCGCCCTGCTGCTGCGTATCGACCAATGGGAAAGCGACACCAACCGTAATCCCACCGTCAAATACGACTTGAGCCTGATCGCCTTCGATGCCGCCGGCCGCACGCTCGGCACGCGCCGCGTGCGCGGCGAGGAAAACGTCGAAGGCCGCTTTCTCGCCCCCGCCGGCCTCGCCAAGCAAACCGTTCCCGCCGTGTTCACGCAGAAGCTGGATCAGTTGCTCAACGCGCCGCAGATCGAGGCGGCGCTGCGGTAACGCGCATCCTCGCCGTCCAGCGCCCCTCCAGGCGCGCTGCCCCCCTCCACGGGCCTCAGGCGACGCGGCGAAAAATCAGCGAAGTGTTGATGCCGCCGAAGGCGAAGTTGTTGCTCATCGCGTACTCGCACTGCAACGCGCGCCCCTCGTTCATCAGGTAATCCAGCTCGGCGCAGCGCGGATCGGGATCGCGCAGGTTCAACGTGGGCGCGAACCAGCCGCGCTTGAGCATCTCCACCGTCCACCACGCCTCGATCGCGCCGCAGGCCCCGAGCGTGTGGCCGAGGTGGCCCTTGGGGCTGCTGACCGGCACGGCGCGACCCAGCGCCGCGCGCGTGGCGTGCGACTCGGCGATGTCGCCGGCCTCGGTGGCGGTGGCGTGGGCGTTGACGTAACCGATCGCCGCGGGCCCGAGCGCGGCGTCGGCCAGCGCCAGCTCGAGCGCGGCGGTCATGGTGTCCGCGCTCGGCTGGGTCAAGTGCGCGCCGTCGGAGTTGGTGGCGTAGCCGACCAGTTCGGCGTGAAGGCGTGCGCCTCGCGCGCGGGCGTGGTCCCAGTCCTCCAGGATCAAGGTGGCGGCGCCCTCGCCGATCACCAGGCCGTCGCGCGCGACGTCGAACGGCCGCGGCGTAGTGCCCGGCGCGTCGTTGGCGGTGCTGGTGGCCCCGAGCGTGTCGAACGCCGCCGCCTCGGTGGGACACAAGGCTTCCGCGCCACCCGCGATCATCACCGTCTGCTGGCCGGCGCGGATCGTCTCGTAAGCCGCGCCGATCGCCTGGCTGCCGGAGGTGCAGGCGCTGGAAGTCGGGATCACGCGGCCCTTGAGACCGAAATAGACCCCGATGTTTACCGCGGCGCTGTGGCTCATCATGCGCAGATAGGTCGTGCCGTTGACGCGGTCCATGCGACCGTCGATCAGCAGGTGGGCGAACTCCAGCATGGCGTCGGTGGCGCCGGTGGCGGAACCGTACGCCACACCAGCGCGGCCGCTGCTGAGGACGGGATCCTCGAGCAGGCCGGCCTCGCGCAGCGCGGCCTCGGCGCTGACCGCGGCCAGCAGCGCCACGCGGCCCATGGCGCGCGTCTTCTTGCGCGTGAAGTGCGGCGGCGGCACGAAGTCCGGCACCGGCGCGGCGAGCCGCGTCCGCAGATCGGCATAACGATTCCATTCCGGCATCGCCACCACGCCGGAGCGCTGCGCGCGCAGCGCGGCCTCGATGCTGTTCCAGTCGCAGCCCAGGGCGGTGATTCCGGCCATGCCGGTCACGGCGACACGGCGCCTCATATCAATCCACCGTTGATGCCGATCACCTGGCGCGTGATGTAGGCCGCGGCGTCGGAGCACAGGAAGGCGATCAGCGCGGCGACTTCCTCCGGCATACCGACGCGGCCGGCGGGGATCCGCTCGAGCAACGCCTCGCGCGGGACGGCGGCGATCATGTCGGTTTCGATCAAGCCTGGCGCCACGCAGTTGACCGTGACCCCGCGGCTGGCCAGCTCCAGCGCCAGCGCCTTGGCGGCGCCGATCAGGCCGGCCTTGGCCGCGCTGTAGTTCACCTGGCCGCGATTGCCGATCACGCCGGAGGCCGAGGACAAGACCACGATACGCCCACCGCGGCGCATGCGCAGCAGCGGGCGCAGCAGCGGCTGCAGCACGTTGTAAAAGCCGTCGAGGTTGGCGCGCAGCACCGCGTCCCAATCCTCGCCGCTCATGCCGGGAAACACGGTGTCGCGCGTGAGTCCGGCATTGCACACCGCGCCGTAGTAGGCGCCGTGCGCGGCGATGTCGGACTCGATGGCCTGGGCGCAGGCCGCCCGGTCGGCGAGCTCGAACGCCAGGGCGCGCGCCTGCCCGCCCGCGCGCGCGATCTCCGCGCACAGCGGTTCCAGGCGCGCGGCGTCGGCGCGGCAGTGGACCACCACCCCGAAACCGTCGCGGGCCAGGCGCAGCGCCGTGGCGCGGCCGATGCCGCGGCTGGCGCCGGTGACGAGGATCCAGCGGCATGGAGGGTCGGCGTTCATTGGGGAACGATGTCCAGCGTATAACCCAGCGCGAAATTGGCGATCCGCAGGCGTCCGCGCCAGGGATGCGCCGCGTCGCCGTACAGCACTTCCTCGTACCAACGGCCGCGGTAGCTCAGCCGGCGCAGGCCCGGCTGGGGCTGTTCGATCTGCCAAGCGCTCCCTTCCAGACGCGACTGCCAGGCCGCCAGCGGCCACAGCGCGAATTGCACGTCCGCCAGCACGCGCTCGGGGGGCAGCGGCAGCTGCGCCTGCGGATCGGTCTGGGCGTTCAGGCGCGCGCCATCGTAGCTGGCGGTGAACAGGCGCCGTCCCAGCGCCCCGACGGCGACCAGTGTCACCGCCGCGGAATCGGCCACCAAGGCGCACTGCAAGGCGATTTCGCGCTCGCCGAAGCGCGCGTGCAGCACCTGCTGCGCCTGATGCGCAGCGCCCAGCGCGGCGGGCGGCAACAGCGGCGGACTCGGCGGCGACGCCTTCGGCAACAGCGCGCAGCCGGCGAGCGCGAGCGACGCGCTAATGAGCAATCCGCGCGGCATCCGCTTCCTCGGCGCGGATGGTCTGCGCCAGGGCGCGCAGGCGGCGGCCGGATTGGCCCACGTAGGGGTTGGCCGGATCCCAGGCGTAGCCGGCGAGCACGCTGCACAAAAGCTCGTACACGCGCTGCGGACGGCGCGGGCTGAACATGATGGTCTGCAGCGCGCCCTCGTACCAGGTTTCGACATAGCCCTGGAACGTGTCCACGCCCAGCATCAGGGGCTGAGTGAACTCCGCCTCCCAATCCACCGTCTCGCCGCCCAGTTCGCGGCACGCCAGCGGCACCGCCAGCGAGGCGGATTTGAGTGCGATGGTGACGCCGGAGGAAAACACCGGGTCGAGGAATTTTCCGGCGTTGCCGAGCAGGGCATAGTGCGGCCCGTGCATGCGCGACACCGCGCTGGCATAGCCGCGAATCTCGCGCGCCTGCGGCCATAGCGGCCGGGCGTGGCGCAGCATGCGCTTGAGCCCCGGCTCCTCGTCGATCAGCGCGCGCCAGCGTTGGGTGGCGTTCCCCGAGTAGCGCTGCAGGAAAGCGTCCTCCGCCACCACGCCGACCGAGGCGCGCCCCTGGGAGAACGGGATCAGCCAGTACCACACGTCTTCGTGCTGCGGATGGATGGCGACGCGGATCTTGTTGCGGTCGAAGTCCGCGTCGGCGATGTGGTCCTCCACGTGCATGAACAAAGAAGACCGCACCGGGAAATCCGCCGGCACGTCCAGGCCGAGCAGACGCGGCAGGATGCGGCCGAAGCCGCTGGCGTCGAACACGAAGCGCGCCCGATGGCGGCTTTCGCGGCCGGCGGCATCGCGCACGGCGAGCGTCGCGCCCTGCGCATCGAAGGCCGCGGCGGTGATTTCGTGTTCGTAGCGCACTTCCGCGCCCTGGCGTTGCGCTTCGTCGATCAGGATCTGATCGAAGTCCGCGCGCGTCACTTCGTAGGCATAGTCGTGGCCGGCGCTGATCTTGTGCGAGAACACGAAATCGACCTTGCGGCTGCCGCGCGCGATTTGCGCGCCGTCCTTGTATTGGAACCCGAAGCGTTCCACCGCCGCCAGCATGCCCGCCTCCTGCAGCAAGCCCAGGCACTGCGGCAGCAGGCTCTCGCCGATGGAAAAGCGCGGAAAGCGCGTTTTCTCCAGCACGCGCACCGACAGCCCGCGCTGCCGCGACAAAGCCGCCGCCGCCGCACCGGCCGGTCCCGCCCCGATCACCAGCACATCCACCGGCGTTTCAGGGTTCACTCGCAGCCTCCTCTGCCGAGCCGACGGTTGGCATGGTACCCAGCGCCGCGGCCAAGACCAAGCCGCACACCACGCCGACGGCCACCGTCGATCCCAGGGCGTGGATGAACGGCGTGCGGCTCAACGCCAGCAAGCCGAAGGCGATCAGCGCCAGGCCCGCCGCCAGCACCACCGCGAGCAGGCTGGCCGGACCGCTCAGCCGCGGCAATCGCAACAGCAGCGAGTATTCCATGGACAGGCCCAGCACCAGATGCAGCGCGACGACGTTGAAAAAACTCAGCGTCACGCCGCTTAAGCCCAGCACCGCGAGCGTCGCCAGCAGCGCCGCGGTCGGCGCCAGCATCAACGAGAACGCGCTGCGCCAGCCGTAAGGCCAGGCGAACAGCAGCAAGGACACCGGCACCGAGGCGGCGACCACGGCGAGCGCGATCCGGCGGTAACGATGCAGCACGCCGGACACCTCGGCCACGCGGTCCACGTAGCGCACGCCGGGGAAACCCTGCGCCGCGGCACGCAGCGCTGCCGCATCGGCGATGCCGGTCAGCGTCACCACGCTGGCGTACAGCGGCGGGCCGCGCGTGCGCGCGATGTCGCCGAGCCAAAGCGCTCGGTAAGGCTCCGCGGCGGGCGTGTCGATCCAGCGGTCGAGCGCCAGCGGCGCGGTTTGCGCCGCGAACTCCGCCTGTTGCTGCGCGATCGTCGCCGGCGGGAAGCCCAGCTCGCGCATGAAGCGCGCGAGCAGTCCGTCCGCGCCGTACACCCGCGCGGCGAGCAGCGCGCGATCGCGCGCCTGGGTCCTCTCCGACGGCAGGCCGCGCGACAGCGCACGGTAGTCGGCGAGCGCGCCGCGCGCTTGCAAAGCGTCCAGGCGAGCGCGCAGACGCTCCTCGTTCTCCAGCACCGCCTCGGGGTCCGCGCCGCGCACCAGGAAGAACGCGCTGTCCGGCACGCTGCCCAGCAGGGCGCGCACCTGCTTTTCCTGAGCGAGCGGTTCAGGCAAGTGCGGCTGGAGCACGCTGACGTCGTCCACGAAGCGCAGCCGCGCCAGACCGAGCGCCACCGCCACGGCGAGAATCAGCCACAGCGCGCGCGGCAGCCGCATGGCGCAACGTTCGCGGCATGCCGCCAGGCGCACGAACACGGCATGGAGCGTTTCGGCGTGCGCCGCGCCGGCCGGGCGCAGCCAGCGTGGGAACCAAGCCAGCACGCTGGCGCAGGCCAGCGCCAGTCCCACGCAGCAGAACAGCGCCATCTGCCGCAGGCCGGGAAACGGCGCCCACGCCAGCAAGGCATAGGAGAGCAGCGCGACCGCCCCGCTGACGGCGATGGCGCCGCCGAGGTGCGGCAGCGCGGACTCGGCGCGCCAACGGCCGGGCGTGCGGAACTGGTCGGCGGCGTAGTAGATCGAGTAGTCCACCGCGATGCCGGCGAGGTTGCTGCAGAACACCAGCGTCAGCACGTGCACCTCGCCGAACACCCGCTGGCACACGGCCAGGGCCGCAGCCACGCCCAGCGCCAGCGTCGCCGCCGCACCGAGCAGCATGCGCGGCGAACGGAACACCCACAGCAACAGCGCGATCAGCACCGCGAGCTGCACGCCGCCGAACAGGTTCACCTCGTGGCGCGCCAGCTGCGCGGCGGCCACCGCGTGCAGGATCAAGCCCGAACCGATGACGGTCGCCCCCCGGCGGTGCGCCGCGGCGTACGCCGCCGGCAGGTCGCGCGCGGCGGCGTCCTCCTCCGCGGTGGAAAAGGCGTTGTCGGCGAGCTGGGCGCGCACCAGGACGTAAGTCTTTCCGTCCGGCGGCGGCGCGCGCAGCGTCAGCACGTTCTGGCGCAGCGTCAACGCGCCCTGCGCCGGCAGCGCGGAGGCGAGGAAATCGCCGAACAGGTCGAGCGGATCGTCGCCCGCGCCGCTCGCGCGCAGGAAGGCGGCGGGCGTGTACAGGGCCGCGCGCGCGCGGGCGAGCAGCGCAGCGTCGTTGCCCGCTTCGAGCCAGGCGCGCGTCTGCGGCGCAAGCAGGCCGGCGCGGTACGGCGCGTAGGCCGCCGCCGCGCGCTGCAGCCAGTCCGACGGCACCTGCCATTGCACGCCGGCAAACGCCGGCGAAGCGGCGAGCGTCTGCGCGAAGCCTTGCGCGGCGGCGCGCGCCGTCGCGAAATCCGCGGCGCCGACCAGGAACACGTTCTGTCGCCCGAGCTGGTCGGCGAAGCGCGCCAGCGCCCGCGCCTCGCCCGCGTCCTCGGCGGCGGGCGGCAGCAGCGCGAGGATGTCGGTCTGCAGCTTCAAGCGCGGTGCGCCGGCCGCGAACGCGATCAAGACCGCGGCCGCGAATGCGCTCCACAGCCAGTAGCGCAACCGCACACCTTTCGGCGCGCTCATCCGCGGCTATGGCGCGAGTTGCGCGCGCGCGTCCGGCGGCAGCGCTTCGAGCAGGGTCTGACCCGAGAATTCCAGTTCGGTGCGATCGCCTCCGGCTTCGTACAGCACCACCTGCTGCGGTTGCGTGACGCCTTCGATCACCACCGCGTTCAGGCGCTGCGCCATCGCCGCCGCGCGCGGTTTGAGGCCCAAGGTCCAGCCCTTGTCCCGGCGCGCGCCGTAGAGCTCGAATTGCGCGGCGAGGCGCTGGAGATCCAGGGCGAAGAGCGCGTCGAACACCTGGACCACCGCGCCGAGGCCGGGCAGTTGCGCGGCGTCGATGCGCAGCGGCGCGCCGCCGGCGTCGCGTTGCACCAGCGCCTGGGGAGTCAGGGTCAGCTCGGAATCGAACGGCGCGCGCGTGTGCCAGACCAGGCCTAAACCGCGCGCGACCAGGAAATCGCCGGAGGAGGTCAAGGGCTGCGGCAGCTCGTGCAGGAACTTGCGGCTGCGGAACTCGCCGCGCACCGCGGCCGCCTGCGCCAACGCGCGGCTCGCCGGCCCCAGCAACGCGCGCAGTTGCTCCACGCTGGCCGGATGGGCGAACACTTCCGGCAGCGCGTCCGCATGCGCCGTGCCGGCGATCAGCAGGAACAGGAAAACGGCGCGTTTCACGCCACGGCGCTCCGGGCCGGCAGGCCGCGCAAGCGGCGCCAGCCCCAGCGCGGCAGGCGGGCGAGCATGCCGAAGAACAAGCGCAAATGCAGCCGCGCCATGCGCGCGTTGTCGGCGAGATAATCGAAGTGCGAGACGCCGTCGGCGGGATAGGTCACGCGCGTGGGCATGGAAATCACGCGCACGCCGGTCCAGTGCAGGCGCACCAGGACGTCGGTGTCGAAATCCATGCGCCGGCCGAAGCCGCCCGCGCGCTCAAGCGCGAGCAGCGGCGCCAGCGGATAGACGCGGAAACCGCACATCGAATCGCGGATCTCGAACGACAGGGTGTGCAGCCACACCAGCGCGTGGGTGAGATAACGCCCATAGATCCGCACGCGTGGAGCGGAGGCGTCGTACACCGGCACGCCGGTGACCACCGCCGCGGGCGCGGCGCGGGCGAGCGCGAGCAGGCGCGGCACATCCGCCGTGGCGTGCTGGCCGTCGGCGTCGATCTGGAGCGCGTGGCTGTAGCCTTCCGCCGCCGCCGCCGCGCAACCGCTCATCACCGCCACGCCCTTGCCCTGGTTGCGGGGCAAGACCTGCAGGCGCAGCCAGCCGGCTTCGCGCGCGGCCAGCTCGCGCACCACCGCGGCAGCGGCACCGCCGCTGCCGTCGTCGACGAGGAAGCACGGCAGCCCGAACCCGCGCAGGCGCTCGATCAGGGCACCGATGGCGCGTTCGTGCCGGTAATAGGGGATGACGATGCAGGGGCGGAACATCAGCGGGCGACAAGCAGACCGTGCACCAGCTCCACCGCCTCGGCCACGGTCTCCACGCCGCGGAACTGCCGCGGCTCCAGCGCCAGGCCGGTGAGCTTGCGCAGCTCCAGCACTAGGTCCACCACGTCGATGCTGTCGATGTCGAGGTCCTCGCGGAAGCGCGCCGCAAGCCTCACCTGCGCCGCTTCGACTTCGAACTGCTCGACGAGGACGCGGCGCAGCCGTTCGAGGATCTCCTCGCGCGTGAGCGCAGGCAAGGGCACGGTGGGCGGCTCGGCGCTCATAGCGGCGCGCGCAACGTGGAAGGTCCCAACGCGTGGCGTTGGGATCCTGGCCCGCATCCGTCACGAGCTCGGCGCGCCCATGAGACCGCGCGGACTCGGCAAGGCGATGACACAGGACGTCTCATGGCAGGGCGTAACCGGCAGCGGCGGCCGGCGGCGCAGGCGGCGCGGCCGCGAGCAGGCGTTCGAACGTGCGCGTCAGCCGGCGCGCGGCCAGCGCCTCGGACTCGCCCGCGCGCCGCGTGGGCGGCGGCAGCGGCGTCAGGACATCGAAACGGAAGTGCGCGGGACGATCCCCCATCTGATACCACTTCATGCGCTTGGACAGCACCAGCGGCTCGCAGCGGATCTGCACCGGCAGGATCGGGACGCCGGCGGCCAGCGCGATGCGCGCGGCGCCGCGCTGCAGCCGCAGCGGGCGGCCGGGGACCGAGCGCGTGCCTTCGGGAAACACGATCAGCGTGCGGCCCGAGCGCAGCGCCGCCGCGCATTGGGCAACCAGGGCGTCGGGGTCGGCGTTGCCCAGGTAGCCGGCGCACCGCACCGCGCGGCGCAGGAAGGGATTCTCGAGCAGGGCTTGCTTGACGATGCAATCCGCCTGGGGCAGCCAGGCGAGCAGGAACACCGCGTCGATCAGGCTGGGATGGTTGGCGATGATCAGCCGCCCCTGCGGGCCCGGCCCCGCGGCGAGCGCCTGCCCGCCGTGCAGCTCCCAGCGGATCAGGCCCAGCAAGCGCATCAAGCCGAGGAAAACCGCGCAACCGCCGTGGATCGTGCGCTGCACCCGGGCGCGCGCGGTCGCCGGATCGGCCGCGGTCAGCGTCAGCAGCGGGAACGCGGTCAGCGACAGCGCGAGTGCGCCCACGCCGAACACCAGGAAACAGAAGCCGCTGGCCATCGCGCGCCACAGTCGGAGCGCAGCGCACAGCCCATTCATGGCACGGCGCCCGCGCGGTATACCGCCTCAATCTCGAGCAACAGTTCGCGCCGACAGATGTCGCCCAGGTAGATCTGCAGCCGTTGTGCGGGAAACAGACGCGGCAGCTCGGCGGCGAGCGCCGGCCAATCGGACGCGTGGCGCAGGTACAGCGTCATCGATTCGACGGTCCAGGGATCCTTGCCCTCGCTGACGAGGGAGGGCACCCCGAGCAAGCGCGTGGCCTGGGCGCGCAAGGCCGCGAGATTGGCGACGGTCTGGCGCAACTGCGCGAGGGCATCGCCCGCATGCGCGGTGGCGTGACCGACGATGCTGGCGGTACCGGAAACCAGAAGCTGGGCGCCGTCGCGCCAGGGCAGCAGCACGGCGCGCGAGAAGCTCGGACTGCGCGGACCGTAGGCGCGCGGATAACGGAAGGCGCTGACCTGGCGCGGATTCTCGACCTGAATGCCGGGCCGGCGTCCGGCGAGCATCACCATGGACAGACCGCCGCCACGAGTGCCGATGGCGCTGGCGGCGGGAAGCTGGGCCTCGAAGCCCGGCGCGCCGGCCAGCGCGCGGTGGCGGCCGATGCAGAACTGACGATAGCGCTCGCTATCGCCTTCACCTGCGTTGATCTCGCCCAGGTAATGCCAGATCCGCCACAGATGCGGATAACCGCGTGCCGCCGCCGCGGCCAGCGCCCGGCGGTAAGCGCCTTCCACGGCGGCGGCCATCGGCTGCAGCGCCGCCTCCTCGAGCCGCATCTGCAGGCACAGGCGTTCGCCGTCTTCACGCCACAGCAGACCGGCGTCGGCCCCGCTGCGCACCGTCCCGCTGGCGGGCCAGCGTTCGCCGTTGTCCTCCGCCAGCGGCTGAAGCGGCACCGCGGCCACCGCGGGATCGTCCGCGGCCGCGCGCGCGCAACGGAAAGCGCACAGCGTTTCCAGCGCGGACACGGCCCCTGCGGGTCGCAGCGGCTCGATGCGGGGCGGCGCATCCGGCCATGCGGTCGCGCAGGGCGTGGCGGGGCTTTCGGGCAGCTTCATGAGTCCAGTATCTCCCAAGCCGCGAGCCGGTACACCTTTCTGCGGCGCCGTTCTCATATAAAATGCATTGTTGCGGGGACGCTGCCGCCGCTCGGGGGAGCCGGCGCAAGCGGGGCATGAATCAAGTTCGTTCGACCGACATTTTACCGCCACACCGTTTTCACTGCGCCGATCTCGTCACGATTCCTTATGCCACTTGCACGTTTCATTCCCTGCCGCCCGTGGCGCATCTGAGCCGCACTCCGCAGCATCCTGCCCGGCCCTTCCCGGCCGAGCGTTCGGGATCGTTGCGGGTGCCGGTCGCGCCCGCCACTGACGATCCCTCGCCCGTCGTCGCTGGACCGCTGCCGCCCCATCCGCCGCTGCGCGAGTACTACTCCGACGAGGCGGGACGAACCCGCAGGGTGCGGCAGTGGTTCGACGCGGCCGCGGGCGACTACGACTGGATCAATGTCGTGATGAGCTTCGGCTCCGGCCGGCGCTATCGGCGCGAGGCCTTGCGCCGTGCCGGCGTCGGACCCGGCCAGCGCGTGCTGGACGTGGGTAGCGGCACGGGCATGATCGCCGCGCTGGCGCAGCCGCTGGTCGGCAACGGCGGCCTGGTGGTGGCGCTCGATCCCAGCCAGGGCATGCTGGCACGGGCGCGCGACCGCGGGGTGCGGCGCACGGTGCCAGGCTGGGCCGAGCGCCTGCCGTTCGCCGACGCCAGTTTCGACCGCCTGACCATGGGCTACGCCTTGCGCCACGTCGCCGATCTCGCCGCCACTTTCCGCGAATTCCGCCGCGTGCTCAGAGCCGGGGGCGGTCTCCTGCTGCTGGAAATCACCCGCCCGCGCAACGCCCTGGGGCATGCGGCGCTGCGTTTCTACCTGCGCAGCCTGGTGCCGCTGGCCACCCGCACCTGTGGCCGCGGACGCGCGCCGGCGCAGCTCATGCGCTACTACTGGGACACCATCGAACACTGCGTGTCGCCGGAAACCATCCTGGCCGCCCTGCGCCAGGCCGGCTTCCAGGCAGTGCAGCGGCGCACGGTGTTCGGCGTGTTCAGCGAATACACTGCGCAAAATCCGACGTGCTGACGGAGCGACGATGAAGGACAACGAACGCGAACTGGCCGCCCTGCTGATCACAGCGCTCAACCTCGAGGACAAGCGCGTGGACGACGTCGATCCCGCCGCACCGCTGTTCGGCGAACCCGGCCAGGGCTGGGGGCTGGATTCGATCGACGCGCTGGAGATCGCGCTGGCGGTGCAGCAGAAATACGGCGTGGAGCTGCGCGCCGAGGACGAGGCCACGCGCCGCGCCTTCGCGTCGCTGGCGGCCTTGGCCGACTACATCGCGCACCAGCGCGCCGCCCAAGCCGTCTGAACGCCGAACCAAGCCCTTCCATGCGCTGGTGCCTGTTCGCCGCCTACCCGGTGCTGACGCATCTATCGGTCATCGAGCAGCGACCGGCACTGCAATGGGCCGGCGCGATGGCGCTTGCCGCCGGCGTGCTCTACACGCCCCTGGCGCGCCGCGCGGGCGGCGCCTGGCTGGGACTGGCCGCCCTGGGCGCGGGCTACGCCTTGCTATTGATCGCCGGCGCCGGGCGCTGGGCGCTGTACCTGCCCTCGATCACGCTGCCGGCCGTCGTGCTGTGCGCTTTCGCGGCCACGCTGCTGCCCGGCCGCACCCCGCTGGTGACGCGCATCGCCGCCGCCGCTCACGACCCCATGTCGCCGGCGCTGCTCGCCTATACCCGCGCCGTGACCTGGCTGTGGACGGCGGTCATCGCCGCATTGCTCGGGACCGAACTCCTGCTCGTCTTCGAGGGCGACGCGCGGCGCTGGTCGGAATTCGCCAATCTCGGCGCCTACGCGCTGCTCGCCGCGGTGTTCGTGACCGAATACGCCTGGCGCCGCTGGCGTTTTCGCGGGCTGCCGCAGCCGGGTTTCCTGGAATCCCTGCGCCTGACGCTGCGCCGCCGACCGCCATTCGCGGGCCGTTACGCCAAGGAACCGGAGGCGGCGCCGTGAAACTGCCCCTGCTCGCGCCGGCGGAGGCAAACGCGCCGCTGTTCCTGCACCGCGGCGCGACGATCACACGCGCACAGTTCGCACAGGCCGCGCTGGAACTGGCCGCTCGCTTGCCGGACGCTCCCGCCGCGTTGAACCTGTGCGAAGACCGTTATTGCTTCGCGCTCGCCTTCGCCGCGCTCGCACTGCGCGGCCAGCCGGCGTTGCTGCCGCCGAGCGGCCATGCCAGCGCCCTGGCCGCAGTCCGCGCCGACCATCCGGGCGCCTATGCCATCGGCGACCATCCCGCCTGCGCGGTCGAGCTGATCCTGCCCCGGTCCGCGGCCCCGCGCGACCCGGCGCCTCGGGTCGAGCTGCCAGCGCTGACCGCCGACCTGTGCGTGGCCATCGTCTACACCTCCGGCAGCACCGGCGTACCGCAGCCGATCCGCAAACCCTGGCACGCGCTCTCGCACGCCGGCCAAGAACTGGCGCGGCGTCTGCTCGACGGCCACGGCCGCTGCCACATCGTGGCCACCGTGCCGCCGCAGCACATGTACGGCCTGGAGGCGAGCGTGCTCTTGGCCCTGGCCGGTGGCCACGGCGTGCACCGTGGCCGGCCGGTGTTCCCGCCCGACGTGCGCACCGCCTTGGACGAGCTGCCCGCACCGCGCATCCTGGTCACCACGCCGGTACACATCCGCGCCCTGCTCGCATCGGGGACGAAACTCCCCGAACTCGCCGGCGTGATTTCCGCGACCGCGCCGCTGCCGCGCGAGCTGGCGGAGCGCGCCGAAGGCCAATTCTCCGCCCCGGTGCACGAGATCTACGGCTGCTCCGAGGCCGGCAGCCTGGCGACGCGGCGCACGCTGACCGGCGAACCGTGGCAGCCGCTGCCGGGCGTAACCATCGAGTACCAGGCGGGCGGATGTTCCGCGCGCGGCGCGCACCTGCCGCAGCCAGTTCCGCTGCAGGACGTGCTCGAAGCTTGCGATGGCGGCTTCCGTCTCCTCGGCCGTGCGGCGGACATGCTCAAAGTCGCCGGCAAGCGCGCCTCGCTCGCCGACCTCACGCAGAAGCTGCTGTCCATTCCCGGCGTGATCGACGGCATCGTGTTCCAGCCGGAGGCTGGTGCCGCGCAGGACGTGCTGTCCCGTCCGGCGGCCTTGGTGGTGGCGCCGCGGCTTTCCGAGCGCGAAATCCGCGCCGCGCTCGCACGGCTGATCGATCCGGTGTTCCTGCCGCGGCCGCTGCGCAAAGTCGAGCGCCTGCCGCGCAACGACGTCGGCAAACTGGCGCGCGCGGCGCTGCGCGAACTGCTGTGACGCGGACGCTGGATTTCCATACGATCGTCGAGGTCTCGGAGCATCATCCCTGCCTCGCCGGCCATTTCCCCGGCCGGCCGTTACTGCCGGCCGTGCTGCTCCTGGACCTCGCGGCCGCCGCGCTGCGCGAACGCCTGGGCGCGGTGCGGGTGACGGGCGTGCCCGCAGCCAAATTCCTGCGTCCCGTGCCGCCGGGCGGGCCCCTGCAGCTCAGCCTGCGCGTCGAAGCCGCGCGCGGCCGGGCGGCGTTCCGCTACGAAACCGCAGACGGCCTCGCCGCGCAGGGCGAGTTGTCGTTCTCTCCCGCGCCGCCGTGAACGCCGCCGCCACGCCGGAATGGAAGCGCAGCCGCGAGCGCAGCTCGCCGGCGATGGTCGCGCTGATGGCCTGGATCGCACTGCGCCTGGGCCGTGGCGTGGCGCGCCTGGTGCTGGGGCCGGTGGTGCTCTACTTCTATCTCACCGCCGGGCCGGTGCGGCGCAGCCTGCGCGTGTTCCTGCGCCGCGCGGGCGCACCGCGACAAGGCGCGCTGGGCGTGCTGCGGACGCTGTACGCCTTCGCGACCTGCGCGCTGGACCGCGTCTATCTGCTCGCCGGCCGCCATCAGGAACTGGAGGTGACGGTGCACGATCCGCAGCAGGTGCTGGCGCGCGTGCATGGCGGCGGCGGCGCGTTGATGTTGACCGCGCACCTGGGCAGCTACGACGTGCTGCGCGTGGTCGGCGCGGTGCGGCGCGGCGTGCGCTACCGCATCGTGATGGACCAGCGCCACGGCGGCATCTACATGGGCCTGTTGACGCGGCTCAACCCGAAACTGGCCGACGAGCTCATCGACGGCAGCCGCAGCCATCCGCAACTGGGCCTGGCGCTGCACGAGGCCCTGCACCAGGGTTGCCTGGTCGGCCTCATGGCCGATCGCACCGCCGGCCGCGACCGGGGATTGCCGGTGGAGTTCCTCGGCGCCCGCGCGCGGCTGCCGGAAGCGCCGTGGAAGCTGGCGGCGGTGTTGGGGGCCCCGGTGGTGCTGTGCTTCGGCCTGTATCGTGGCGGCCGCCGCTACACGCTGCACTTCGAGCGCTTCCTCGACGGACAGGCCGTGCCGCGTGCGCAGCGCGACGCCTTCATCCGCGCATGCGTGGAACGCTACGCCCGGCGCCTGGAGCATTACGCGCGCGCCGCCCCCGACAACTGGTTCAACTTCTACGACTTTTGGTCCGCGGCGCGGCCCGGCGAGCAGCCCGATGAACGCAAGCCACTTTGAGCCGCCGGCCATCACCGCCTTCACCGCGACCTCGGCGCTGGGCCGCGGGCTGGAGGCGCACGCGCGTGCGCTGCGCGAGGAACGCAGCGGTCTCAGGCGGCAGGCGTTCGAGGACTGCACGCTCGACACCTGGATCGGAGCGGTGGACGGACTGGAGATCCCGCTGCCGCCGCAGTGGTCCGACTGGGACTGCCGGAATCACCGGCTGGCCGAGCTGGGCCTGAACCAGGATGGATTCGTCGCGGCCGTGGAGCGCGCGCGGGCGCGCTACGGCGCGCAGCGCGTCGGCGTGTTCATCGGCACCTCGACCTCCGGCGTGCGCGAGACCGAGCGCGCCTACCGCGAACTGCGCGAGGACCGTCTGCCGGACTGGTTCCAGCACCGCACCATGCAGAACACTTATGCGGTCGCCGACTATGTGCGCCGGCGCCTGGCGCTTTGCGGACCGAGCGCGGCCATCTCCACCGCCTGCTCGTCCAGCGCCAAGGTTTTCGCCGCCGCGGCGCGCGCGCTTGGCGCCGGGCTGTGCGACGCGGCCGTGGTCGGCGGCGTGGACAGCCTGTGCCTGACCACCTTGTACGGGTTCCACGCCTTGCAACTGGTGGCGCGCGACGTCTGCCGGCCGGCCGACGCCGAACGCAGCGGACTGTCGCTCGGCGAAGCGGCGGCTTTTCTCCTGCTGGAACGCGAAGCCGGCGACGCGCGCTGGCGCCTGGAAGGGTACGGCGAGAGCAGCGACGCCCATCACATGTCGGCGCCCGACCCCGAAGGGCGCGGCGCGATCGCCGCCATGCGCGCCGCGCTGGCGCGCGCCCGGATCGCGCCGCAGGAGGTGGATTACATCAACCTGCACGGCACCGGCACGCCGGCCAACGATCTCGCCGAAGACCGCGCGCTGTGCGCGCTGTTCGGGCGCGACGTGCCGTGCAGCTCGACCAAGGGCTGGACCGGCCACACGCTGGGCGCCGCCGGCGCGCTGGAAGCAGTGCTGTCGCTGCTGGCCCTGCGCGAAGGTTTTCTGCCGCGCAGCCTCAACACGCGCCGCAAGGATCCGCGGATCGAAGGCGCCATCCTGATGAGCACGCGCCACGCGCCGCTCCGGCGCGTGCTCTCCAACTCCTTCGGCTTCGGCGGCAGCAATTGCAGTCTGCTGCTGGGAGTGCGCGCGTGAAGCGCCGTGGCGCGCGCCAGGCGCGAGCGCGGCAACGCGCGCGGGGGCAGGCGCGCCGATGAACGGCATGACGCTCAGCGTCGCCGCGGCCGGCATCGCAGCCCCGGGCCTGCCGGACTGGGCGACGGCCTGCGCGGTACTGCGCGGTGCAGCGCCTCACGTGGCCGCCGAACTGCCCCCGTCTTTCTCGCAGCTTCTGCCGCCCAACGAGCGCCGCCGCGCACCGCCGGCGGTACGCCTGGCGTTCCGCGCCGCCGAAGACGCGCTGGCACGCTGGCCGCTGCCGGCCGAGCGGCTCGCGGCGGTGTTCGCCTCCTCCGACGCCGACACCGGCATCATCCACCGCATCTGCCAGACGCTGGCCCATCCCGCGCCGCAGCTCTCGCCGACCGACTTTCACAACTCGGTGCACAACGCCGCCGCCGGCTACTGGAGCATCGCCACGGCAGCGCGCGGGCCGTCCAATACGATCTGCGCCTACGACGCCTCCTTCGCCGCCGGTCTGCTCGAAGCCGCCCTGCTGGCGGGCGGCGAGAATCTCGACACCCTGCTGGTCGTTTACGACGTGCCGCCGCCGGCGCCGCTCTACGAAAAGCGCCCCATCGCGCTGGCCGCGAGCGTGGCGCTGGTGCTGTCCGCCCGGGCCTTGCCGCAGGCCCTGGGCCGCCTGCGCATCGCGCGCGTCGCGCGCGCGCAACCCAGCCGCATGGACGACGCGGCGCTGGAAACCCTGCGGCTTGCCAATCCCGCGCTGCGCGCGCTGCCGCTGCTGCGCCTGCTGGCGCGCGGCGCGGCCGGCCGCGCGACCTTCGAGGATGCCGGCGATGGCGCGCTGTGCGTGGACGTCCTTCCGTGACCGCCGCCGCGCTCGGAAGCGAGGAAATCCGCGCGCTGATCCCGCACGCCGGCCGCATGTGCCTGATCACCGAGGTGCTGAGCTGGGATGCGCGGCACCTGCGCGCGCGCACGCACACGCATCTCGATCCCGCCCACCCGCTGCGCCGGGATGGACGACTCGACGCGCTGCACCTGATCGAGTACGGCGCGCAGGCCATGGCCATCCACGGCGGCCTGTGCGCGCGAGCACGCGGCGAGCGCGCGGCGCCCGGCTGGCTCGCCGCGGTGCGCGAATTCCGCTTCGCAGTCGAGCGGCTCGACGACCTCGGCGCGGCGCTGGAGCTGTACGCCGAGCCGCTCCACGCCGACGCGCGCGGCTGGCTGTACGCCGTGCGCGCGAGCTGTGGCGCGCGCGAACTCGGCGGCGGTCGCGTCGCGGTACTGCCGGCGCCATCAGGGCGCTAGCGTTTCGAGGTCGTCCCTCCAAAACGATGCACTACGAACACCCACCCGCCAGGAGAATTCCATGAAAGCCATCGTCTGCCGCGAACTCGGACCGCCCGAAAAGCTGGTGTACGAAGACCTGCCGGAACCGCCGCTGACGCCCTCCGGCGTGCGCATCGCGGTCGCCGGGGCCGGCGTGAATTTCCCCGACACGCTGATCATCGCGGGCAAGTACCAGATGAAGGCGACGCCGCCGTTCACGCCGGGCGCGGAAGTCGCGGGCACGGTGCTGGAAGTCGGCGCGCGCGTGACCCACGTGAAGCCGGGCGACCGGGTGGCGGCACTGGTGCCGGTGGGCGGCTATGCGCAGCAAGTCGTGGCCCCCGCCGAGAGCGTGCTGACCCTGCCCGACTCGCTCGACGCGATCACGGCCGCCGGCTTCCCCTTGGTTTACGGCACCGCCCTGCACGCCCTGGTCCAGCGCGGCGCGCTCAAACCCGGGGAGACGCTGCTGGTGCTGGGCGCCGCCGGCGGCGTGGGGCTGGCGGCGGTGCAACTCGGCAAGCTGCTCGGGGCGCGCGTGATCGCCGCGGCCTCCTCCGCCGCCAAACTCGCGCTGTGCCAGAGCTTCGGCGCGGACGAAACGGTGGATTATTCGCGCGCAAGCCTCAAGGAGGCGGTCAAGACACTCACCCGCGGCGCCGGCGCGGACGTGATCTACGACCCGGTGGGCGGCGCGCTCGCGCAGGATTGCTTGAGCTGCATCAACTGGAACGGCCGTTACCTCGTCATCGGTTTCGCTTCCGGCGCCATCCCCGAGATCGCCGCTAACCGCCTGCTGCTCAAGGGCGCCGCGGCGGTGGGCGTGTTCTGGGGCGCTTTCGTGGCGTGCGAGCCGCAGGTCAGCGCGGAAAATTTCCGCCGCCTGTTCGGCTGGATCGCGGAGGGCCGGCTCCAGCCGATGGCGCCGAAAACCTATCGCCTCGCCGAGGCGGGGCAGGCGCTGCGCGATCTGATGGAGCGCCGCGTCACCGGCAAACTCGTCCTGATCCCGTAAGGCGCCGCCGGGCTCAACCCCGTTTGCACGTCACTTTCACCGCCGGCAGGCCGGCGGCGTAAACGACGAGGTGGCCGTGATCGCGCAGCGCTGCATAGTAAAGCTGCCCGTGGGTGGGCGTGCGGCTGAGTACGTAGCCGAACGTCGCATTGGCCGCCAGCGCCAGCCCCAGTGCCGCCGCCAGCAGCGCCGCACCACCCTGCGCCTTTCTGCTGCTTGCCATCGCATCCTCGCTGTTTTCTCGTTGCCGGTGGATCACCGACGCAGCTTGGATGCATCGCTGCGCCGATTTGGATTAACCCGCGCCGGCCGTTCCGACCAACGGCCCGGTATAATGAATCCCCAATCCAGGCGGCACCGGTCGATGGCCAAGCTGTACATCAAAACCTTCGGCTGCCAGATGAACGAGTACGACTCGTCCAAGATGGCGGACGTCCTGAAGGCCTCCCACGGATACGAGCTCACCGCCGATCCCGAAGCGGCGGATCTGTTGCTGCTCAATACGTGTTCGGTGCGCGAGAAGGCGCAGGAGAAAGTGTTCTCCGAGCTGGGGCGCTGGAAAGAATGGAAAGCGGCGCGCGCCGATCGCCTGATCGGCGTCGGCGGCTGCGTGGCGAGCCAGGAGGGCGAGGCGCTCGCCGCGCGCGCCAAGATCGTGGACGTGGTGTTCGGCCCGCAGACCCTGCACCGCCTGCCGGAATTGCTGGAGGAAACGCGCCGCACGCGCCGGCCGGCGGTGGACGTGAGTTTCCCGGAGATCGAGAAGTTCGACCGCCTGCCCGAGCCGCGCGCGGAAGGTCCGACCGCCTTCGTCTCGATCATGGAGGGCTGCTCCAAATACTGCAGTTTCTGCATCGTGCCCTACACGCGCGGCGAGGAAGTCTCCCGGCCGCTCGACGACGTGCTGGCCGAAGTCGACAGCCTGGTGGCCCAGGGCGTGCGCGAAGTGACGCTGCTCGGCCAGAACGTGAATGCCTATCGCGGCAAGATGGCGGACGGCGGGGAGTGCGACCTGGCCTTGCTGATCCACCTCCTGGCGCGCTTCGAAACCCTCGGCCGCATCCGCTTCACGACCTCCCATCCCGCCGAGTTCGGCGACGCGCTGATCGAAGCCTACGCCGTCGAACCCAAGCTCGCCGGCTATCTGCACCTGCCGGTGCAGTCCGGCTCCGACCGCATCCTCGGCATGATGAAGCGCGGCTACACCCGCGCGCAGTATCTGGACAAAATCCGCCGCCTGCGCGCGGCGCGTCCCGGCCTCGCGCTGTCCTCGGATTTCATCGTCGGCTTCCCCGGCGAGACCGAGGCGGATTTCGAGCAGACCCTGCAGCTCATCGAGGAAGCGCGTTTCGACTCGGCGTTCTCCTTCATCTACAGCCCGCGTCCCGGCACGCCGGCGGCGAACCTCAGGGACAACGTGCCCGAGGCGGTCAAGCACGAGCGGCTCGCGCGGCTGCAGGCGCGCATCCGCAGCCTCGGCGCCGAGTACGCCCGCCGCCTGGTCGGCACCGTGCAGCGCGTGCTGGTGGAGAAGCCGGCCGTCAAGGGCGCCGGCCGGCTCGCCGGGCGGACCGCATGCAACCGCTGGGTCAACTTCGACATCGCGGACGGCGCGCCAGACCCGCTGTCGCGCGAGCCCCCCGAGGCATGGATCGGCCGTTTCGTGGACCTCGAGATCACCGAAGCCCTGCCCAACTCCCTGCGCGGTCGCCTGGTGCAGCCCGCCGAGCCCTTGGCCGCGTGAACCGCTTGCACCTCGAAAACGCCCGCGTGGATCTGGTGCTGGATCCCGACGACGGCGGACGTCTGGCCAATCTCAACGGCCCCTTCGACACCCATCTGCGGGCCATCGAACTGGGACTGGGCGTGGAGATCAAGAACCGCGGCAACCGGTTCCGTCTCGCCGGACCGGCGGAGGCGGTGACGCGCGCCGAGCATGTGCTGCGCGAACTCTACGCGCAGACCGAGGACGCGGTGATCGACAGCGAGGCGGTGCACCTGGCGCTGCGCGAGCACCGCGGCGACCCGGCCGAAGACTTCGGCGCGCCGCGCGCGGAGCGCGGCGGCACCGCCGAAACCGTGCGCTCCATCCGCACCAAGCGCGGCATCGTGCGCGGCCGCAGCCCTCAGCAGCAGGCCTATCTGCGCAACATCGCCACGCACGATCTGACTTTCGGCATCGGCCCGGCCGGTACCGGCAAGACTTACCTCGCGGTGGCGAGCGCGGTGGCGGCGCTGGAGAGCGATCGCGTGCGCCGCCTGGTGCTGGTGCGCCCGGCGGTGGAGGCCGGCGAAAAGCTCGGGTTCCTGCCCGGCGACATGGCGCAGAAGATCGATCCCTATCTGCGCCCGCTGTTCGACGCGCTGTACGAGATGCTGGGCTTCGACAAAGTGGCGCGCCTGACCGAACGCAGCGTGATCGAGGTGGCGCCGCTGGCCTTCATGCGCGGCCGCACGCTCAACGAGTCTTTCGTCATTCTCGACGAGGCGCAGAACACGACCGTGGAGCAGATGAAGATGTTCCTGACCCGCATCGGCTTCGGCTCGGTGGCGGTGGTCACCGGCGACGTCACGCAGATCGACTTGCCCAAGGGCGCGCGCAGCGGCCTCAAGCACGCCATCGAAGTGCTCGCCCACGTGCCCGGCATCCGTTTCACTTATTTCAGCGACGCCGACGTGGTGCGCCATCCGCTGGTGCAATCCATCGTGCGCGCCTACGACGCATGGGAAAAACGTGAACCATCCTGAGCGCCGGCCGGACGCGCCGCCTTCGAACCTCATCAACGTGCAGCGGCGCGTCGCCAGCGCCGGCGTGCCGGCGCCCTCGACCTTGCGCGCCTGGGCGCGGGCGGCGCTGGCCGCGGCGGATGGCGTGCACGCGGGCGAGCTGACCATTCGCATCGTGGACGAAGCCGAGAGCGCCGCGCTCAACGGCAAGTTCCGGCGCAAACCCTACGCCACCAACGTGCTGTCCTTTCCCTACGAAGCAGAAGGGGCCTGCGAGCCGGTGCTGGGCGACCTGGTGATCTGCGCGCCGCTGGTCGCGCGCGAAGCACACGCGCAGGGCAAAGACCCGCGCGCGCACTGGGCGCACCTGGTGGTGCATGGCGTGTTGCACCTGCTCGGCTACGATCACGAGCGCGCGGACGACGCGCGGCGCATGGAGGCGCGCGAGCGCGAAATCCTCGCCCGCCTGGGTTTCCCCGATCCTTACTGAACGCCTTCGATGAGCGCAACTCCACAGGGAAGCGGCGGCCGCCAGCCGCCCGGCAGCCCCGGCTGGTGGCGGCGTCTGACCCGGCGCATGGCGCGCGGGCCGCGCTCGCGCGCGGACCTGCTCGGCTTGCTGCAGGCGGCGCGCGAGGACGGTTTGGTGGACGCCGACGCCGCCGCGATGATCCGCGGCGTGTTCGAGACCGCCGAGCTGTCGGTGCGCGACATCATGGTGCCGCGCGCACAGATGATCGTGGTGGCGCAGCGCTGGCCGCTGGAGCGCCTGCTGCGCGAAGTGGTGGAAGCCGGCCACTCGCGCTTTCCGGTGATCGGCGATTCCAAGGACGAGATCGTCGGCATCCTGCTGGCCAAGGACTTGCTCAAGTTCTCCGTGGGCGTGCCGGGCTACGATCCGGCGACGTTCGACTTACGCCGCTGGCTGCGCCCGGCGGTGTTCGTGCCCGAGTCCAAGCGCGTCAACGTGCTGCTCAAGGACTTCCGCAAGAGCCACAACCACATGGCGCTGGTGGCGGACGAGTACGGCGGAGTGGCCGGACTGGTGACCATCGAGGACGTGCTGGAAACCATCGTCGGCGAGATCGACGACGAGTTCGACGAATCCGCCATGGCCCACATCCTCAAGCAGGACGAGCGCCACTACCTGGTCAACGGCCTGACGCCGATCGCGGAGTTCAACGCCTATTTCGGCGCCGATTTCTCCGACCAGGAGTTCGATACCGTCGCCGGCCTGGTGCTGCACGGCTTCGGCCATCTGCCGCGCCGCGGCGAGAGCCTGACCATCGACCGCTTTCAGTTCAACGTGCAGCGCGCCGACAGCCGGCGCATCCATCTGCTGCAAGTCGCTCTGGCGCAGACCTGAAAGCGCCACCGGCGGCGGTTATCATGCCGCCATGCCCGCTCCATTCCCCAACCGGCGACTGCTCGTTGCCGCCTTCGCCCTGCTGTGCGCCGTGCTGCCCGCGCAGGCGCAGCCGCAAGCCGACGACGGCGAAACGCTCTCGATCAGCCTGCTGACTTTCGGCCCCGGCGAGATCTACTGGGAACGCTTCGGCCACAACGCCATCCTGGTGCGCGACGCGGCCACCGGCAGCGCCATCGCCTACAACTACGGCATCTTCGACTTCAACCAGCGCCACTTCTTCCTGAACTTCGCCCGCGGGCTCATGCGCTATCGCATCGCCGCCGACCCGCTGGTGCTGGATCTTGCGCTGTATCGCGAGGAGGGCCGCTGGGTCGAGGAGCAGGCGCTGGCACTCAGCCCGCCGCAGCGCGCGGCGCTGCGCGACTTTCTGGAATGGAACGCGCGACCGGAGCATGCGCAGTACGACTACGATTATTTCCGCGCCAACTGCTCCACGCAGGTGCGCGACGCGCTCGACCGCGCCCTCGGCGGCGCGCTGCGCGCCCAGCTCCAGGCGCGGCCCACGCGCGCGAGCTACCGCAGCGACGCGGTGCGGCTGATCTGGCCCGACCCCCTGCTAGCCCTGGGCATGGACCTGGCGCTGGGTCCGGTCGCCGATCGCCCGCTCGATTTGTGGCAGGAAAGCTTCGTGCCCATGGTGCTGATGCGCGCGCTGCGCGGCGTGACGGTGAGCGAGGCCGCCGGCAAGCGCGTGCCGCTGGTCGTTTCGGAACGCCGCCTGATGCAAGCGCGGCTGCCCGACGAACCCGCCGCGACGCCCGATCTGCGCGTGCCGTTCCTGGCGCTCGGTCTCGTCCTGGCCGGGCTGCTGCTGCTGACGCGCGGCACGCGCATCGGCTTTACCGCGCTCGCCGTGCTCTACGCCCTGCCGTGCGCCCTCGGCGGCACGATCCTGCTGCTCATGTGGGGATTCACGCGGCACTGGGCGAGCTGGGGCAATCAAAACCTGCTGCTGCTCGATCCGCTGTACTGGGCGCTGCTGCCGGCGCTGCTGCGCGGTGCTCCGGCCGCGCGCGCCTTGGGTCCGGGGCGGCGCGCACTGGTCTGGATCATCGCGGTGGCGGCGCTCTGCACGCCGTTGCTCAAACTGAGCCCGGCGATTCCGCGGCAGGACAATCTGCACTGGATCCTGCTCCTGCTGCCGCCTGCGCTGGCGCTGTGCCTGAGTCTGCTGCGCCGCATGCCGGAGCGCTCCTGAGTCCGGGCGCCGCGCGGGTCAGAAACGCCACAGCGCGCGCCGCCTCGCCCATTGCGCTTGCCGGACGGCGCGGCCGGGATTCTAATCCCTCACACCGGCCATTCGTACGCGAGGAGGAGACGATGATCAAAGTCAGCGTGCTGTATCCGTATCGAGCGGGCGCCAAGTTCGACATGGACTACTACTGCAAGACGCACATGCCGATGGTGAAGAACAAATGCGGCGCGGCGTGCAAGGGCATCGCGGTGGAACAGGGCCTGGCCGGCGGCACGCCCGGTTCGCCGCCGACCTACGTGGCGATGGGCCACCTGCTGTTCGACTCCGTGGAGGCGTTCCAGACCTCGTTCGGCCCGCATGCCGCCGAGATCATGGCCGACATCCCCAACTACACGCCGATCCAGCCCATCGTGCAGATCAGCGAAATCAAGATTTGAGCGTGCCGAGGGCGCGCTGAAACGCGAGGAAAGCGGCCAGAGTCTCCTGCGGCGCCTCGAGCTGCGGATAGTGTCCGGCCTGCGCCAGCAGAACCACGTCGGCGTCCGGCACCAGTTCGCGGTAGCGTGCCGCCATGTGCGCGCCGGACACCGGATCGGCGCCGCCGCACACCAGTCGTAGCGGCACCGGACTGCGCAGCAGCGCCCCGACCCAGCGGCTGCGGTGATCGCGTCGCTCCGGGATGTAGCGGATCAGGCGATGGGCGATGCGCGCCCCGCCTGCGTGCTGCACGAGCTGCCAGAACTCGTGCAGCTCCGCAGCGCTGGGCCGGGTGGCGGGCGCGAATACCGCCGCGAAGCTGCGCGCGAAGCGGCGCTCGTTCATCGCCCGCGCCAGCCACGGGCCCAGGGGCGTGAGCAAGAGCTTCTGCACCCACCGCGCCCGGTGCGTTTCCGGAAACAGTCCGCCGTTGAGCCAGCACACGGACTCCAGGCGCAAGCCCTCCTGGCCGAGCGCGCGGCGTTCGGACTCGCGCGCGAGCAGTTCCTGGGCCACGGTATCGCCGTAGTCGTGGGCCAGCACGTGAAACCGCGTCACGCCGCGGTCGCGCAGCAGCGCCTCGCACAGATCGGCCTGGTCGAAAATCGAGTAATCGTAGCGGCGCGGTTTGGCCGACGCCCCGAAGCCGATCAGGTCCGGCGCCAGCACCTGGGCGAACTCGCGCGTCAGCGCCGGCCACAGCTTGTGCCAATCCCAGGACGCGGTGGGAAAACCGTGAATCAACAGCAGCGCCGGCTGCGCACCGGCGGCGCCGTGCTCGCGATAGAAGATCGCCTGACCGCGATGGACGAAGCGCCGCCCCGCGGCGTGCCAGGCGGCGAAGGCGTCCGCGCTCACGTTTTGTAAGAAGGATCGAGCCGGTCGAGTTTGCGCAGCAGGCCCGGCCACACCAGCGCGCCGCCCAGGCCCTTGGTCACCTGGCTGGCCTGCGCGCGGATGCCGTCGAGGATGGGCTGCGCGATCGGCAGCAGCTCGCCCCCGCCGCTCTGCGCGCGCACCTGGATCATGCAGGCCGCCTCGAACAGATACATGAACAGGAAGGCGTCGGCGACCGTGGCGCCCACCGTCAGCAGGCCGTGGTTGCGCAGCATGAGGAACGACTTGTCGCCGAGGTCGCGCACCAGGCGCGGCTTTTCCTCCTCGCGCAGCGCCACGCCTTCGTAATCGTGATAGCCCAGCGCGGCGAGCACGAACAAGGACTGCTGCGAGATCGGCAGCAGGCCTTGTTTCTGCGCCGATACCGCCACGCCGTTCACCGCATGCACGTGCAGCACGCAGTGCGCGTCCTCGCGCGCGGCGTGGATCGCGCTGTGGATGGTGAAGCCGGCGGGATTGATGAAGTACGGCGTGTCCATCACGATCCCGCCGTTCAAGTCCACCTTGACCAGCGAGCTGGCGGTGATCTCCTCGAACAGGAAGCCGTAGGGATTGATGAGGAAATGGCGCTCGGGCCCCGGCACCCGCGCCGAGATGTGGGTGAACACCAGATCGTCCCAGCCGAACAGCGCCACCAGCCGGTAAGCGGCGGCGAGGTCCACCCGCAGTTGCCATTCTTCCGCGGACACGCGGGCGCGCACGTCCGCCGGTTGTTCTGCACGCCGAGCCTTCATCTTCCCCGCCCTCCGTCCCAAGATGCCCGCACCGAAATCCTGCCCATCCCCGGGAGCGCGCGTCCGCCACGAGTCCACATTATGTCGCCGATCCGCGGCCCGTGGGCGGCTCGCTGTTCCGCATCCAGCGCGACCGTCGTTTTCCCGCGGACAAGGCACCCCACGAGACCCATGCCGGCGTGCGTTTCTTCCGCGCGCGCACCCAGGCGCACAACGCAGCGGCGCCGGCAACGCGGCGCCCGGCCGGCTCGACGCGCCGCTTACGTCAGCTTCACCGCGAACAGCGCTTGCGACCGCCGCCACACGTAGAGCACGGTCGCCAGCGTCATCGCGGCACCGAAGATCACCGAAGGCACCGCCCCCATCAAGTGTGCGGCGAGGCCGGACTCGAAGGCGCCCAGCTCGTTGGACGCGCTCACGAATACGTTGTTGACCGACACCACGCGCCCGCGCAGATGGTCGGGCGGCAGCACTTGCAGGATCGTGCCGCGGATCACCACGCTGATGCTGTCGAAGGCGCCGGTGGCGAACAGCGCCGCCATCGACAACCAGAACCATTTGGACAGCGCGAACACGAGCGTCGCCAGTCCGAAGCCGGTGACCGCCACGAGCAGGTTGCGCCAGGCGGCGCGCGTGGGCGGAAAGCGCGTGCACGCCAAAAGCGTGAGCATGGCCCCAGCCGACGGCGCGGCACGCAGCAGGCCCAGCCCGGAAGCGCCGACGCCGAGCACGTCGGCGGCGAACACCGGCAGAATCGCCACCACGCCGCCGAACAACACCGAGAACAGATCCAGCGAGATGGAGTAGAGGATGATGCGGTGGGCGCGCACGAAGGCAATGCCTTCGCCGAGACTGCGCCACACGCTGTCGTGGGCGGCCGTCTGCGCACGCGCCTGGGCGCGCGGACGGATGAAGGCGAACAGCGCCAGGGCCGCGAGTTCCAAGCCGATCACCAGCGCCAGGGTCGCGGTCAGCCCGACGCCGGCATAGACGAAGCCGGCGGCGGCGGGGCCGAGGATGGCGCCGGCCTGCCAGGCCACGCTGCGCCAGGCCGCGGCATTGCCGTAGATCTCGCGCGGCACCAGAAAAGCCGTCAGCGAACCGGCGGCCGGGGTGAGGAAACCGCGCGCCAGACCCAGCGCCGCGACCACGCCGTAAACGATCGCCAGCAGCGCGGTCCGCGGCAGGCGCGCGACGGTCGCGGGCCACGTCGCCCACAGCAGCACGACCGAACCGAGAATCACGAAGGACAGGCTGCGGCGCATGATGCGCACGCGGTCGCCGCGGTCGGCGACATGACCGCCGAACAGCGCCAGCGAGATGAACGGCACCGCCTCGGCCAGCCCGACCAGGCCCAGCACCAGCGGATCGCGGGTCAGCGCGTAGAGCGTGTAGCCGAGCACTACCTCCTGCACCAGCATCGCGACGGTGAACAGGAACACGCCGCCGATCAGGCCGCGAAACTCGCGGTGGCGCAGCGCGGCGAGGGCGTCGTGCGCCGGCTGCGGCGCAGCGGATGCGGACGATTCGGGCATACGTGGGCGCGCGGCGCGCGGGAGAGCGCGCTATTGTCCTTGGCCCTCCGCAGGCGTCAAGCGCAGCGCGAGTTCGTAGAGCGTACGCCGGGACGCGCCGGTGAGTTCCGCCGCCAGCCGCGCCGCGCGCGACGGCGGCAGTTCGCGCAGCAGGGTGCGCAACACGCGTTCGGCCGCGCCGTGCTCGGCGGTCTGCGGCGCGCCGGCGATGACCAGCACGAACTCGCCGCGTCGGCGCTCGACCTCCGCCGCGAGCCAGGCGCGCACCTCGGCCGCGGGAGCCGTGACGCTCTCCTCGAAGCGCTTGGTCAGCTCGCGCGCCAGACCCACGCGGCGCGCGCCGCCCAACACGGCCACCACGTCCTCCAGGCACTCGAGGATGCGGTGGGCGGATTCGTAAACGATCAAGGTGCGCGGTTCGTGCGCCAGCGCTTGCAGACGCGCGCGCCGCGCGGCGCGCTTGGGCGGCAGAAAGCCCTCGAACACGAAACGGTCGCTGGGCAGACCGGAAACCGACAGCGCCGCGATCGCCGCGCAGGGGCCGGGCACCGCGTAAATCGGCACGCCGGCCGCGCGCGCCGCGCGCACCAGCGCGAAGCCGGGATCGGAAACCAGCGGCGTGCCCGCGTCGCTGATCAGGGCCAGGCACTCGCCGCGCTTGAGGCGCGCCACCAGCTCGGGACTCACGCGGTCCTCGTTGTGTTCGTGCAGCGCGACGAGCCGCGCCTCGATGCCGAAATGCTTGAGCAGCACGCCGCTGGTGCGCGTGTCTTCGGCGGCGATCGCGTCCACGCCGGCGAGGATCGCGCGCGCCCGCGGCGAGAGATCGTTCAGATTGCCGATCGGCGTGGCCACCACGTAGAGCGCGCCCGCGCGCGGTTCCTGCGCGGATTCGTGACGGAGGTCATCCTGCGCCGGCGGCGCGGTCTTCGGCGGCGGGTGCGGCATGTCATACTTTAGCGTCCTCTTTTGGCGGGCGCCGGACCCGCAGAATCCATCGCGCAAAACCGATCACCAGGATGAACGCTCGCCGTCCGCTGTGCCTGTTGCTATTCGCCGCACTGCTGCCGGCCGGCTGCGCCACGCCCATGAATCCGGGCGCCCCCGGCGCCGCGCCGCCAGCAGCGCTGCCGGATCCGCAGCTGCAGCGCGCGCAGGCGCTGTTCGCCGCCGGCGACACGCTGGCGGCGGTGCGCACGCTGGTCGAGCGCGAGCGCAGCCTCGCCGATCCGGCCGCGATCGCCGCCAACCGCGATGCGCTCTGGAACGGGTTGATGTCGGCGCGCCTGGACGCGACGACCGTGCAGCGCGCCGCGGGCGCCGACGCCGTCACTCGCGGCTGGATCGAGCTCGCCAACCTGGCGCGCATGAAGGCTTCGCTGGAGCTGTTCGAGGCCTGGCGCGAGCGTTATCCGAACCATCCGGGTCAGGAACGCCTCGCCGCGCTGATGATGCCCAACGCCGCGCCGGCGGCGCCCACCCCGCTGCCCGCACCGCTGCCCGTGGTGCCGGCCGCTCCTGCGCCGGGCACCGCCTTCCAGCCGCTGTCCGCACGCCCAGGCTTCTACGCCCTGCTGCTGCCGCAGAGCGGACCGCTGGCGGCCCTGGGCACGGCGGTGCGCGACGGCTTCGCCGAGGCGGCCGCGCGCGCGGGCGCGGCCGTGTCCATCCAGACCTACGACGTCGCCAGTCTTGGCGCGCTGCAAGCCTATCAGCGCGCGCTGAACGACGGCGCCGGCCTGATCGTCGGCCCGCTCACCAAGGACGACGTCGCCGCGCTCGACCGCGCCGACCCGCGCGGGCCGGTGCTGGCGCTCAATTATCTGGATGCGACGCTGCCGCCGGCGCCGGGTTTCTACCAGTTCGGGCTGGCCCCGGAAGACGAAGCCCGCGCCGCCGCCGAAGACGCCGCCGCGCGCGGACTCAAGCGCGCCCTGGCGCTGGTGCCCAACAACGACTGGGGACGGCGCGTGCTGGGCGCTTTCCAGAGTCGCCTGGCGGAACTCGGCGGTCGCGTGATCGACGCCGCCACCTACGGCGGCGACATCGAAACCTGGGCCGACCCGATTCGCGCGCTGCTGCACTACCGCGCGATCGACGACAAAAAAAAGCTCGAGGAACTGCGCGCCAAGGCCCCGCCCGGCACCGACCCGCAACGGCGCAACGATTTCGATTTCCTGTTCATCGGCGCCAGCGCCGCGCAGGCGCGCATCCTGTGGCCGGAGTTCAAGTACTACCACGCCGAGCGCATGCCGATCTACGCCACCAGCAGCGTCAACGAAGGCAGCGGCGATCCCGACCTGGCGGGCATCGACTTCTGCGACGCGCCCTGGCTGCTCGATCCCGGCGGCACCTGGGCGGCGCTGCGCAACGCCGCCGCAAACGGTCGCTCGCTGGACCTCGCGCGCTTCTATGCGCTGGGCGACGACGCCTTCGTGCTCGCGCAACGTCTGGCGCAGAACGGTCTGCGTCCTTACGACGAATTGCCCGGCGCCACCGGCACGCTGCGCGTGGGGGCGGACGGCGCCGTCCACCGCGGCCTGATCTGCGCCCAGACCACCCGTGGCGACCCGCAGCTCCTGCCGCCGGCGGGACCCATCGCCCCGCCGGCTGCGCCATGACGTTCGCCCTGCGGCGCGGCGCCGCCGCCGAAGACCGGGCGCTGCGCCACCTCCAGCGCCAGGGTCTCAAGCTGCTGGCGCGCAACTGGCGCTGTGCGCGCGGCGAGCTGGACCTGGTGATGGACGACGCCGGCACGCTGGTGCTGGTGGAAGTGCGCAGCCGGGCGCGGGCGGACTACGGCGGCGCGCTGGAATCGGTGCAAGCGCGTAAACGCCAGCGTCTGGTGCGCGCGGCGCAGGCTTACCTCGCGGCGCACCCGCAGTATGCCCGGCGGTCGGCGCGCTTCGATGTCGTCGTCTTCGAAGGCGACGCGCCGCCGCAGTGGATCAAGGCCGCCTTCGACGCGGAGGATTGAATGGAGCTGACGCAACGCATCCGCTCGCACTTCGAGGCGAGCATCGAGACCCAGCGGCGCACCCTGCAAACGGCGCTGCCCGCGCTGGAGCGCGCGGCGCGCGCCCTGGCCGACGCGCTCAAGGCCGGCCACAAAGTGCTGGCCTGCGGCAACGGCGGTTCCGCCGCCGACGCCCAGCACTTCGCCGCCGAGCTGACCGGCCGCTTCGAACGCGAACGGCCTGGCCTGCCTGGCCTCGCGCTGACCACCGACACCTCGGCGCTGACCGCCATCGCCAACGATTATTCCTACGAGCAGGTGTTCGCCAAGCAGGTGCGCGCGCTGGCGCGGCCGGGCGACTGGCTGCTGGCGATCTCCACCTCCGGCAACTCGCCCAACGTGGTGCGCGCCATCGAGGCCATGCACGAATGCGGCGGCGGCGTGATCGCGCTCACCGGCCGCGACGGCGGCCGCATGGCAACCCTGCTCAAACCCGGCGACGTGGAACTGCGGGCGGCGAGCGCCGTCACCGCGCGCGTACAGGAAACGCACATCCTGTTGCTGCATTGCCTATGCGACGCGCTCGACGAGCTGCTATTCCCGGCGGCTTGATCCGGCGGCGTGCTTCGGGCTCGCGGTTTTCGAGGACCTGTCCTATCGTGTCGCGGGCAAAAACATCGAGGGGAGCGAGGGTTCGAGGTGCGGTCATCGCTCAGACGGCGTACCGGGCGCGCAACGATCGCGCAAGTCCGCCGCCGTGCCGGCGGAATCCTCAGGCCGCGGCCCAGCGGGCTTGCGCGGATGGCTTGGGCGATGGCGCTGTCGGGAGCCTTGCTGGCGAGCGTGCCGCTGCGAGCCAGCGATGGAGCCGTGTTGGCCGACCGGGTGCTGGTGGAGAAGGCGCAGCGCCGCTTGATTCTGTTTCACGGAAACACGGTGCTGAAAACGTATTCGATCGCGCTGGGTCGCCACCCTGTCGGGCCCAAGCGCCGTAAGGGAGACGGCCGCACGCCGGAGGGCCACTACGTGGTCGATGGCCGTAATCCGGACAGCCGCTTTCACCGGTCCCTGCACCTGTCTTATCCCAATGCCGAGGATCGCGCCTGGGCGGCGGCGCACGGCGTGGACCCCGGTCAAGACATCGCGATCCACGGCGTGGATGACCGTTGGGGCTGGAGCGGGCCCTCGCACTGGTCGGTGGACTGGACGCAGGGCTGCATCGCGGTGAGCGATCCGGCGATCGACGAGATCTGGCAACTGGTCCCGGACGGGACTCCGGTGGACATCGTCCCCTAGACCCGCTGACCTCCGCGCGGCGCCGATCATGGGCTTTTCCGGAAGGCTGCCGCTCGCGGCCACATTCGTCGGCCCGCTGGCCGTGGCGCTGGCGCTCGTGTTTGTCCATTTCGCGGAAGCCCGTCATCGACCGCCGCTTCACGCGCCAGGCGTCGGCACCGTTTTGTCGCCAACGTCCCGCAGGGGTAGCATGGCCTCCTCAGTCAGGAGGATCTCCATGACCCACCATGTCTACAAATCGCTGGAGCTCACGGGATCGTCGACCGAAAGCAGCGACGACGCGATCAAAACGGCGATCGAGCGCGCGTCACGAACCGTCCGCGGCATCAAGTGGTTCGAGGTGACCGACCAGCGCGGTCATGTCGAAAACGGCAAGATCGCGCACTGGCAAGTCTCGCTCAAGATCTGGTTCACGCTGGAGGAATGAGCCTGCACCGATCCACGTCCGGCCAGGAGCGCCGCATGCCGATGGAATCCCGCCTGGTCATCCACCGGGGTGGCTGTCACTGCGGCCGCGTGCGTTTCGAGGTGCAGGCCCCGGCGCGGCTGGACGTGCTCGACTGCAACTGTTCGATCTGCCGCATGAGCGGTTTTCTGCACCTGATCGTCCCCGCCGAGCGCTTCAAGCTGGTTTCCGGGGCCGAGGCGCTGACCAGCTATCGGTTCAACACCGGCACCGCCAGGCATTTGTTCTGCTCGGTGTGCGGCGTGAAATCCTTTTACGTCCCGCGCTCGCACCCGGACGGCTACAGCGTGAATCTGCGCTGCCTCGATCCCGGCACGGTGGAAGACGTGCGCATCGCGCCGTTCGACGGCCGCAATTGGGAACAGCAATGTCTCCAGAATCGCGGAGCTCGAGCGCAGGAAAGGGAGACGGAACGACGATGAAAACCGATCCCCTGGAATTCGCCGACCGTGTCGGTGCCGAACTCGCGCGCCTGCTCGGCGAACGCAGCCGCGCCGAACTGCTGGCGCTGACGCAGACTGAGCAGTTTGCCGCGGCCCTGGGCGCCGCGCTGATCTGCACGGCTGAGGTGCTGCGCGACCCGGTGGAACGCGGCGCGACGCCGGCCAAGATGGCCGCGCTGTGCGCCAAGCAGATCGAGGGCTTGCTCAACCAGGTTCGACCGCGCCGTCATCCCTGAATCCAATCGGGGCCGCGCGCTTTCGCTAAAGTACGCGCTACGGCTGCCCGTCAGGAATTCCCGTGAACCGCATGACGCCGCCCCTCGCCACCGGCGCACGCCGCTGGTGCCTTGCGTTCGTAGCGCTGAGCGCGCTCGCGCTCGCCGCCTGCGCCAACCGCAAAATCGAAGATTGCAGCCGGCTGGCGGGGCCCGGCTGGACGCCGTTGTCGGCGCCGCCGCCGGAATCCGCCGAGTTGCTGAGGCTGGAAAACCTGCCGCCGGACCGCGAGCTGGTGTGGCTCGGCCAAGGCCCTGACAAAGTGATGGTGTGCAACTACGCGCGCGGTCTGACCTCGCCCGGCTGCGGCGGCTCCAAGGCCTACGAATTCGTGCGCCAGGGCGACCGCTGGGTCTCGCGCGGCGCTCTCCTCGACTTCTGCGACGCCGGACCCGACTAGGCAGGCCATCGTGAAAAACGCAGCAGCTCCGGATCAGATCCTGCACGGCGACGCCGGTGGCGCGGCTTATACGCTCCTCGTCTACGTCCCGCCGGCGCCGTTATCAGACTTCGTCGACCGCTTCTGGTACTGCGAGCATCCGAACCCTGCGCATCGCTATGAGCGCGTCATGCCGAGCGGCCGCATGGCGCTGGTGGTGAACCTCGTCGAGGACCGTCTGAGCTGCCGCTTCGGCGACCGGCCGCCGCAGTATTCGCGCGGCATCTGCATCGCCGGGGCCTATCTGCAGCACGCCGTGCTCGACACCGCCGAGCAGCGCCGCATCATGGGCGTGCACTTCAAGCCCGGCGGCATGTTTCCGTTCCTGGCGCCGCCGGCCGAGGCCTTCACCGACACCGATGTGTCGCTCGAGGATCTGTGGGGTGCGCGGGCGCACAGCCTGCACCAGCAGTTGATCGACACGCCGACGCCGCAAGCCAAGTTCGCCATCCTGGAGCGCGCGTTGCTGAGCTACGCCGCGCGGCCGCTTAAGCTGCATCCGGCGGTGGCGCATGCGCTACGGGAGTTGGAGCGCGTGCCGGCGATGCGCACGATCAGCGAACTGGCGCGCGAAACGCGCATCTCGCCCAAGCGCTTCATCCGCTTGTTCCGCGAGCAGGTGGGCTACACGCCGAAGTATTACTGCCGCGTGCGCCGCTTCCAACGCGTCCTGCGCATGATCGAGCGCAGCCGAACGGTAGAGTGGGCCGGCATCGCTGTCGACTGCGGCTACTACGACCAAGCGCATTTCATCCGCGATTTCCGCGCTTTCTCCGGCTGGAACCCCTCGGCCTATCTCACCGTGCGCGGCGAGCGCGTGCAACACATTCCGTTGCCGGGCTGAGCGTGGGAAATTTTTTACAATTCCTGTGCGCCGAGCGCGGATATCCTGCTCGCACCTCGACCACCGGAGTGCAACCATGACTTCACCCGCCAGGGACACCCTCGTCACCGTGATCCCCTCGCTGCGCTATCGCGACGCGCACGCCATGATCGACTGGCTGTGCCGGGCGTTCGGCTTCGAGAAGCACGCGGTGTACACCGATGGCAGCGGCAAGATCGTGCAACACGCCCAGCTCCGCTTCGGCCGCGGCATGATCATGCTCGGCTCGACTGACAACGACTCGCCCTGGAGCCAGCACATGGTGCAACCGGACCAGATCGGCGGCCGCCAGACGCAGACGTGTTATGTGATCGTCGCCGATTGCGCCGCGCACTACGCCCGCGCCAAGGCCGCAGGCGCCATGATCGTGGACGAACTGGAAACCAAGGATTACGGCGGCAGCGGCTATTCTTGCCGCGATCCGGAAGGCCATTTGTGGTCGTTCGGCGACTACGATCCCTGGGCCGAGGCCCATTCGTGAAGCGCAGTCCACGCCACATGCCGGCGCAGCGCGGCGATTGAAGATCCGCGCAGCCTTACCCTTCCGTGCCCAGGGATCGGTAGACTTGCGCTTTCAGGGAGGATCGTCGTGCCCCGCGGCCAGCCGAAGAAAGCGCCGCGTCTCTCATTGCTCTGAGTTCGACCGACCGGGCTCGCCGCCATCCAACGCATCATCGACACCTTTCCGACTCGTTCATCGACATGCCCGCACCCGCCTCATCGCCGCACGCGCGCCGCGCCGCGGTCGCCTTCATCTTCGTCACCGTGGTGATCGACGTGCTCGGTTTCGGCGTGATCATCCCGGTGCTGCCCAAGCTGGTGGTGCAGTTCATGCACGGCGACACGGCGCGCGCGGCGCAGATCTATGGCCTGTTCTCCACCGCCTGGGCGACGATGCAGTTTTTGTTCTCGCCGCTGCTCGGCGCGATCTCCGACCGTTTCGGCCGCCGGCCGGTGATCTTGATCTCCTGCTTCGGGCTGGGGCTGGACTACCTCGTGATGGCGCTGGCGCCGACGGTGGGCTGGCTGCTGCTCGGACGCATCGTGTCCGGCATCTGCGCCTCGAGTTTCTCCACCGCCGGAGCCTACATCGCCGACGTTTCGCCGCCGGAGAAGCGCGCCTCGGCCTTCGGCATGATCGGCGCCGCTTTCGGCGTGGGCTTCGTGGTCGGGCCGGCGCTGGGTGGACTGCTCGGCAGCATCGATCCGCGCCTGCCGTTCTGGGGCGCGGCAGGCCTGGCACTGCTCAATGCCAGCTACGGCCTGTTCGTCCTGCCGGAATCGCTGCCGCGCGAGCGGCGCTCGCCGGCGTTCGCATGGCAACGCGCCAATCCGATCGGCTCGCTCAAGCTGCTGCGCTCGCACCCCGAGCTGCTGGGCCTGGCGGGCGTGAATTTCCTGTTCCAGCTCGCGCACTATGTGCTGCCCAGCGTGTACGTGCTGTACACCGGCTATCGTTACGGCTGGGACGCGCGCACGATCGGTTTGACCTTGACCGCAGTCGGCGTGCTCAACATCGCGGTGCAGGGTTTTCTCGTCAAGCCGGCGGTGCGCCGGCTGGGCGAACGCGGCGCGCTCTACACCGGCCTGGCATTCGGCCTGTCCGGCTTCGCCGGCTTCGCCCTGGCGCCGAGCGGCGCCTGGATGTGGAGCGCGCTGCCGGTGTTCGCGCTGATGGGCCTGTTCACGCCCGGACTGCAGAGTCTGATGACTCAGCGGGTGTCGCCTTCCGAGCAAGGCCAGCTCCAGGGCGCCAACGCCAGCATCGTCGGCATCGCCGGCCTGCTGGGACCCGGCCTGTTCACGCAGATCTTCGCCTGGTTCATCGGCGCGCGCGCGCCGCTGCACCTGCCCGGCGCGCCGTTCTTGCTCGCCGCCGGATTGCTGACGCTGGCCTTGCTCCTGGCCGCCGCGGCGGCGCGTGCGGCACGTCCACGACCCGCCGCGGTCGGCGAGGTCTGAAAGACGATCGGTTTCGCCGTGCACGGCCCCGCACCTCCAGCGAACCGGCTCCACGGCCGTATCCTCGCAGCCGAGTTCCGCCCGCATCCCTGGCTGCGCGGGCCGCATGTGCAGACGCTGTTCCCCGCCCTGCTGCGGCCGAGCCCGAAATTGGCCTTGCGCAGGGAGCGGCTCGAATTACCGGACGGCGATTTCGTCGATCTCGGCTGGTGGGGCGAAGGCGATGGACCGATCGCGGTGCTGTTGCACGGCATGACCGGCGGCTTCGAGTCCAAATATCTGCGCGGGCTGGCGCAGCGACTGCTCGCCCACGGCTGGCGCGGCGTGGTGCTGCAACTGCGCGGCTCCGGACCGGAGCCCAACCGTCTGCCGCGCTGTTACCATCACGGCGACACCGGCGATTTCCTCCACCTGTGCCGGCTGCTGCGCGAGCGCGCGCCGCGGGCACCGCTGTACGCCGCCGGCTGGTCGATGGGCGCCAACATCCTGCTCAAGGCGCTGGGCGAAGAAGGCGAACGCTCGCCGCTGACCGCCGCCGCCGCAGCCTGCGCCCCGTTCCGGCTCGCGCCCTGCGCGTCAAAACTGCGCCGCGGCTTCTCCCGAATCTATACCCGCGCCCTGCTGCGCGAGCTGCGGGCACAACTGCGCCGCAAGCACGGGCCGGTCCCCGTGCCACCGGGTGTGGACCTGTCTGCCGCAAACCGCGCTCGAGATTTCTTCGCCTTCGACGACGCCTATACCGCGCCGCTGCACGGCTTTACCGACGCGCGGGATTACTACGCGCGCTGCGAGTGCGGACCCTTCCTGGCCCGCATCCGCCGGCCCACGCTGATCGTCAACAGCCGCGACGATCCCTTCATGGTGCCCGACATCCTGCCGTCGGCCGCAGAGCTGTCGCCTGAGGTCACGCTGGAAGTGGCGCAACACGGCGGACATGTAGGCTTCGTCGCCGCTGGCGCGCACGGACGCCCGCGCTGGTGGCTGGAGGAACGGCTGGCACGCTATTTTTTGGCCTGCGAATCCGCGCGCGCGGCCAGAAACATGGCGTCGCCGTAGGAAAAGAAGCGGTAGCGGCTCTCCACCGCGTGACGGTAAGCCGCCATCACCCGGGCATAACCGCCGAAGGCGCACACCAGCATCAACAGCGTGGACTGCGGCAAATGAAAATTGGTCAGCAGCGCGTCCACCACCCGGAAGCGATACCCCGGCGTGATGAACAGGCGCGTTTCTGACGGCCCAGAGCGCAATTGACCGTCAGCGCCGACCGCCGACTCCAGCGCGCGCACCACGGTCGTGCCCACCGCCACCACCCGGCCGCCGCGCGCACGGGTTCTCGCAACGGCCTCGACCAGCGTCTCGGAAACGACGTAACGCTCCTCGTGCATGCGGTGTTCGGCGAGGTTCTCCACGCGCACCGGCTGGAACGTGCCAGCCCCGACGTGCAAGGTGACGAAGGCCGTCGCCACGCCGCGTGCGGCGATGGCCTCGAGCAGCGCTTCGTCGAAATGCAGTCCTGCGGTGGGCGCCGCCACGGCGCCGGGCGCACGCGCGTACACGGTCTGATAGCGCGCGCGGTCCCGGGTTTCAGGCGCGCGCTCGATGTACGGCGGCAGCGGCACTTCGCCATATGCTTCCAGCGCGGCGAGCAGATCCGCACATGCGAAGTGCAGCCGATAGAACTCTCCTTCGCGGCCTTCGACCGTCGCCGTGAGCCGGCCGTCGGCGAGGCTCAGACGACTGCCGGTGCGCGGCGGCTTGGAGGCGCGCACCTGCGCCAGCGCCCGCGGGCTGTCGAGCAGGCGCTCGATCAAGACTTCCACGCGGCCGCCGCTGTCCTTGACCCCGTGCAGCCGTGCGGGAATGACGCGCGTGTCGTTGAACACCAGCAAGTCGCCCGCTTCGAGCAGTCGCGGAAACTCTTCCATCGAGCGGTCTTCCAGACCGCCGGCGGCGGGCAGATGCAACAGACGCGAAGCGCTGCGCCGCTCGGGCGGGTGCTGGGCGATCAGTTCGGAAGGAAGGGCGTAATCGAAATCGCTTTTGCGCATGGCGCGCGATTGTAACCGTCGCCCCGCCGTAAAATTTGCGTGAACTCCACGCTTGGATTAGCTTGGCGGCAAATGTTGGCGCGTACGCGCCCAGGCTTGGGGAAAGCGCATGAGAACCATCCGCACGAACGCCGTCCGCCTTCTCAGCGGGATCGCCGTGCTCGGCGCGCTGACCGCCATGGCGGTCTTGGCCCTCGGTCATTGGCAGGCACACGACCCTGCGCCGCCCCTGCCCGCGCTGGCGGCTTCCGGCTGTCCCGCCGGCTACCAGCCGCAGGATCCGGTGGAAGTGGCGCGCGAATTCCACCCGCGCCTCGACGCACAAACCGCCGCTGAGATCCGCGCCAGGCTCGGCGCCACGATCTGCCTGTCCCGACATTTTCCGGAATCGCTGGCCGAGGTCGGCAATGCGCTCAACGCGCGCGAGAACGCCGCGGCCGCGCCGCTGCACTACGTCCCGGAAGGCGCGTTCCGCCGCGCAGTGGAGCAGAAAGCCGCGCTGGTCGCCAACCCGCCCAAGGTCGCGGGTGCCGACGGAACCTGGACGCCCTACGGCGCAGGCACGCTGATCGCCAACGACTGCCGTTTTCCTGCGGTATGCGGACAGGGATTCACCAATCTGTCCGGCCGGGTGGACAGCTTCGCCTACGATCCCGTGGGCCAGCGGCTGTTCGCCGCGGTGGGCACCGGCGGCGTGTGGATGAGCCAGGCGAGCATGGGCGACGTGCGCAGCCTGGCGAATCAGTGGACTCCGGTGGGCGACGCTCTGCCCACGCTGGCCGTGAGCGCGATCGCCTGGACTCCCGCAGACCCCGATCACGGCAGCGCCGGCGGCACCCTGCTGGCGCTGACCGGCGAGGATACCCAGGGTGGCAATTCCTATGTGGGCCTGGGCGCCTACTGGAGCAACGACCTCGGCACGACCTGGCATCACGCCAGCGGCGTGCCCGACGGCGCCTTCGCCTTCAAGCTCGCGGTGGATCCGGCCTATCCCAACATCGTCTATGCCGCCACCGGCAAGGGCCTGTATCGTTCAGAGGACGCCGGTCGCAGCTACGTCGATGTGAAACTGCCAACCAAGACCCTGGATGGCAGCTCCTGCGCCGGGCGTTCGAATCCCGGCGATGTCTGCCAGCTCGCCAACTTCGTCACCGACGTGGTGGTCAAAGCCCCCGGCGGCAGCACCAACGAGAAACCGGGCGCCAAGGGCAGCGCGGTGCTGGCGGCGGTGGGCTATCGCGCAGGGGCCGCGCCCTATCAGGACGGCAAGGGCACGCCGCAATCCATGAGCAACGGCCTGTACCGTTCCGACGACGGCACGCCCGGCAGCTTCCAGATGCTGCAGGTGTACGGCAACATCGACCTGCCGCTGCCCAACGCCTTCGCGCCGCAGTTGCGCATCGGCCGGGTGGAACTGGGGGCGGCGAGCGGCGACACCCAGAATCACAACGTCGTTTACGCCGTGGTCGAGGATGCGGTGCTGTTCAACGGCGGCTTCCCGATCCTCGACCTGCCGCCGGAGTTCAAGGCGCCGACCCTGCCCTGCCAGTTCGATCCCACCGGCCTGTGCGCCCTGCTCAAACCGTTCTCGGCCACGACGTTCAACGGCGTGTACGTGTCCTCCGATTTCGGCAGCACCTGGACGCGGCTGGCCGACGACACCACCACCACCTACGACCCGGTCAGCGGCTCCTCGCTGGCGCTGACCGTCGGCCTGGGCGTGGGCGCCGGCGTGCAATCCTGGTACGACGAATGGATCAAACCCGACCCCACGCGGGATTCCGGCGGCGTGCCCACGCGCGTGCTGTTCGGCCTGGAAGAGGTCTGGCGCAACCGCCTCACTTCCCTGCCGATGGACGCGAGCGCGGTGCTCAACCCTTCCAACTTCGAGGTGATCGGCACCTACTTCGCCGGCAACCGCTGCCTGTTCCTGATCGGCAACATCGGCGTGGCCGGCATCACCCCCACCCTGCCGATCTGCCCGACCAGCAATCCGCCGACGACCCAGACCACCACGCATCCCGACCAGCACGACGGCATCTTCATCCCCACCACCGGAGCCGACGGCAAACCCGACGGCGGCGTGTGCTTGTTCGTGGGCAACGACGGCGGCGTGTTCCGCCAGTGCGTGGCCGCGGGCGGAGAAATCGACAACGCCGGCTGGGGCGACGGAGCGAACACCGGCTTCCATAGCCTGTTCCACTACGGCTTCGCGGTGGCCAAAGACGGCACCGTTTACGCCGGCGACCAGGACAACGGCACGATGAAAATCGAGCCGGGCAGCGACAACAGTTTCAAGGCCTATCAGATCTATGTCGGCGACGGCGTGTTCGCCGAGGTCGATCCCGACGACTCCAAAACCGCCTATTACGAAACGCCCGATCTCGCCTTGGTGGTCACCACCGACGGCGGCACCACCACCACCGACATCTCGCCGCCGGCGACCAATGCCTATTTCATCAGCCCCTTCGTGATGGACCCGAGCGACGCCAAGCACCTGCTCACCGGCGGCACCGAAGTCTTCGAGACCACCGCCGGTCCCGCGACGACCTCGAGCTCTTGGACGCAGGTGTTCACGCTTGGCGTCGGTCCCAACAACGAAGCGCGCAGTATGCGCGCGCTGGCGCTGTCGGGCGATGCCGCCTACGTCGGCTTTTGCGGGCCGTGCAATGTCATCTCCGATCCCGGCGCCGGTTTCCAGCGCGGCATCGCCACCAACGTCGGCGGCGACAAGCCGCCCAAGCGGCTGACCGGAGACGGCTGGCATTTCGCCTCGCTCAATGGCCTGCCCAACCGCTACATCTACTGGATCGCGATCGACCCCAGCGATCGGAGCGGCAAAACCATCTACGTCGCCCTCGGCGGTTACTCGCCCGCGCGCTGGCTGCCGCCGGGCCAGTATCTGGATAAAAACCCGGACATCGGCAGCGGCCACGTGTTCAAGTCCACCGACGCGGGCGAACACTTCACCGACATTTCCGGCAATCTGCCCGACGTCAACGCCACCAGCATCGCCGTGCGCAACGGCCAGATCGTCCTCGGCACCGAGCTCGGCGCTTTCATCTCCAGCGACACCGACGGCACGAGCTGGGCGCCGCTGGGCAGCGGCTTGCCCAACGTCGCGGTCACCCAGGTACGACTCAAGCCGGGCGATCCCGACACCTTGTTCGCCTCCACCTTCGGCCGTGGCATGTGGACCTACCGCTTCGCGAGTGGCGGTTCTTCCAGTGGCGGCAGCTCGGGCGGAAGCACGAGCGGCGGAAGCTCGAGTGGCGGCAGCAGTTCCGGCAGTGGCAGCTCCAGCGGCGGCACATCCAGCGGCGCAAGCTCCGGCGGCGGTTCGAGCGGCGGCGCGTTGCCGCCGCTCGTCCTGCTCGGTTTGGGAATGTTCGCCATCCTGCGCCGGATCCGTCGCTTTTGAGCTGCGCGGGCGCCGCCGAGCTGCGGCGCCCGCTATACTGCGCGCGGTCTGCCCGCCTGGGTGGCGGAATCGGTAGACGCAGCGGACTCAAAATCCGCCGAGGCAACCCCTCATGAGAGTTCGAGTCTCTCCCCAGGCACCAAGCGCCGCGGCGCTCACGCGTTCGCGCACTTAGTTTGCGCAAACAGCGCTATGGCGATTTGCTGTACGGGAAGGGAGATGGGATCTCACCCCGCGCGGCCAGGGTGGACGGATGCCGACGGTCTCTGGGGCTGCGGCCCTCTCGGCGACACCGAGCTTTGAAGATAGCACATGGCCGGGCGAGAATCGAAGTCGACGAGCGCGAGGCCACCGGCGCGATTGCATCGTAAGCCCGCGGTCCTGCCCACCGACATCGTATGGGCACCTTGGTCGCCCCGCCACGCCCGGCGCAAGGCCGAACTCCGCGTCCGACGGTTCTACGACCGAGGATCGTCGACCCAAACGCTGGCTGAGCAGGAGCGCCAGAAACTACGCAAACTCCTCATGGCCGGCGCGGCCTCGGCTCCGGCAGCGGCAGCGGACGCCAGCTACTTCGACGGACTGCGCAATCGAATGCGCAAGGCTGATCGCGCCAGGGCGTGAAGCACAAGCCCATCATCCCGCGTGAGGTTGCCGGAGATCATCTCACGACGACGCCCGCCACTCCGCATTTACAACGGCAGATCGTGGATATGCACGCCGGATGCGCCCTGCAGGGCGAGCTGCCGCAGCGCGGCGGCGACGTCGGCCGCAGCGATCGGCCGGTACTTGCGCAGCCGCCCGACGAACAGCGGCGAGAGCAGCGGGGACAGTTTCTGCGCCAAACGCTCGGCCGGCCTGCGCTCGGCACGCGCGCCGAGCAGCAGCGAGGGCCGCACGATGTGCACGGCGTCGAAGCCGACTGCCGCTACGTCGCGTTCCATGCGCGCCTTGACCCGGCTGTAGAACGAGGGCGAATGCGGGCTGGCGCCGATCGCCGAGACCACGACGAAGCGGCGCACCCCGGCCGCGTGCACGGCGCGCGCGAAGTCGAGCACCATGCCGTGATCCACGCGTTCCAGCCCGGCGCGGCCGGCCTTGCCTTGCGTGGTGCCGAGGCAGCAGTAAGCGTCGTCTGCGCCGAGCTTCGGCACGAGCCGGTCGAGATCGTCGAACGCGGTGACGAGGGTCGTGAGCTTCGGCGAGGTCTGCGGCAGCGCGCGGCGCGCCAGCACGATCACGCGCGAATATTCGCGGCTGTCGAGCAGATCCTGCACGAGGAGGCGGCCGATCAGGCCGGTGCCGCCGGCGACCACTGCGGTGCGGGCCATGAATCCTCTCCGCAAGACGGGCTCGCAGTGTAGCGGAGCGCCAGCTCAGGCGAAGCGATCGTTTCCCGGCACCGGAGAGCGGCCCAGCGCGCGCCGTCGTTGCCTCCGCAGCGCCAGCCGGAGATCGTCTCGATTCAACCGAACCACTGCGCCAGCTTCATCTTGAGCAGCACCCAGAGGAAATGCACGGCGCTTTCGAGCTGTGCCCATGCCGATGGTTTGGTCCGCGCGCGTTCGCGGATATAGTGCTGCAACGCGCTCAGGTCTTGATCGGAGAACTCCGGGAACGGCGGCATGCCGCGCGCCAGCAGCCCGCCGTTGCGCACGATGGCCGCGAAGGCGGCGTGGTCCAGCGGCACGCCGGAGGCGCGCAGATCCGGTGCATAACCGCCGGCGACCACGGCCACGCCATGGCAAATCGTGCAGTACTGGGCGTAGATCCTCTGCCCGCGCGCGGCCAGTGCGGGATCGACCTTGAAAGCGGGATCGTCGAGCGGCTGCGGCAGGGCCGGTGGCGGAGTCGGCGGCAGCCTGGCGTCCCCGTCCAGCGCAAAAGTCAGCAGACGACGCGGATGCCCGCGCCCCACCCAGCCGAACTGCGCCGAGGCGGAGCCCATCAGCATCGGCCCGCCGGCCCAGCCAGCGAGGATGGAGACGTATTGCTTGCCGTCGACTTGGTACGTGATCGGCGGCGCCTGGGTGCCCACGCCCAGATCGTAGGTCCACAAGGTCTCTCCGGTCGCGGCGTCATGGGCGAGGAACTTGCCGTCGATCTGACCCTGAAAGACGAGCCCCCCGGCGGTGGCCATGAGTCCGCCATCGCTGATGCCCGGCGTGGGCACTTCCCAGACTTTGCGCTGCTTGAGCGGATCCCAGGCGAGCAGGCTGCTGTGACCGGCGTTCTTGGGAATGTCGTCGAAGAAAGCGTGGATGCCCAGCGGACCGTCCCGATCCATGCTCCAGGTCGCGGGCGTGTAGCCGCGGTCGTCGTAGTAACCGGGCAGGACCTGGACGGGAACGTAAGCCAGGCCGGTTGCGGGACTGTAGGCCATCGGCTGCCAGTTGTGGCCGCCGCCGGCGCCGGGCCAGATCAAGGCTTCGCCGTGTTCGTAGCGCACGCCGGGATATTCCACCGGCCGCCCCGTTTTCAGGTCGACGTGATCGGCCCAGGTGACCTTGGTGAACTTTTCGGCCGACAGCAGCTTGCCGGTGGCGCGGTCGATCACGTAGAAAAAACCGTTTTTGGGCGCCTGTAAAAGCAGCTTGCGCGGCTGGCCGTCGAGCGGCGCATCGATCAGCACCATGTCCATCGCCGAGCTGTAGTCCCAGGTCTCGCCGGGCGTGGTCTGGTAGTGCCAGACGTACCGCCCGGTGTCGGCGTCGAGGGCGATGATCGAGGAGACGAACAGATTGTCGCCGCCGCCGGGCGAGCGCAGCTTGCGGTTCCAGGGAAGACCGTTGTCGGTCCCGATGTATACGCGGTTGAACGCCGGATCGTAGGTCAGGGCATTCCACGCCGCTGCGCCGCCGCCGTACTTCCACCACTCTCCGGTCCAGGTCTTGGCCGCCATCGCCAGCGCCGGGTTCTCGAAGCCGTCCGCCGGATTGCCGGGCACGGTGTAGAAGCGCCAGACGAGATGACCGTCGTCGGCGTCGTAGGCGCTGACGTAACCGCGCACGTGCGGATAGTCCCCACCGCCGTGGCCGATCAATACCTTGGGCCCGCTGTGCGTTTCGAACACGCGCGGCGCGCCGGTGATGTAGCGGTGATCGCCCGGTTCGGTGGTCTGCGTCTGCCACAGCAGTTGCCCGCTTTTGGCGTCCAGCGCGAGCAGGCGTCCGTCTTGCACGCCCACGTAAAGCCGGCCTTTCCAGAACGCCAGGCCGCGGATGCCCCAGGCCAGGCGCATTTTGGCGGGAGCGCAATGCGGGTCGTAGCTCCACAGCAACTTGCCGGTGGCGGCATCCACCGCTTTGACCACGCTGAACCCCACGGCCAGATAGATCACGCCATCGACCTCGACCGGCGCCGAAGACACGTTCCACACGTCCGGCAGATCGAGCGACCAGACCAGACCGAGGCGCTTGACGTTGGTGCGGTTGATCTGGTCGAGCGGGCTGTAACGTTGCTCGTCGAAGAGGCGACCGTATTCCGGCCAGTTGGTGCCGTCGGTTTCGTTCGCCAGGGCGGCGTTGTCGATCACGGTCTGCGCCCGTGCCGAGGCCGCCGCCAGCAGCACGAGCGCGAGCGTAACAGCGGCGCCGCAGGCGCGGCGTATCCCGGTCCCGAACTGCATGATCTCCTCCGAGCGGGTGGTTCTGCTGCGCGCAGTGTGCGCGAAGTGCGCGCCGCACCCTTCAGCCGATTGCAGTAGAAATCGAAGTCGCCGACGCGCGTCAGTCCTGGCCCTTGAGCATGGCGACCGCCTGGTCCAGCCCCGCGCGATAGTCGTCCAGCCGCTGGGCGACGATGACCGCGTAGCGCTGCGCCACGTCCCACTGCCGCTGCTCGATGGCCTCGCGCACGCCGGGCAAGGTCTTGACGCCGTAGCCGGTGTACAAACCCGGCGCATAGATCATGTGCTGGAACCAGGGGCGACCGGGCAGGCCGCGGGCATCCATCAGCCGGTGTTCCTGGCCGGCGAGCAAACGATCGAGCGCGGCGCGGCGCGCCTCGGAAAGCGCGAGCGCGTTCGCGGCGACCGCGTCGTAGGCCTGCGCACTGCGCTTGAGCCGCACCACGGCGTTGTCCAAGGGCGCGAAATCGAGATAGGGCACTTCGTCTTCTTGCGCCGGCGGGCGTAGCGGATTGAGCGGATCGGCGGCGAGCGTGAAGGCGCGCGCCTCGAGCAGCTGGCGCAAGGTCTCGGTACGGCTGCGCTTGTCGTCGGCGAGCTGATGCAGTTGCCGGACGTAGTCGGCGACGGTCTCGGCGAAGCCGCCGAACTGCAGGGGCAGCACCGGGGCGTCGGCCATGCGCAGCACGGTGTGGCCGACCGTCTGCGCCAGCGCGATGCCGTAGGCAAACTGCGGATCGCCGAAGCGCACGTAGTGGTCGAAGGAATCGTAGGCCGAGTGGTAAATCCCGGCGTCGGCGTCCTCGCCGCCGTATTCCAGGCTCAGCGTGGCGATGCCCTGATGCTGCAGAAAGGCGCTGTAGTCCGAGCCCGAGCCGAGGGCCGCGATCGGCAGATCCCCGCCGGCTTGCGCGCGCCGGGCCAGTTCTTTTTTCTCCGCATCCGCGTGCGCATCGAAGCCGTCCACTTCCAGCTTGGCGCGCAGCCGTTCGCGCACGGGCACGCCGGTTTCCGGATCGCGCACCCCGGCGGCGACCTGGTTGACCAGAACCTGCAGCGCATGACTGCCGCCGGCCTGCAAAAATCCGCGCGCGTTGGTGTCGGAGTTGACGTAGAGCACCGCGTGCTCGGCCAGTTCCGGCGCGTGCGCCTCGACCCATTCCGTCGAGCCGATGAGGCCCGGTTCCTCGGCGTCCCAGCTCGCATAGATCAGCGTGCGCGCCGGACGCCAGCCGCTCTTGACCAGCTTGCCGATGGCCTTGGCCTCGGCCAGCAGCGCCACGGTGCCCGCGAGCGGGTCCCAGGTGCCGAACACCCAGGCGTCGTGATGATTGCCCCGGATCACCCACTGGTCCGGCTGGCTGCGGCCGGCGAGGCGCGCGATCACGTCATAGACGGGCTTGAGCGTCCAGTCCGAGCTCACCGCCAGGTGCACTTTGGCCGGACCGGCACCGACGTGATAAGTCAGGGGCAGTGCGCCGCGCCAGGCTTCCGGCGCCACCGGCCCGCCCAGCGCGGCGAGCAGCGGCTGGGCGTCTTGCGCGGAAATCGGCAGCACCGGGATGTGCAGCAGCACGCGCGCTCGATCCAGCGGCAGGCGCTGTGCGTCTTGCGCGGCCGGCACGCCCGGCGTGAGCGGATCGCCGGGATATTCCTGCATGCGCTCCACCGAGCCGCGCTGCACGCCGAACGGCGGCCGCCAGCCGCCTTGCGGCCAGACGTCGCCCTGCCAGTAGCCGTCGTCGCGCGGATCGGAGTAGATGATGCACCCCACGGCGCCGTGCTGTTCGGCGAGGTCGGGTTTCAAGCCGCGCCAGCCGCCGCCGTAACGCGCGAGCACGATCCTGCCCTTGACGCTGATGCCCAGCCGCTCGAGTTCCTGGTAGTCGTCCGGCATGCCGTAGTTGACATAGACCAGCTCGGCGGTCACGTCGCCGTCGCCACCGTACACGTTGTAGGGCGGCAGTTGACCGGCGGCGCCGGAGCTGCGGTCTTCGGGCAGCGCCGGCTCGTGCAGCGCCGCGCGATACGCGGTTGGCGCCACCAGTTCCAGCGTCTCCGACTTGGGCGTGGGATACAGCGCGTAGAACGTCTCCAGATGCGCATCCCAGCCCCACTCGCGGAACTTGGCGAGCAGCCATTCGGCGTTTTCCTTGTCGTGCCTGGATCCGACCTGGTTGGGCTCGGCGGACAAGCGCCTCAACCAATCGCGCAGCTCGCCGGGGTCGAGCTGCGCGTCGAAGCGCGACTCCAGCTTCGCCTGCGCGGCGGCGGCGCGCGCGTCGAAGCCGAGCATCGACGGCGCCGGGTCGTCGGCAGCAGCGGCCGCGACGGCGGCAAGCAGGCCGGCGCATAGCAAGGCGATGACATCGCGCATGGACTCCCCCTCCCGATTCGAGTTTCGCGCATGATAGCCGCCCGCTGCCCCGACCAAAAAAGCGGGGCGGTTTCCCGCCCCGTCCTTGTCTCGCGTTTTCGAAGGCCGGCTCAATTCATCGGTCGGCCGGGGCCGTGTTCGGCGTGGGGCTGTGGCCGACCCACTGGCTCGTTGCGCGGCTGCGCACTCGGGAATTGCGGGACGGGCTGCGGCCGGAATTGAGCCTGCGAGAGGGGCGCACGCAGCTCGCTGGGCGCAGGCGCGCGCGTGGGCGGCGTCTGCCAAGGATGCGCCTGCGGCCCGGCCTGCGGATGCACCGCGTGGGGCGGCATCTCCTGGGGCATGGCGGGGGGCATGGTGCGGGACATGGCGGGGCGCTCGACGATCCGCGGTGGGTCGGCTTGGGACGGACGTTCGCTGCGGTCTTCACGCGGCTGTGGCTGCGGCGGCTCGATGCGCGGCTCAAGACGCGGCATGGGCTGCGGATGCGCGATCGACGGCCCGGAATCGCGTTGGATGGGGGGCTGCATGTGGGGCTGGACGCGCGGCTCTACCACGCGCGGCGGCATCGGCGCCGGATTCGTCATCGGAGCCTGCGGACGCTGGGTCACGACCGGCGCGGCAGGTCCATGCCCCGTGCCCGGAAGTGCGTGAGCCTCGTGTCCGTCGAAAGCGCCCGGACGCGGCGTGGCGAATACCTGCGGATGGCCAGCACCCCGAGCGCCCACGAATTGCGCGCGGTTCTCACGCGCCCAGGCCACTTGGCGCACCTGTTCTTGCGTCGGCTGCCAGTGACGCTCGCGCTCGACGGCGAGTTCATCCGGTCGCGGCCTGCGCTGGATGCCGCCAGGACCGTTGTAACTCACGCGATTGACGGTGACGTTTTCGATCACCGTCTTGTTCACATAAACGTTACGCACCACGGTGACGTTGACGTTGTTGACCACCTGGTTGTAGTAGAAATGCGGTCCGCTCCAGTAGCCGCCGACGAAGCCGGTTCCGAAGTAACCGAAACCGTAGTTGATTCCGCCATAGAACCCGACGTGCGGCGCCCAGTAACCGGGATGCCAGACGTAGACGCCGGCGCTCCAGCCCCACCAACCCGGCGTCCACAGCAGGCCGGGCCGCGGCGCCAGCACCCAGGTGCCGGGCACCCAGTAATAGGCGCCGACGTCGGGGTCCCAGGCCCAGTAGCCCGGGATCCAGATGTAGTCCGGCGCCGGGCATGGCGGCTGTTCGTAAACCGGCAGCGGCGGCGGCGCGATGTTGACCGAAATGAACACGCCGGCCGCGGCCGGACCCGCGGCGGCGAGCGCGGCCATGGCGAGCAAGCATGAGCACGCGAGCTTTTTCATCGGCGCACCCTCCACGATTCCTCGATCGGCCCAAGTCGGGCACGGGGGTACGCTAGGCCAGGCACGATGAACCCGCGCTGAGCGCGCGGGTTCAGCCGCAGTTCAGGGGAATGCCCGCGGAAGCGCGGCGCGGACGACGACTACTGAGTCTTGCCGAAGCCGAAGTCGTAACGCAGACCGTAGTGGAAGCCGTACTCGCGCGCGTCGGAGCGCTGGTAATAGACCATGCCGCCGCCGGTCAGGCGGATGTCCGGGAGCGCGCTCCAGAACTCGCGGATCGGGATTTCCAGGTTGCCGCCGAAAGCGATGCTGTGCAGATGGATGTCGGTGGGCGTGTTGTTGATCGGCGCGGTGATGTTTTGCCGCACATAACCGATGGGGAAGGACAGTTCGAACAAATTCAGCACGTGGCCGGTGGGCACCAGGAAAATGCCCCAGTAGTTGTCCACCTTGAAGCGGCCGGGATCGTTGTCGTCCTGCTCCTTGAAGCCGTAGTGCGCTTCCAGGGCCACGGCCTTGAGCACGCGATAACCCGCGCGCACGTCCCAGAACTTGGTGTCGTAGCCCCCCGGCGGAAGGCCATTCAGGCCGTTGGAGTCGGACACCGACAGCTTGGCGTCCTGCAAGTCCGCCCCGACGTAGAAGCGGTACTTGTAGGTGGTCGGCTCGGGAGCGGCTTCCTCTTCGCCGCCGCCACCACCACCGCCGCCGCCACCGGGCAGGCTGCGGGTCAATCCCCCCTGAGCGAAAACCGGGGCGGTTGCGCACAGTGCCATCAAAGCCAGCAGTCTTTTCATGTCTCCCCCTGCTTGAAGGTTCGGATCCCGCGGAGCTGCGGTTTTAATTATGGCGGCGATGATTACCGATTTTCCGCGTTAAATCCAGCGCTGCGCGGTGGCGCGATTTGCTACTCTAGGGCGAGATGAAATTCTGCAGCGCCTGCGGCCATCCGCTCGAACTCAGGACGCCGAAAGGCGACCATCTGCCGCGCCATGTCTGCGTCCACTGCGGCGCGGTGCATTACCGCAATCCCAAGGTGATCGCGGGTTGCGTGCCGGAAGCCGCGGATGGCCGCATCCTGATGTGCCGGCGCGCGATCGAGCCGCGGCTGGGCTTGTGGACGATCCCGGCGGGGTTTCTCGAGCTCAACGAGACCAGCCGCGACGGCGCCGCGCGCGAAACGCTGGAGGAAACCCAGGCCAAGGTCGAGGTCGGCGAACTGTTCGCGGTGATCGGCGTGCCGCAGGTCAGCCAAATCTACATGATCCACCGCGCGCGCCTGCTCGGCGAACACCACGGTCCGACCGACGAGAGCCTGGAAACGCGGCTGATGCGCGAGGACGAGATCCCCTGGGACGAGATCGCCTTTCCCACGATTTATCACAGCCTGAAGTTTTTCTTCGAAGATCGCGCGCACGGCAGGCAAGGGTTCCACGCCATCGACCTCATGCGCAAGCCGCGCGAGCCGTAGGCGGCGCGGCGCGGGCGTCGGAAAAATCCAGGCGCCGGCATTCCCCATGGCGCATCACGATGAACCGCTCGGGCGGAATGCCGGCGGCGGCGAGCGCGGCCGCCAGACGGCGCGGCGGCTCGTCCATCGGCTCCAGCGTGAGGCGAAACGTGCCCCAGTGCATGGCCACCGACAACCGACTGCCGAGCTCCTGGTGGATGCGCACCGCCTCTTCGGGATTGACGTGCACCGGCGCCATGAACCCACGCGGCTCGTAAGCGCCGATCGGGATCAGCGCCAGGTCGAAAGGCGCAAAGCGCGCGGCGATGTCGGCGAAATCGCGCGAATAGCCGGTGTCGCCGGCGAAGAAGACCTTGGCGCCCGCGTGCTCGAAAACCATGCCGCACCACAGCGTGGCGTTGCGGTCGCGCAGCCCGCGACCGGAAAAATGCTGCACCGGCACCGCGGTGACGCGCGCGGCGCCCGCGCCCGCGCCGAGTTCGGCCGACTGCCACCAGTCCAGCTCGGTGACGCGCTCGATGCCGCGCCGGCGGAACCAGTCCGCCAGTCCCAGCGGAACGAAGAACCGCAAGCCAGGATGCTCGCGCGCCAGACGCCGGACCGTGGGCGCGTCGAGATGATCGTAGTGGTTGTGCGAGATCAGCACCGCATCGATCGGCGGCAGCTCGTGAAACTCGAGCCCCGGCGGCGCGAGCCTCGCGGGACCGGCGAACGAAAACGGCGAGGCACGCCCGGACAGGTGCGGGTCGGTGAGCAGGTTCAGCCCGCCGTGCTGGAGCAGGAAGCTGGAATGTCCGATCCAGGTCAGGCTGGTCTCGCGGCGATTGGCGGCGAGCCAGGCCGCATCGTGGCGGCCGCGCGGAAACGCGACCGGCACGCGCGCCTGGCGCCGCAGCTCGCGCAGGAAGCGCAATGCGCTGAAACCCGCGCGCGGCGGATAGGGATAACGGTTGCGATAACGCGCCATCGGTCGTCCTTTCATCGCGGCCCCTGTCCAGCGCCGCCGGGCACGGGTATTCTTGCGCGGTTTTTACACTTTTGCCCGCCATGCAACTCCACAACACCGCCAGTGGCCGCAAGGAGCCGTTCGAGCCGCTCGATCCGCAGCGCGTGACGATGTACGTCTGCGGGCCGACGGTCTATTCCTACGCGCACCTCGGCAACGCGCGCCCGGCGGTGGTGTTCGACGTGCTCGCGCGCGTGCTGCGGCGCCGTTATCCGCGGGTGCTCTACGCGCGCAACATCACCGACATCGACGACAAGATCAACGCCGCCGCGCGCGCCGAGGGCGTGGACATCGGCGTGCTCACCAGCCGCTACGCCGCGGCCTATCACGAAGACCTCGCCGCGCTGGGCGTGGCGCCGCCGGATTTCGAACCGCGCGTCACGCAGTACATCCCGCAGATCCTCGCCATGATCCGGCGGCTGATCGACTCCGGCCATGCCTACGAAGCGCAAGGCCACGTCCTGTTCCACGTGCCGAGCTATCCCGACTACGGCCAGTTGTCGAGGCGCGATCCGCGCGAGCTGCTCGCCGGCGCGCGCGTGGAAGTGGCGCCGTACAAGAAAGATCCGGGCGATTTCGTGCTGTGGAAGCCTTCCCCGCCGGAGCTGCCCGGCTGGGACTCGCCCTGGGGCCGCGGCCGCCCCGGCTGGCACATCGAATGCTCGGCGATGGCCGAAGCCGTGCTCGGCGAAACCATCGACATCCACGGAGGCGGCCACGATCTGGTCTTCCCGCACCACGAGAACGAGCGCGCGCAGTCCACCTGCGCGCACGGCGGCAAGCTCTTCGCGCGCTTTTGGGTGCACAACGGCTTTCTCACCGACCGCGGCGAGAAGATGGCCAAGTCGGTCGGCAACGTGCGTCTGGTGCGCGAGCTGCTCAAGCACGCGCCCGGCGAAGCGCTGCGCCTGGCGCTGCTCTCCGGCCACTACCGCCAGCCGCTGGAGTGGAACGACGAGGTCATCGCCGATGCGCGCCGCAAGCTCGACCGCCTGTACGGCGCGCTGCGCGATGCCGGCGACCTCGCCCCGGCGCACGAGGCGCAGGCGCCGCAGGAATTCGTCGAGGCGCTGGAAGACGATCTCAACACGCCGGCGGCGCTGGCCGTGCTGTTCGAGCTGGCGCGCGCGCTGAACAAGAGCGAGGATGCGGCCGACAAGGCGCGACTGGCCGGTCGCCTGCGCGCCGCGGCGAACCTGCTCGGCCTGCTGCAGCAATCGCCGCAGGCATGGTTCGCCTGGAAACCCGCGAATGCCGAGGTTCCCACGCCCCAGGAAATCGAGGCGTCCATCGCGCGGCGCGCGGCCGCCAAGAAAGCCAAGGACTACGCCGAAGCCGACCGCATCCGCGAGGCGCTCAAAGCGCGCGGCGTGCTGATCGAGGACGTGCCCGGCGGCACGCGCTGGCGGCTGGCGGACGGATGAGTCCGGGCGCGGTTGCGCAGCGCGCGGCGGTTCGCGCCGGCAACGGCGCCCTGCGCGTGCTGCTGGCCAGCCTGGCCGGCACCACCATCGAATTCTTCGATTTTTACATCTACGCCACCGCCGCGGTGCTGGTGTTTCCAAAGCTGTTCTTCCCGGCGCAGGACGCCACCGCCGCCACGCTACAGTCGCTGGCGACTTTCGCGCTGGCCTTTTTCGCGCGGCCGGTCGGCTCGGCGCTGTTCGGACACTTCGGCGACCGCATCGGACGCAAGGCGACCCTGGTCGCCGCGCTGCTGACCATGGGTCTGTCCACCGTCGCGATCGGACTCCTGCCGCCCTATCACGCCATCGGGCTCGCCGCGCCGCTGCTGCTCGCGCTGTGCCGGCTCGGCCAGGGTCTGGGTCTGGGCGGCGAGTGGGGCGGCGCGGTGCTGCTGGCGATCGAGAACGCGCCGCCCGGCAAGCGCGCCTGGTACGGCATGTTCCCGCAGCTCGGAGCGCCGCTCGGCTTCGTCTGTTCGAGCGGCGTGTTCCTGCTGCTGACCGCCGCGCTCGACGACGCGCGATTCTTCGCCTACGGCTGGCGCATCCCGTTCCTGGCCAGCGCCTTGCTGGTGGCGCTGGGACTCTACGTGCGCCTGAGACTGACGGAAACGCCGGCGTTCCTGCGCGCGCTCGAGAACGACGAGCGCGTGCGCGTTCCGCTGACCGCCGTGGCGACGCGACAGCCCGGCGCCTTGCTGCACGGCCTGCTCAGCGCGCTGGCCACGTTCTTGTTGTTCTATCTGATGACCGTGTTCGCGCTGTCCTGGGGAACCTCGGCGCTCGGCTATCCGCGTCGCGAATTTCTCCTGCTGCAACTGCTCAGCATGTCGTTCTTCGCCGCCGGCATTCCGCTCGCGGCGCGCGCGGCGGACCGCTACGGCGCGCGCGTCGTGCTGATCGCGGCCACGCTCCTGATTTTCTTGTTCGGGTTGTCGTTCGCGCGCCTGTTCGTGGCCGGCAGCGCGAGCGCGACGTTCGCGTTCCTTGCGCTCGGCATGTTCCTGATGGGCCTGACCTACGGACCGCTCGGCACCGCGCTGGCGCAAGCTTTTCCGACCGCCGTGCGCTACACCGGCACGTCGCTGGCGTTCAACCTCGCCGGCATCTTCGGCGCCTCGCTGGCACCGTACTTCGCCACCTGGCTCGCCAGCCGCTATGCGCTGTCGGCGGTGGGCCTGTACCTCGCCGCAGTCGCGGCGCTGACGCTGCTGGCGCTACTGTCCGGTGCGCGCGCCGCGGGCGCGGAGCAAGCGTAGCGGCTCGCGCTTGTATGTTCATCCCCGACCAGAACGGTAGAGTCTGATTGCCGTTGAGGCGGCCAGACCGGCCCGTGCAGCTTGATACGCGCTGGGGTGATCGAGCCCGTGACTGAGTA
>Ga0070740_10000565_pt1 | contig 73602 bp, 68 predicted proteins | sample Coa_R2_FD_67286 | JGI IMG/M metagenome (GOLD analysis project Ga0070740, IMG submission 67286) | Surface soil microbial communities from Centralia Pennsylvania, which are recovering from an underground coalmine fire - Coalmine... | ecosystem: Environmental > Terrestrial > Soil > Unclassified ... | reverse complement strand
ATTATTCAGCAATGAGAATACTGGTGATCTGATCAGGGAATCAGGCCGCCTTTTTGAATTTTTTTCTGAATTATACGCACGATCAGCTGACATCATGGCATACTCTTTCATCGCCATAGACAAACAACTGACTGAAAATATCGATCCTTATGAATTTTATCGCGACCTGAACAAGGAACCGGCGCCTACCCTGCAAAAAATCATCGACAGATTCAACAACACCAGGGATTTCATTGTTGCCGATATTGTAAGCCGGTCATCGATTGAAGAAAGAACTCTGGCGATGGCGCACTGGATCCGGATTGCCTGGAAGTGCCTGAATAATCCGCATTTAACCGATTTGAACATGGCCTCATGCATTAATGCGGCACTGTCAGCCGCCTCTGTTGAACGATTAAAATCCACCTGGGCCGGATTACCCAAAGAGATACTGCAATTGCGCGATCAGATTGCTGAAACCTGCCAAATGCAAAGCAATTATGCCAACATGCGTAAGTATCTTGTCGCACATCCCAATACCATACCTTACATACATCCATTTGTTGCAGATTACACATTCGCTAGAGAAAAAAACCCGCACATAGAACTCCAGCAATTTCAAATTGCATATCGGGACAACCTGAAAATCCGGAGCAATATTGAAGAGATCAGACAAACACCTTTCAACATACAACCCTCTCCGGTATTCATGTCTGCTGTTTCCGATGTAAAACTCAAAGAGAACGAAGCTTATAACGCCAGTCTCTCCATTGAAAAGCGCGGAGAATCCATCGAACCAGGCAAACTACTCAGCCACACCAATCCATACGCGTATGCAAGAACCTTTATGCTTCCTCCGCCGTCAGACAAGCAGCCTGGCAAACTGCCCTCTGTACCCAGACGTCATCTTCTTATTCTGTCAGCAGCCAACGACAGTATCCTCCCCTATCTGAAGCCCATTCAGGACTGTGAATTTGGCATGATAACGGACAAGGTTGTATCCGTTCCTGCGAATATCAAATACAAGATTGAACGCCCGCAGGTAAAGGAAGCCCTGGAGAAACATCTCACTGAAATGAAATTGTATTACAGCCAGAATAAAACCAGACTTTACGCTCTCGTCACATATGGTGTTGGAGACATTGCCGTGGATCAAATATCCAATCCGGCTGCACAGGATAAGATCCTGAAAGTAATCAAAGAAGAGGATTTTGTCGATAAATATTTTAACCTTATCAAGCCGAGCCTGGAGCAGGCTTTTCTGTCTCAGGCCATCATGAATCAATATAATGAAACCAACCCTGGCAATACATTCATCGAGGATGACGTTATTCTTCTTGATCAATATGCACAGGATTTATTTAACAACCCAAGACATCACCTGCTTCACATAAGAGATTTATTCGACGAGCCTCCGCTCAGAAAGGCGATCGCCACCATTTATATGGCGATTTCCGATCCTGATTTTTTCACTGTTCCTCCAGATGCCGATATCAAAGAGAAATTAAACATCGAAAATCGCTGCGATCTGGCGAAAATGTTCTTTGCCCAGCTGCAGCCAGCTGAAACAGACATCATTCTCCAATGGCTTGAAACTCCTGATCCCAATCCCGGAATCCGTTCCGAACCCAGAAAGTTGATTGATCTCCTGCCCGATCCGATCAGGGTGGCAGTCAAATCAGCCAGAAGACTGGACAATATCATTGATGAATTTTATGCGACAGAAAAAACCTTTGTTAATAACATGCTCGCGCTCACAAACAACATCTGTGACAAGAATGGCCGGATTAAAGCTGATGAAGCCAGCTTTCTTAAAATGAAAGACCGCAAACTCACCCGGGAAGAAAGATTATTGCTCGAATACTTTATGGAACCATATCTTGTCCTGGCCGCCAATCCTTTCGGTGACAGATTGGCAGGCAACATGGAATCAATGAAACACATTTCACATGTTATCAATACCAACATGGATTACCGTCAAGCCATTTTACGTTGCTCCATTGATCAGGCCGATATGCTGGATTTTATCTCCAGTATCGGAGGGCTGGATAATATTGGACCTCTCGAAGCGCCTGCGCTTCTGATCAATCCTACGCAACGTATGCCGCGCATCATGCTGCTTGCCAATGAAATGACCAGTCGAGTTGCAATTGACAACCATGTTCCTGCCGGCATTCTTTCAGCAGCAAAAAGCATCCTGGACGAAGCGCAATCACTGGTGCCTAAACGCGACATGGCCAAACTGGGTCAATCAACCTCTGCCTCTATCTACAAAAAAATCGCGCCTCAGATCCGGGAAAGACAAAATATTGACATCAGCCAGTTTGCTTCCAATCTTTGCAAGCTCATAGACAGTATCTGCAAAGACACGATAGTCGCCGGTGAAATAAAAAACGCCGTCGAGTCAATCGAAACCTATGGGCTGAACAAGGGACAAAGCGACACCGAATTAATGAAAGCCAAAAAGGTTGCAGAAATTCTGCGTGATTTGGGAAAACAAAAATCCACCGTGGACATGCTGGAGTATCTCGCGCTGAAACTGAAATCTGACGAGGAAATCAGCATTCATCAAAAAGCAAGACATGAGAACAAGGAGACTTCTCTTACCATATTAACAACTGCGTTAATGCAGGCATTAACGAAAGACAGAACGGCGAAGATCACGTTCGTGCCTGATACATCATCAGGAAATGTTACCGTTCTGACAAAAAATCAGATCCTGGCTGTAACCGGACGCAAGCTGTCCGAACCCCCAAGGTCCACAAGCCATGAGCTAACCGATTCTCATCTGCATTTCTTTGAATCAGAAATACACCCCGCCGTTGACAAAATATCAGAGAAGGTACCTAACATGACACAGGACAAACATTCGACACCCATCTATAAAGCCGTAACCGAGACAGTGGATGGTATGAACGCATGTATCAATACTTTAAAAGACTTAAACCGTAGCCTTAATGAAATTATGGTCACGCTAAACATCAAAAAAGAAACATTAGACGAATCTGAAGGAGAGCATCATCACCTTAAAGACTGATTGCCATGATTTGCAATGAGATCCGGATTACGCTAACCCGTACATACCCCAGATCATACTCATAATGAGCAAGACAAACGGTCCCATGATGGCGGAAAGCAATCCTGTAAACATTAGCAGGATAAGAATGAAAAACCCGTATGGCTCTATGAGACTAAAGGAATATGCCGCTCGACGCGGCAGAAAAGCAGCCAGCACTTTACCGCCATCCAGCGGCGGCAAAGGAATCAGATTCAGTACTCCAAGGACAACATTAATCATAATCCCGGCCTGACCCATCAGATAAAGAGGTGTACCAGCCCATACATTACCGCCAGTTTCCATGACCAATCCAATTTTTGCGATCAACCCCCAAAAAAACGCCATCAGCAGATTGGAGAAAGGTCCAGCGAATGCAACCAACGCCATGTCACGTCTGGGATGATGTAAATTACGCCAGTCAACCGGGACCGGCTTGGCCCAGCCGAAAACAAAGCTGCTAACCGAGAGCATTAACAGAGGGACCAAAATTGTTCCTACAGGGTCTATGTGCTTGACTGGATTGATACTTAAACGGCCAGACAGCCGCGCCGTCTGATCACCGAACAAAGATGCGACATAGCCGTGAGCAACCTCATGCAATGTGATGGCAAAAATCAGCGGCACTGCCCAAATGGTAATTTTCTGGATAAATTCGTTTATATCTATCATGATGTGCAAGTATCCATGATCTTGGCCGGGTTCTCAACAGAAAATCGCTTGCCTGCACGCCTGACTCCCCGCTCCAGCCCGAAAAAGCGACAGACCTTCCACTTCCGCGCATTTCACATTAGGATTAGCGGCTTGGAAATGATAATGCGGGATCATATGGTGACACTGATTTATTACAAAGCAATAGCGGCAATACTCATCTTTCTCGTCGCCTTCACAGCCGCAATCGCGCTGTTGAAACGAAAACACGCCCCCAGGCATGCTGAATCAATTGAACTGGGAGAGGCACTGGCAAGCGGAATTTTTTTGGGAGCTGCCTTTTTCCATATGCTGCCTGACGCAATCAGACTTTTCAGTCATCTCTATGGAACCCTGAATTATCCTGTTCCTGAAGTCATCTGTGTAGCGGGCTTTTTACTCTTGTTATTTCTCGAACGCCTCTCATTAGGCAACGCGTCAATACAATCAACCTCGATCCCCTATATTCTGGCGCTAATCCTGATTATTCATGCAGTCACAGAGGGTGCCGCCCTTGGCATAGGCTCAACACTAGCCGAAACAGTCATGCTGTTTATTGCCATTCTTGTGCACAAAGGATCGGAAAGTTTCGCTTTATGCATCATCCTGCTGCGTCACAAACTGCCATTTAACCGTATATTCATGATTATTATTTTATTTTCACTGATGACCCCAGCCGGCATATTATTTGGCGCCGTCATCAATCAATTGACGTTTGCCAGAAACGGCGAATTAATCGCTGCGATATTCAATGCATTTGCTGCAGGCACCTTTCTGTATATCTCTACCCTGCATCACATTCATTTTCATCAGCATACAAAAGACAAACAAGGCATACTCGAATTTACCAGCCTCATGACCGGTGCATCTGTCATGGGCATCATCGCCCTGTGGACGTAACGACTCTCTCCCGCTTGCGGGAGAGAGTGTCAGGAAGGACAATTTAAATCAAAGCCAGCTCTTTAACGGCATCACGTTCCTTACGTAACTCATCAAGCGTGATTTCAATTTTCTGCCTGCCAAATTCATTTTGTGTCAAACCAGTAATCACCTTGAGCTTGCCGCCTTCGGTACGACATGGGAAAGAGAAGATCAAGCCCTCATCAATGCCATATTCTCCCTGCGAGCATCGAGCAACCGAGAATGTTTCACCCTGGGCTGTATCATGCGTCAAGTGAAAAACAGACATCAGGGCTGCATTAGCCGCTGACGCTGCCGATGAAGCACCACGCGCCTTGATAACTGCCGCGCCTCGCTTTTGAATCAGCGGTATAAAATCATTCTGCAGCCAGTTCAGATCCGTGATGACTTCTGTCGCTGGCTTGTCATTAATTTTTGCATGATAAAAATCCGGATACTGGGTCGAAGAGTGATTGCCCCAGATCGTCATTTGAGAAACCGCGGTCACATCAACATTGGCTTTTATGGCCAATTGTGAGCGGGCACGCAGCTCATCGAGCATGGTCATAGCATAAAAACGGTCGCGCGGTACATCCGGTGCGTTATTCATTGCGATAAGACAATTCGTGTTGCATGGATTGCCCACCACAAAAACCCGAACATCGGAAGCCGCATGATCATTGATGGCTCGCCCCTGGGTAGTAAAGATTTTGCCATTGATGTTGAGAAGCTCGGATCTTTCCATACCGTCTTTTCGCGGCATGGAACCAACCAACACCGCCCAATTGACATCCTTCATGGCCACATTAACATCTGAGGTCGTGGTTACTTTCTTGAGAAGCGGGAATGCACAATCATCCAGCTCCATTTTCACACCTTCCAGCGACGGCAATACTGGCGGCACTTCCAGTAAATTCAGCTCCACCTCGGTATCGGGACCAAACATCTGACCTGACGCAACTCGAAAAATCAATGCATAACCTATCTGACCAGCTGCACCAGAAATGGCAACTTTTACACGTTTTGTCATTTTTAGACTCCTTTAGGACTCATTAATGCTATAATATCTTTTTATTTAACCCGTGGACGCAAGCCGGGGAAATACAAACGGCAGCTAAAAAACTGCCTGGTCAATCCTGGCGCCATTTTAACCTGAAAATGCCGATTGTTATATCTGAATTATGCCAAATTTAACAAGCACCATACCTCTTAGCCTTTATATCCACATCCCCTGGTGTGTGCGTAAATGCCCTTACTGTGATTTTAACTCCCACGAAGCCAAATCTTCCCTCCCTGAGGATTTATATACTGCTGCATTGCTGCAAGAACTGGATCAGCACTTGCCATTAATTCAGGACCGGGCAATCGTGAGTATTTTCTTTGGCGGCGGTACACCAAGCTTATTTTCCGCGCGAGCAATTGAACAAATTTTGAATGGGGTTGCCAAACGACTGTCCCTGCAGCCTGCGCTTGAAATCACCCTGGAAGCCAATCCAGGCACAATTGACTATCAGCGCTTTCAAGACTTTCGGGAAGCGGGCATCAATCGCCTGTCATTAGGGATACAAAGCCTGCAAGACACCAAACTGAAAACGCTAGGCCGGATTCATGATCATGCCGATGCCGTACGCGCGATTTCCATTGCCCGGGAAGCAGGATTTATGAACCTCAACCTGGATATGATGTATGGTTTACCCAGCCAGACAATCGATGACGCCTTGCACGATATCGAGACTGCCCTTCGCTACGAGCCAAGCCATTTTTCCTGGTATCAGCTCACTATAGAACCAAACACTTTTTTTTATCACCAAACCCCGGTATTGCCAGCGGATGAAACCATATGGGAAATGCAAATGGCTGGCCAGCAGTTATTGAAAGAATCGGGATTCATTCAATATGAAATTTCCGCCTATTCCCGCCCAGACCACGAATGCCTGCATAATCGCAATTATTGGGAATTTGGAGATTATCTGGGGATAGGCGCAGGCGCACACAGTAAAATCAGTGACTTCAATGATGGCCGGATTGTCCGCTTTTCCCAGGTGCGCCACCCCAGAGATTATCTTGACGCCAGCAAGCGTCAGACTCAGATCCTCAAACCTGTTGCCGGAAATGATCTCATTTTTGAATTCATGCTGAATGCATTACGGCTGATTAAAGGCGTACCTGCCGCTTTGTTCACTGAACGCACCGGCATCCCCTTGCAGCAAATTGAGCCTCTGCTTGCCACGGCAAGACAGAAAGGATTGATGACTAACGAGAGCACACAACTAGCCGCATCTGAACTGGGAATCAAATTCCTGAACGACTTGCAGGGAATATTTTTGCCGTAACTTGCAGTGTTGCTGACCAGGCTTTTTTATAACAGTCACTTTCTTCCAGCGCTTTTTGCCGGAGAGCAGGGGTAGAGAACCACCTCTCCCCTGCTCTCTTGAACCTGATGAAAGACCTGCTTCAATCATCGCACAAGAATTGTCCGCAATATTTGTCTACGAAGTGATAGGAAAATCCGATGGATATATTGCTGACACTGTTGACTTTATTACCTACCTGCATATTGGTGTAAGTAATGTCTGCCACCCAGTTTTGATTGATATTATAGTCTGCGCCAATGGAAATAATCGGCGAAACTTTGGTGATATATTCATTTCTGGTAACAATTGTGGATGTTGCAGGCTGCCCGGTTGTGGTATTAGCTGGAGTATTCTGTATTGATGGATTAAAAGCCGACCCTGTTGTGACGTATGTATAGCCAATCCCCGCTTTTGCAAACACATCGAACCAATCGCGAAATGGAATTATCCCTTTAAATAATAAATCAACATCGCGAACACGTACTGTTGGATCACCCAGAGTAGCAACATGCTTAGCATCATATTTAATTGTTGAATAAAATTGAAACCCCAATTCAAAAGCGGCGATTCGGCTAAATTGATATCCTAAATATGCCCGGGTAGCAAATTGGGTTGATTTCGGAGTCACCGGTGTGAACGTCGGTGATGGAAGCGGTAACCCTGGTCCCGCTGGAAGTGAATAATCCTGCTGGACAACCGCCTGCTGTGTGCCGCCGCTATTTGTCGCTGGACCTCCCATTATCCCAAGGTACAATCCATTTCCCACTGCATGCGCACTGACTGCGAAACTACCGACGACGACTGGCACAACCAGATACCTGAAAATCCTTATTGTCATTGTTTACTTCCTCGAAAACATTATTGGCTATCAGCTTAAGTGAGGAGATAACCCTTGTCTATACTTATCACCCGGCCATCAACATCCGGCCTTGAATTATTTCTCAATCACCTGTCCGCCGCATGCTGAGTAACAGGTATTAAACGATGTTGTGCAATCACAGGATTTTTTATTCTTTAACAAACAGATTTTCTGGCAATAGGATCTGGCATGCATGCACTTCCCTATACATCGCTTATCTGCTGCAGCTTGCGGCGGAATATAGGTATATTGTTTTTTATACATAGAACCGCATCCAGAAAGAATTCCAACCAACACGAGAAGAGAGAATATTGATAGCAAGCGCAGCATGGTAGTCACCTTTGTGATTGAGTTTGAAAATTCTAGCGAAGTAACCATGCGTCAGCAAGCATGTGCACATCCGCCACGCTAATTTTTTTAGCGTGGCGGGCGCCTAGAGAATCAGGGTGAGATGTTACTGTTTGTCGCAGAAGGCAACACAGACTTTTCGTTCCAGCACCTGTCCGCCGCATGCTGAGTAACAGGCATTGTATGTGGGTTCACAATTGCATGAACTGCCGCACGTATAACTCTGGTCAAAGTCTTTGACATCCTTCTTGAGCGGCTTGCCTTCACGCTTTCTTTCCTGCTTGTACATTTCAAATTGAGTCAATGCGTCCTGATGCGCACGCAGTCTGCAATCCTGATTTTTCATTTCACACATTTGTTCACACGAATTTTTGCCTTGCACACATTGAGCGGTGCACATTTTACCGGTATCCGTGCGAGGCGGCACATAGGCATATTCAGTTTTATAGATTGGGCCGCATCCTGCCAGCATCGCAGCCAGACAGAGAATAGAAAATATTGACGCGATCATTTGTTTCATGACAAACTCCTGTAATTTATTAAACAAATTTAATCAGGCTGCTTTACTTTTCACTAAAGAGCATGGATTGCAAAATTGTAGAGCTATAATAGCCTGACACACTATCATGACAAGCCTATTCCCTCAATCTTATCACACTAGCGCTTCCTGAATTGCAGTTCACGGATTTGACGGCCTTCCCGCTCAGCCCTGCGTTCAAATTTGGTCAACACAGGACGTTGCGGTGACCGCGATGAAAATTGATGCTCACCAGCGAGATTAACCAGCTGCGGTTCCTGCGAAACCACACACATCATGTGTCGGGAATAATCTTCCCAGTCAGTCGCCAGATGCAAAATTCCGCCCGATTTTAATTTACTCACAACCAGCCTGATAAAGTCCGGCTGTATCAAACGACGCTGATGATGCCGGCGTTTTGGCCACGGATCAGGGAAAAAAATTTGCACGCCATCCAGACAGGCATCCGGGATACATTTCTCGAGCACATCAACCACATCACCGTGATAAACACGCAGATTAGTAACATGATTTTGCTGAATACCCTGAAACAGCGCGCCAATGCCAGGTTTATGCGCTTCAACACCAATAAAATCATTCGCTGGCTGGGCGTGCGCAAGCGCAAGCAGCGAATGACCCGACCCAAACCCTATCTCGAGATAGCGGGCTGACTCACGTCCGAACGCCTGCTGAAAATCAAGGCAGCCCTTCTCAATCTCCAGGCCATATAGCGGCCAGAGACTGTCATAAGCGCGCTCCTGCGCATCAGTCTGGCGGCCGCGATGCACAAAACTGCGCAAACGAAACTCTGTTGGAGGTGTTTTCATGGGATCAATATTTATTTTTATATGAATCAGCTTCTTTGATTAATTCCTGATAGCTCGCATAACGTTGGGCGCTTATTTTACCACTCATCATGGCAGCTTGCACCTCGCAGCCAGGCTCAACCACATGCAGGCAATCACGAAACTTGCAGCCGCTGAGAAAGGTTTCAAACTCCTTGAACCCCTGCAAGACTTCTTTCTTACTCACCTGCCATAGGTTAAATTCACGCACCCCCGGCGAATCAATCAGACTGCCGCCCTGAGGCAGATGATATAGGCGAGTGGCAGTCGTCGTATGCTTGCCAGCCCCCTTTGGCGAAACTTCGCCAATACGGATCGCTTCACCATTGCCTAATGCGGCAATAATGGATGACTTGCCTACCCCAGACGGCCCAACCAGGACAGCAGTCTTGCCCTTGAGATGACCGCCGAGCTCCTGCAACCCATCCGCAGTCATAATGCTAGATAAAACAACAGAATAAGGGATACGTCGATATGGCTCCAGACGCTCCATTGCTCCCTGCCTTGAGGTATCATCCAGCAAGTCTGCCTTGTTCAACACCAGTATCGGCTGGATTTTCAATAATTCAGCCGCAACCAGATATCGATCGACCAGATATTCAGAAAAAATCGGTGGCGGAGCCATGACGATGACGATGGTATCCACATTCGCTGCGATAGGTTTGGTTTTGCCATGTGCGTCACCGCGCGCAAGCAGTGAACGCCGGTCCAAAACCCGGATAATGGTGCCAGTATTGTCCGCTTCAAGCTGCCACTCCACCCTGTCACCCACAACTGGTATTTCCTGATTTCGGCGCAGATGGCATTGAAAAACTTGCCCATCCTCGGCTTCAACTGCCACACTACTTCCAAAATAGGAGATAACCAGACCGGGCCTGGTATCGGGCTGATGTTCAGTTGATTTTATTTTTTGCATAAATGAATTTAGTTTTTTAGAGGGATACATCATACATGAAAATTTACCTGGTCGGAGGGGCTGTACGCGATAAATTATTAGGCCTCCCGGTAAAAGAACAGGATTATGTCGTTGTCGGCGCCACCCCGAATGAAATGCTGGACATGGGTTTCCGTCAGGTGGGCAAGGAATTTCCGGTTTTCCTGCACCCCAAAACAAATGAGGAATACGCACTTGCCCGCATGGAACGCAAGGTAAAACCCGGATACAAGGGCTTTACTTTTGACACCTCTCCCCGTGTCACGCTGGAAGAAGATCTGGTACGACGGGACCTAACCATCAACGCCATGGCTATCGATCCAGACACAGGCAGCCTCATAGACCCGTATCACGGGAAACAGGATTTGGACCATAAAATCCTGAAGCACGTTTCACCGGCATTTGCAGAAGATCCGGTACGCATATTACGTCTTGGACGTTTTTATGCGCGTTACGCTCATCTGGGATTCACAGTGGCACCCATCACCATCGAGCTGATGCGTGATATGGTCAAAGCAGGAGAAGTAGACGCACTGGTCGCTGAACGGGTGTGGAAAGAATTGGAACGTGCCCTGAGTGAACAAAATCCGGAAAAATTTTTTGAGGTGCTGGATGAATGCGGGGCACTTGCAAAACTGTTTCCCGGACTTGATGTGAAAGGAACCGGAATGCAGGCACTGATAGCCGCGGCGGAATCCTCAAATTCTCCGGCAATACGTTTTTCAGCCTTGCTGCATGATTTGCCGGACCCCAGAAAATCGATCATCGCGCTTTGTAACCGTTATCGTGTGCCAAATGATTACCGGGAATTGGCTCTTTTAACGGCACAACACTTTCAAGCAGCGCTTGATTTCAAAACATTGTCTGCTGATGAGATATTGAATCTTTTGGGTACTCTTGACTATTTCCGTCGCGAAGAACGTTTTTACAAATTTCTCGCGGCAGTGAAAGCGATAGATGCATCGCGCAGAAAGAAGCTATTTAAGTCATTCAAGACAGTAGATGCATCAGATGAATTCGACCCTCGTCATCTCATTGAAGCTGCCCAGGTGTCAAAACAGGAATCTGCCAAACAGATTCGTGAATTCATTGCACAAGGGATTGAGGGACGCGAGCTTGCGGAAAAAATCAGGAAAACACGTTTGGAAATTATTGAGAATTTTTTTGCCGGTCAAGGACAAAACATGCACAAATAGAAACCTCACCACTCCTCTCCTGCAACCTGCATTCCTTGTAGAAGCGAGATAAATAGTTACATTCTGCTTTATTAACAGGCTGCCGAAAGAGAGGGAACAGATGGTTATACCCTTCTTTACATAAGTGAGATGATGGTTACATCCATCTTTATATACTGCAAACGGTTTGCTATGATCGCTTGACACCGATCAATACCCTCACATAAGGAGCAAGTAATGAAACGTTTTGCCAAGACCGTGATTGCAACTGCTGTTTTTGCGATCGCTGCCCAATCATTTGCAGCACCAGTAAAAAAATCCAATGAATCCGCCTCCATCAGCCCGACTGAAAGAGAAAAAATTGAAGAAATCGTACATCAGTATCTGCTCAAAAAACCTGAAGTTCTGGTTGAAGCAATGCAGGTTTTACAACGCAAACAATATGAACAAGCACAGGAAACCGTGAAGCAGACCCAGCAAGCCGCTGCTTCGTTTGCCAATGCCTTGTTCCACCAGGCCAATGATCCGGTCAGCGGCAATCCAAACGGCAAAGTAACTGTTGTTGAATTCTTTGACTATCAATGCCCGCACTGCATAGACATGGCTCCAGTCATGGATTCCATTATCAAGGCCAATCCTGATCTTCGCGTTGTGTATAAGGAATTCCCGATTCGCGGACCCGTATCCGAATTCGCCGCACGCGCCGCTCTTGCAGCCAACCTGCAAGGCAAATACGCCGAATTCAGCCATGCGCTGCTCACCTCAGGCCAGCAGCTGACCCAGGACTCCATCATGCAGATCGCGACCGGTCTTGGCCTGGACATGAGCAAGCTGAAAAAAGACATGGACGACAACAAGATCAAGGACCAGCTCAAATCCAACATCAAGCTCGCACAGGATCTGAAATTATTCGGTACACCTGCGCTCTTCGTAGGTAAAACAAATGCAAAAGGCAATGAACCTATCAACTATGTACCTGGCCAGGTAGATCAAACCCAGTTACAGCAAATGATTGATAAAGCCAAGTAATATCGCATTGCGGGGCGGGCAAACAAGGAATCACGCCCGCCCCTCACTCTTGCCAGATTCGCAAAAGGAGAAAACAATCATGGTAGCAAAAAATTTCCGATATCTATTACTTGTGTTTGGCATGCTCTTTTCGATTACCTGTCTTGCCAACACGCAAAATGTTAACTCGCTCTTTCACCATCCAGGCGATCCCATTGCAGGCAATCCGAAAGGGAATATCACCGTGGTTGAATTTTTTGATTATCAATGTTCACATTGTATAAACATGGCACCCGTCATTGAATCTATCATCAAGGCCAATCCAAATGTGCGCATCGTCTTCAAGGATTTTCCAATTCGCGGACCACTGTCCGAATATGCCGCTCGCGCTGCGCTGGCCGCAAACAAACAGGGCAAATACTATGAGTTCAGTCATGCCTTGCTAACAACCGACATGACGCTCACCGAAGGCAGCATCCTTGATATTGCCAAATCAATCGGTCTCGATGTTAACAAATTGAAAAAAGACATGCAGGGCAGCAGCGTTAAAAATGAGATCCAGTCAACGTATGCCATTGCACGTGAGATGAATATCAATGGCACCCCCGCATTCTTTGTTGGCAAAACCAACACCAAGGACAGCAGCAGCCTGAATTTCATTCTCGGCGAAATGTCACAAAGCGAATTACAGGATGCCATTAACAAGGCAGCTTCGTAAGCATTCCCGTTTTTCTCTCTCTGGCGTCGCCCGGAGAGAGAAAAAATCATTCTTTGAAATCCGCCGTATTTTATTTCTGTCATCATTATTCCATATTAATTCCATAAAAATAATGTTATAAGTTTTTGATTCCCATTTTTTGTCAAGGAGACACCATGTTCACATATAAAAACAAACTGGCTGCATTCTCATTAGGACTCGTTGCGCTTTACTCTTTCAACGCTTGGGCGCAACCTGTCAATCATCATATTGTGGTTGCACCACAATGCCTGACGCAAAATCTCAGCACTCCTCACAAAACATTAGCCTCTGCAAATTCACTGTCGTTAATTGATATCACCAATGACGGCATAGACCAACTCATCAAGGCGAAAGAAAACAACAAAACGCTTTGTGGCGGCTTCATGGATGTATCGCAAGCATGGGATGAATTCAATAGCAAAAACAATATTGCTGTTAACAGCGCAACAATATTTCTGCACAAATACGCACAAGCCGGAAAAAAATCCCTGACCGCCGGCAAACTTAATTACGAAATCAAATATCCAGTCCAGGTAAATCAACTGCTCAAGCAAATCAATCCTCAATTGATGTGGAATAACCTGGGCACCTTGTCTTCAATGAAAGACCGCTACGCCAATTCGGATAATGGCGTCGCAGCCGCCAACTGGTTCAAACAGCAAATTGAAAACATAGCCAGGGAAAACAACCGCAGTGATGTCACTGTTACCCTGATTGAGACTGGCACACGCTACAAACAACCCTCCGTTGTCGCAAAAGTTGGGAGCTCATCCGGACCAGGCATCGTCATCGGTGCGCACATGGACACACTTAACAGCACATTCAGCAACAAGCCAGGAGCCGATGATGATGGCAGCGGCAGCGTAACAGTACTTGAAGCCGCGCGAACATTATTATCCAGCGGCATGGAATTCAAAAAACCCATCTATTTCATCTGGTACGCGGCTGAAGAAGAAGGCCTGGTTGGTTCAGGCTATGTTGTTTCCCAATTCAGGAAACAAAACATTCCTGTCGACGCCGTACTACATTTCGATCTGACTGGTTATGCATACAATAATGAATCGACGATGTGGCTGATGGATGATTATGTCAACCCGGATTTGGTTAACTATGTTGAAAAACTGATCCAAAACTATGTGAAACGTCCTATTCAACACGACAAATGTGGTTATGCCTGCAGCGATCATGCGTCCTGGACACAGGAAGGGTATGCCGCAGCCTTGCCTGCTGAGGCAGCATATAAATATACCAATCCGACGATTCATTCCCAACAAGACACGACGGATAAATTGTCTTTGGTGCATATGACCGATTATCTCAAACTGGCAACCGCATTTGCTGTTGAAATGGCTGAACCCAAAGCGTAACTAACGAATTCCCTGCCTGGAATGTTCCAGGCAGGAAATGCAATACCCATTGTTACTTAATTCAGTTCAAGGAGAATGATTCATGCTTAGGAAACACAAAAAACTCTCGTTATTATCACTTGGCTTGCTGTCATCCATTTCGCTCGCTGTTCAGGCAGCGCCTGCGGCACAAACACATGTGATTGTCGCACCACAATGCCTGGTCGACAAACTTGCTGACAATTACACAACCCTGTCATCCAGCGAGTCATTAACATTGATTGAAACAAACCCTGCGGGCATTGATGCCTTGATTACAGCAAAAAACCAACGCTCAGCCATACCTTGCGGCGGATTCATGGACGTAACCGATGCATGGAATGAATATCATCCGAAAGGATTGACTGAATCAAATCGCGCCCAATCATTCCTTAATGGATACACACATCCCAAAAAGCACTTGCTAAACAAATCGAGCAACAATTACAGCATCAAATATCAGAATCAGGTCAACCAGCTGCTCAAAACTATCAATCCACAAGACATCTGGACAGATCTCACTCATTTCTCTGACACCAGCAAAGGACAATTCCCGGATCGATATGCCGGCTCTGATAATGGCGTAAAAGCTGCTCAATGGTTAAAAACCAAGATCGAAGACATGGCTAAAGCAAATAACCGTACGGACGTAACGACATGGACTGTCGCTACCGGCACCCAATATAAACAGCCATCTGTGGTCGTTAAAATTGGTAACTCCAATGAGCCGGGTGTCGTAATCGGTGGACACATGGATACCTTAAACAGTTCATGGGAATTAAAACCTGGGGCAGACGACGATGGCTCTGGTTCAATGACAGTCATGGAAGTGGCAAGAACACTGATTTCAAGCGGCATGAACTTCAAAAAACCAATATATATTATCTGGTATTCCGCAGAAGAAATGGGACTGGTCGGTTCAAGCTATGTGGTCAAAGATTTCAAAAATAAAAATATCCCGGTTGATGCAGTACTTCAACTGGATATGACTGGATATGCCAACCAGAATGATCCCACCATCTGGCTGATCACCGACAACGTCAACAAAGACCTGACTGCATACCTCAAAACACTGGTCAACACTTATGTGAAAGTACCTGTCAGCGAGACCAGATGCGGCTATGCTTGCAGTGATCACGCTTCCTGGGATAAGGCAGGATTTACCGCCTCTTTCCCATTCGAAGCCAAATTCGGCAATGATGATCCCTACATCCATACTGCTCAAGACACCATGGAAGTATTATCACAAAGCCACATGGCTGACTTTGCAAAACTAGGTACTGCCTTTGCCGTGGAATTAGCCGAACCAACTGCTTAAGCCTGCCTCACCAACCCGGTATCTATCAAAGGTGCCGGGTTATTTTAACTAATTGATAGAATTATGTATTTTTTAAAGGGACATGCCCGAGCCCTGACAACGTCTGCATTTATTTTATTTATTGAGGACTTTAAGCCTGATTCCCACCAACACTGGATTGTTATTAGCCATTTAGTAAGAGTAAAATGTTGCCTATTAGTAATAACCCTATAGAGCCCATGTATGTTACACACATTCACAACGCAGAAATGGAATGAGCATTTCCCTGACTCCACACAAGAGCAGGCAATTAACAACCTTGAGGATGGCCAGATACTCTATTTCCCTCAACTCACATTCTCCCTGTCTCCTGAAGAACAGTTTTTTCTCTCCCCGGACTACGCCGACCCCCATGCAAAAAATATCAGCTATAATATCAAGGATCATAAATTATGGGGCGTTCAGCATTTATCTGATTCACAGCATAATCAGTTAAAAGCCATGCTTGACCGCTATTCACGTTATGCTCATGGGCTCATTCAGAATCTGTTGCCGCGCTATGCACAGCAAATGATGATTGGAAGAACAAGTTTTAGACCAGTACAAATCAGCAATCGAAAAACCTCATATCGCAAGGATGATAAACGCCTGCATGTGGATGCCTTTCCATCTGCTCCCAACCAGGGCAAACGCATTCTTCGTGTATTCTGCAATATCAATCCCAATGGTGAAGATCGTGTCTGGCGTGTCGGAGAACCATTTGAAAAAGTAGCCAATCACTTTCTTCACCAGATTGGCAAACCATTTCCATGCAGTGCAGCCTTGTTGAGAATGCTGCGAATTACAAAAAGTTATCGCACTTTATACGATCATTATATGCTGCAAATGCATAACCGCATGAAGGCAGACGAACATTATCAAAAAAATTGCGCGCAACAGGAGCTTCGTTTGCCGCCCGGAAGCACCTGGATTGTGCAAACAGACCATGTTTCACACGCTGCCATGAGTGGTCAGCATCTGCTGGAACAAACTTTTTATCTGCCAGTGAAGGCAATGAAAGATGAAACAAAATCTCCGCTGAGGGTACTGGAAAAGATACTCAGGCAAAAGCTGGCGTGAATCTTTGTAGTTCCCCCATAAAGATTCTTAAAAATCAGCTCGCGATGAGGTTCATTCGCAGACTTGTGATGACGAGTACAGATAAGTGTCCGCAGCAATGCTCCGGACCCAAACCCTCCCATTCTGAATGACTACAATTCATACTGTTTGCGGCTGTTTCAGGCTTGCGCTCTTTTGAATCTGAATCTCACCTTTAGTTAACGATGTTTCATATTCTTTTAATTCATCAGTCATATACGAACTGGTACGCAAACCTTTTGCTCGACTGACATCCATACTTAACAACTCCCTGATTCGCTTATCCTCATCTACGGTTACTGACTTGGCCTGTTTTACATTTGCTAGAACTTGAGCCTTGGCTCCCCCAACAATGTTCTGCCATGTTTCAGTCATGCCATATTTCACTTTTTCGGATGTCTTAGATAATATCCCAAATCCGAGGATACCAGATTCTTCGCGCAAAAAATTATATCGTGAATCGTTTCTTGATAATTCAGCAATAATATCGCAAATAATCAGGTTATCCTTGGCTGCCTGGATGCACGTTAATACAGTATTAGACATGATTGACTTCTTCTGTTTCGCATCAAGCGCAGTATTCTCGTCGAGATTCTTCCCCAAAGCAGAGATCAGCATCAACATGAAATTTTTAGTCAATCCCTTATCTGCCGCCAGGAATTTGAATTGATCCCGACTACAAAAATCGACAAGCTGCTGTAAAATTTCAGTTCCTGCTTTTGTGTTGGTTTTAATGAAATCACGTGTCAACGGTATGAGTATTTTTGATTTCTCATCCATGGTCATGGTTGAATCGGCCGCCAAATCCCTGCCCAATGCAACAACAACCAGCGCTCTTAATTGATTCGCAATCGCCTGATCAGGATAGCCTTTGAGGCTTTTCTCTAATTCATCAAGAGGAATATTCCTGATCAACACTTCACCCAGATAGAGATTATCGATTATTGGATCATTCGAAATTCGAGGTGCATGTACAAAATTACCTTGTTGAAAATTGGCTTCATCACGCATGTATTTTTCATTATCATCAACAAGCATTGCCAGAGCCTTGCGAATATCTTCAAATAGCTCTCCAGCGGCCTCGACATACATCCACTTAGTTGTTGCGGTTGCATCCGTTTTTCCCTGTCTTGCAATATGCTCGCCAATTTGCTGTGAGACAGATTTTTTCAGAAATTGCCGGTCTTTTCCAAATGCTTCATCAAAAGCACGATACATTTCATCAGACAGCATCATTTCATCTTTGAGCGCATCATCGAGACGGTTTAACGCTTCCATTAATCTTTCTGTTTCTTTTGGCTGTAAATACTTGGGATCAGCACTGCCTGTGGCAATACTAATCAGCAAATTGGTCACCTCCGTACGTTCGTCCTTATCTGCAAACAGCGCTACTACCTCTCCACTGATTAATTTGTTCCATACTGCCAATCTGTCAGCATCTTTTTCTGGATGGAGTACTTCTACTGGCTCACCTTTCAGGACGGCTTCAAGCTGCTGTTTCAGCATTGCCTTGGCGAATCCATAGGTAATTCGCTGTGAAGCAATTAGTGACTCAACATTATTTTCCGCCAGTATCTCCAATGTAGCGCGCAGCATATTGCGATTATCAATCAGAATACTGCGCTTTAATTTTTCTCGCTCCGCCTCATAAAAAAACCCATTGGGGAGCTTGTGCAGGCTTTCAAGATTACCAATATTGTCAGATATTTTTCGTATGTTATTAATTGGACCATCATTGTCCCACAGGACAACACGCTTGGGTAAACTTTTCTTGCTCGTTTGGGTTTTCTTTGAACGCTCATCTCGCTGCATAAAAACTTCCTCGTATGCTTGTTACTTATTGTATAGCACACTCAAATTGCATATTGCACGCAGCATCCGCATTTGCAACAGATGAGAAGAACAGAAAAATGAAAATCAAACATGGAATCAAAGAACTAACAAGACGTTCCTGTGCTTGCCATCGCGACATCAGGCGCAGCCAGTAAACGCTGCGGTTTGACACGACCATCCGACATAACTTCGCCTATGCCAAGAAACCTGCCATCATCGGAAAATAGCCGCACCATCGAACTATGCAAAGGAAAACTCGCACGCACCGGCTGGCCCATGCGCAAATAGAAAGCAGCAGAAGTGGAAAGCCTGACAGCTGGATAAGATTGCACTGCCGTATCTACAGACAGAAGGCAGTCCAACAATCCTTCAATGCCTTTACTTTCAACAATCGACTCCAGTTCAGGCAACGTATACATCATAGCATCAGCGTATGGCGACACAGCCGTACGCCGCAATTCCGTGACATGCGCCCCGCAGCCCAATTCACTGCCAATATCTTCTACCAGCGTACGCACATAAGTACCTTTGCTGCAATGCACATTAAAGGTCAGATATTCGTTCTCGAGATTATCCAGCTGCAGTTTATAAATTGTGATCCGGCGCGACTTACGCTCAATTTCAATGCCGCGCCTTGCTAGTTCATACAATGGCTTACCCTGGAATTTGATCGCTGAAAACATGGGCGGTACCTGGTCAATTTCACCCTGAAATTTTTTCATCACCTCTTCAACGCGCGCAACAGAGAGGCCAGCAACCGGTTGTGTATCAATCACCTCACCCTCGATATCTCCTGTTGTGGTACGTACACCCAGTTTTGCAACTACACAGTATGATTTGTCAGATTCCAGCAAAAACTGTGAAAATTTGGTTGCCTCGCCAAAACAAAGCGGCAGCATGCCGGTTGCGATCGGGTCCAGGCTACCTGTATGCCCGGCCTTTTTGGCATTGAATAAACGCTTTACGCGCTGTAACGAGCCATTTGATGTCAAGCCAGCTGGTTTGTCGAGTAATAAAATACCGTGTATTTGGCGGCGCATGGATATATATCCTGTTTTATTGATCTGTCATGCTGGACAATTTTTTATTAATTATTGTTTCTTTACTTCTTGTCAGATTTCTTCATTGCGGAATCGATTAATGTCGAGATCCGAAATCCGTGCGCCGTCGTTTCATCATAAACAAATTTCAATTCAGGAATGATACGCAAATCAACTTCTTTTGCCAGATGATAACGCAGCGATTTCGCCGCCCGGTTAAGAGCAGTAACGGTTTGCTGGATTTTTTCTTTTTCATCCATCAAAACACTGACATATATTTTAGCGTAGGATAGATCACGGCTCACATTCACGCCTGTTATGGTAACGAGACGAAAACGGTCGTCAGTCATGTCCTGCAAGAGTAATTGCGCCAGTGCTTTCTGAATCAGATCTGCTACGCGTTGCGTACGCTCAAAGCCTCGTTTCATTGGCTTAAATTTCTCGCTTCACTTCGATTTTTTCGAATACTTCAATCTGGTCGCCAGGCTTGATGTCATTGTAATTCCTGACCGCAATGCCACATTCCATGCCGTGACGAACTTCGGAAACGTCATCCTTGAAGCGACGCAATGATTCAAGAGATCCTTCAAAAATAACCACATTGTCACGCAACACTCGAATAGGGAAGTTTCGCTTGATAATGCCTTCCGTCACCATGCAACCAGCAACCGCCCCAGTCTTGGAGGAACGGAATACTTCACGCACCTGCGCAAGGCCGATGACTTTTTCATGAATTTCTGGTGCAAGCGCTCCGCTAATCGCTTTCTTGACCTGATTGATTACATCATAAATGATATTATAGTAGTGAACATCCACACCATTGGTTTCCATTAACTTGCGTGCTTCTGCGTTAGCACGTACGTTAAATGCAATGATAATTGCCTTGGATGCGATAGCGAGGTTCACGTCGCTCTCATTGATTCCACCAATGCCACTGGAAATTATGTTCACTTTTACTTCTGACCCTGACAGTTCAGTCAAAGCCTGTCTTAATGCCTCAACCGACCCAAGCACATCTGCTTTTAAAACGATATTCAGAGTGGTGGTGACGGCTTTTTCTTCTTCTATACGCTGTAATAAATCTTCCAGTTTTGGTGCCTGCCGCGCCAGTTTGGTCTCGCGGGCCTTGGTCTGACGGAAAACAGCGACTTCGCGTGCGCGCTTTTCATCGGAAACGATAATAAAATCATCGCCCGCCTGCGGAACACCGGAAAGACCGAGAATTTCCACAGGAATTGATGGACCGGCACTTTCAATAGACCGGCCATTCTCATCAAACAATGCGCGAATGCGTCCGTACTCCAGTCCGGCAAGAATAATATCTCCCTTATGCAGCGTTCCTTGCTGAATCAGCACACTCATCACTGCACCACGGCCCCGATCAAGCCGGGATTCAATCACTACACCACGCGCTGGGCAATCTGCCACCGCTTTCAATTCAAGAACTTCCGCTTGTACCAGTACGGAATCAAGAAGGTTATCCACGCCCATACCTGTCTTGGCAGAAATAGGCACAAACATGACATCACCACCCCACTCTTCAGGTATCAGGCCATGTTTAACTAATTCATTTTTCACTCTTTCCGGATCAACGCCGTGTTTATCCATTTTGTTGACTGCGACGACAATAGGCACATTGGCTGCCTTGGCATGCTGAATAGCTTCTACAGTTTGCGGCATGACACCGTCATCTGCTGCCACAACCAGAATAACGATATCCGTCAATTTCGCGCCGCGGGCACGCATGGCTGTAAAAGCAGCATGGCCTGGCGTATCAAGAAAGGTAATCGTGCCTTTTGGTGTTTGCACATGATAGGCACCGATATGCTGGGTAATACCACCAGCTTCGGACGCTGCGACTTTTGTCGTGCGAATATAATCAAGCAGGGTGGTTTTACCATGGTCGACGTGTCCCATGATCGTGATCACTGGTGGACGCGGCATGGCCTCACCGGTAACTTCCGTTGACTTCGCCAATTCTTCTTCGATTGCATCAGAGCTGACCGGCTTGGCCTTATGACCCATTTCCTCAACAACCAGAACAGCGGTATCCTGATCAATAGCCTGATTGATTGTGGCTATCATGCCCAATTTCATCATGACTTTGATAACTTCCGCCGCCTTGACAGACATTCTCTGCGCCAGGTCACCCAGATTAATGGTTTCAGGGATTTCTACTTCACGAATGACTGGAGCAGTGGGTTTGGTAAATGCCTGCACCTTAACCTTGGCATGCGCGCCAGAACGTGACTTGCCAGATTTACGGAACGCGAGATCCAGATCATCGTCATCTACCCTGAGCACACGGCTTAAATCAGCACCCCTGGCAAGCAGCGCTTCAAAATTTCGCTCGCTGTCGCGGGAGGTATCACGTACTTTCTTTTTCTTTTTGCCTCTATCCTGTTCCGTCTCTTCCACATCTTCGGCAGTACGATGTTTCTCTTTGCGCTTCGCAACGTGCTTGGCTTTCTCTTCTGCCGTTTCTTCTTTGGTTTCAGCTACAGCTGGAGCTTCTCCGATAACAGCAGTTTGTTCAGGCTGTGCAACCGGCGCAGACCCCACAGTCTCAACCGATGGCGCCGCTGCTTCGACAACTGGGTTTTCTTCAACCTCCTCAGTCACCACATGCGGAATTTTCTCTTGTATCTCAATTACTTCCATGCCTTCCGGTTTGACATGAACTTCTTCCGGCTTGCCTTTGGTCTCTTCTTCTGCCAAAGCACGCTTAACATAGGTGCGTTTTTTACGAACCTGAATACTGACCGTCTTACCCGGGCCATGTGACCCGCCAAGCTTGATTTCGCTCGTTTTTGCACGCCGCAAGACAATTTTTTCAGGTGCAGCATCCTGTTTGGCACCATGATGCTGCTGGAGGTAGCGAAGCAGCTTTTGTTTTTCTTCTTCGCTAACTAGATCATTGATCGTTCCAATGCTAATGCCCGCGTCTTTAAATTGGCCAAGCAAACGATCAGGCTTAACGCCAATCTCATCGGCAAATTGCTTTACTGATACACCTTCTTTTTCGGTATCTTGTACTACTTTTTTCACCACGCGAACTTGCCTCCACAATACCCATCACAACTATAAAAAGTATAGCTAAAAAACCGCCAGCTGCTGAGCCCGGAAACAGGTATGATTGCTGATTTGCAGCGCAGCTACGCTATGGGTTTGAATCTTGTCATGCATTATTGGCGTCATCATCGAACCATATCTTGCGAGCCGTCATAATCAATTTAGCCGCAACTTCTTCATTAAACTCTCCGATTTCAAGCAGATCATCAACTGACTGCTCCGCAAGATCCTCTCGCGTTACCACTCCGTGACTTGCCAGAATGTAAGCTGTATGCTTGTCCATTCCTTCCATCTCCAGAAGATCACTGGCTGGCTCCACTTCCAATGCCTGTTCTTCGGCTATCGCCTGCGTCAAAAGCGCCGCCTTTGCACGCTCGCGCAAGGCATTTACCATTGCCTGGTCAAAACCATCAATTTCCAGCAATTCCTGGACTGGCACATAGGCAATTTCTTCCAATGAAGAAAAACCCTCATTTGCCAGCACTTCAGCAACACCTTCATCCACTCCCAGTTTTTCCTGGAATAATTTTAATACTTTCTCGCCTTCAGCCGCCGATTTGGCATGAGCTTCCTCTTCGGTCATGACATTCAGAGTCCAGCCGGTCAATTCACTGGCCAGACGAACATTTTGGCCATGCCTGCCTATTGCCTGAGATAACTGATCCGCTTTGACCGCGATATCCATCGTATGTGTATCTTCATCAACCACAATCGATGCCACTTCAGCAGGCGCCATCGCATTGATTACCAATTGCGCCGGGTTATCATCCCAAAGCACGATATCGATACGCTCGCCGCCCAGCTCACCAGAGACAGCCTGCACACGGGAACCACGCATACCAACACAGGCACCTATTGGATCAATACGGCCATCATTGGTTTTAACCGCGATTTTCGCCCGGGAACCTGGATCACGAGCAGCAGCCTTGATTTCTATAAGCTCTTCACCAATTTCAGGGACTTCGATTTTGAACAGCTCAATCAGCATTTCCGGACGTGTTCGGCTAACCAGAATTTGCGGTGTCTTCGAGCCGTCAGAATGAATATCATACAAATAGGAGCGGACGCGGTCACCAACCCGGACTGCTTCATGTGGAATCATCTCTGTGCGGGGCAAGATAGCTTCCGCATTATTCCCGAGATCCAGCACAATAAAATCACGCGTGACTTTTTTAACCGTGCCCATGATTAACTGGCCGATTTTTTCTTTATATGCATTAACGATTTGCGCGCGCTCAGCCTCAAGCACTTTTTGAATAATCACCTGCTTGGCTTTTTGTGCAGCGATACGCCCGAATTCGATGGACTCCATCGGCTCCAGCACATATTCACCAACTTTGGCATGCGAATCCAGTTTTGCAGCCTGACTGAGCGTCAACCTTGTCAGACCGTCATCACCCTCTTCATCCTCATTGGCATCCTCAATTACCAGCCAGCGCCGGAATGTAGAGTAATCGCCCGTCTTGCGATTAATTTCGACTTTGACATCGATTTCTTCATCAGCCTTTTTTTTCGTCGCTGTTTCCAGGGCGGCTTCAATTGCCTGAAAAATAACTTCTCTATCCACACCTTTTTCGTTGGATACAGCCTCAACTACTAATAAAATCTCTTTGTTCATGGCGCGACCCCACAATCATCCAACAGCACGTTGTCATATCTCAGAGAAAACCCTACTCGGACTTTTTCGTCCTCCGCTCTAAAAACGGACATCACCTATCAAATTTGCCTTTTCAATCAATGAAAAAGGCAACTTTACCGCCTGCTCCATCCCCTCGACCAGAAGATATACGTCTTCTCCCTCTACTCGCTGCAGCACACCCTTGTATTGCCTGCGCTGATTAACGGGCGAATGCAACCGGACCCTTACCTGTTTGCCAATATGCTTACGATAATGCTCCAGCTCAAACAACGGCCTGTCTATGCCCGGTGAAGACACTTCCAGCGAATACCTGCTCTGGATCGGATCTTCTACATCCAGCATGGCGCTGACCTGATGGCTGACTAGAGAACAGTCATCCAGCGTGACCCCGTTTTTGCCGTCTATATAGATGCGAAAAACCATCTGCCGACCCTGCGGGAGCAATTCACAGCCAACCAGCTCGTAACCCATCGAACCAATCAGCTTCGCTAACCGTTCATATAGTACGGGATCAATCTTTCTCATTACACCAGCCCGATACAAAAAGTGGGCTTTATGCCCACTATAAACAAAAAACCCCATAAGGGGTTTCTGATTTCTTCATTTATTTATTTGGTAGCGGGGGCAGGATTTGAACCTACGACCTTCGGGTTATGAGCCCGACGAGCTACCAGACTGCTCCACCCCGCAGTAACGGTCGCTATTCTATTAAATTTTTGCATTTCGAGCAAGCGAATATAAGCCAGGATTCGCATTTAATCACTCAAATGCGTACATTATATGCTGCCGCCCCGGGAAACATTCGAAAAATCCTGACAGCAGCATATCCGGATCTCAAGCTTACCCCCGATGCAAATAAGAAACTCGCATCGGGGTGGATAAACGCTATTATTCTAACTGCTTAAAAATTGTGATATTTTGATCACCTGTCATCACTCATATCAACGGATTTTATCGTGCTGAAAAACATCTTTGATATCGAACGCCTTATTCATAGCACCAAATCGTCCATTGCCTGCATTATCGGCATTCTGTTGACATACTGGATTGGATACCCAGCCTCGCAATGGGTCGTCATTTCCATCGTGGTTGTCATGTGCGCGCAAATCTATGTTGGCAGCGTCAAACAGAAAGCTTTTCTACGCTTTCTTGGCACGCTTATTGGATGCCTTTTCGCCGCGATTACCCTGGCACTTGTCGGGGAAAACAAACTAGCCATGATTGCAACCATTGCCATATCCACATTTATCTTCAGCTATCTGGCAATCAGCATGGAAAATTTCGGATATGCCGCAACCTTGGGCGCCGCAACCACAGCCATCATTCTGCTGGGGCAAAACCCCACTCTTTCCTTTGCCCTGCAACGGTTTCTTGAAATAAGCTTTGGAGTATTGATCGCGGCTCTTGTCTCCCAGTTCATTTTACCCATACACGCAAGCTCACACTTGCGCCGCTCCCAGGCAAAGACACTGGAACAATTACGGAATTATTATCTGGCCACCCTGATGCCTTCCGAATCCTCAAGCCCAACCGAAGACCACGATGTCCTGAACGAAAATATCGTAAGATCACTTGCCAAACAGCGCCAGCTCGCCAAGGAATCCGCATCCGAACCCCTGGGCACAAATTTCGATCCCCAGCATTTCGTGCAATCGCTTAATTGCGAAAGAGACATCCTGCGCTCCATCACATTCATGCATACTGCTTTGTCCCATATCAAAAAAATAGACAAAATCTTCAATAAACAGCCAGGCTCTCACGCATTTAATGAAACCATCATCCAGTCACTCAACACACTGGTCAAGGCTATCGAATCGAACGAAGAGCAGGAGTCTCATATCCACACTCCCTCACTGTATTTACTGAAAGAAGAATTACAAAAAAATATAGAATCCCCCTCGCGAGAAGAATTAATTTATGTTGACGGGTTTCTGTTTTCAGCTGAGGTATTGACCAAAAGCCTAGCCAGACTGGCCAGGCTATACAACGTTAAAGTATACGAGACAACCTGATCCGCTGCCCACAGGATCCGGGTCATCACATGCCGCCCCCAACGTATGCTGCAAGATCATTGCCAAGCGGCGAGAAATCCATCAAAATTTATGCCCTTGGAAATTTCGTCCTTGGACGGGCAATACTCAGGGACTGATAGTTTGCCTTTCATTTTATCTCTCAACCCGGATGATGAACCCAATATGCTTTTTCGGAGGCAGAATGAAAGCTAAGGCATTAATTACTCTCAGTGGGCTTTGCATCGCCAGCTTTGCGGGCACCGCCATGGCTGAAGAATATACCAGCACCCAAAACCCTGACGGGAGTTACACCTCAACAAGTTCGGGATATTACAGCAGCGGCAGCAGCGCACCTGCTCCAGCGCCAGAACCACGCAGAGAACACAAAAAAGATCGCAATCGCTTTTCCATCTCCGTTAATGTTGCTGATCCATATGCACCCATTGTTGCTTCCATAGGTGAAAGACGGCCTCATTTCAGAGAGCCATTATTATGGATACGCATGCGCACAGGCGATCCACTGCCAGAAAATGCTGTTGTCAGCGGCGGCCAACCCTATCCACCCGCGACACTGTTTGTTTGCCGAGCGTTTCATCATGGCGGCCTGCATCCCGGTAAATTATATGACGGTCGCTGCAATATCAGCTGGGGCGGACAAGAAATCAGCATGTCGCGTTACGAAATACTGGTAAGCAACAGGCCGCTTAACTGGCTTCCCGCCAGATATGGCGATATTCCGCCGCGCGCGATCGACGGCGGCTATGAAAACGGCCATCCACTCTTTATCTGCCAGGCCAATTACCATGGCGGAACGCACTCCGGCAAAGTCGTCGGGCAAAACTGCAATTTCGGCTGGGGTGGAAGAGAAATTTCCCTGCCTTACTATAATGTATTAGTGAGATAACCTGTCATATGCCCAACCGTGCCAGCTTTCTCTGGCACGGTTTTATCATGCAGCATGATTGGTGTCGTCATCACAGAGCATCTCAGTGCGGATTTTCCATACTGAGCACACCGGAATTGTAATCATAAGCAAACAGCTCTGCGTACCGTCCCCACTCAATCACGGTTCGTAATACGCGCTCAGCCTCACTTTCCGAAAGATAATCTTCAAGCAATGAAAGAAAATTCTCTTCCAGCGCGCGATGCCTGGGGTGACGAATAAGCTGTTCGTAAATATAGCGGGCAAGAGGAACATATTTCTTCAGATGAATTGAAAATATTTTTTTGCGCTCCAGAATATCAGCATCCGCAAATGCCTTACCTTCCTCAGTGATGGTAATATCACCTTTTGACACCTTGGCGAACCGCAATATTTCCAATAATTCGGTCAACGGAAACAGATCATCAACATCAAGCGTCAGGGTATCCGCCACATCTGGCAAATCCATTTTGCCCTGATGCTCCTGCGAATTCAGCAGCTCAAGAAGACCTGTTATTTCTGCGACGCTGGCCTCTGGCAATCTGTATCCAAGATCAATTACAGCATATTTTGCCGCTCCTTCCTGCATTTTTTCTTCCTGCGGCTGCGTCGTCATCAGGGTATAGACACGGTCCACCTGATTGCGAAAACGCGGATCCAGATCGCTGCGGGGAAATGGCAGCGTCACTCGCAAATCAGACCGGATCGATCCCGGGTTACTATTGAAGACAATGATGCGGTCCGCGATGGCAATGGCTTCCTCGATACTGTGTGTGACAAACACGATGGCATTCAATCCCGTTTTCTTGCTTTGCCACAAGTCAACAAGGTCGCTTTTCAGATTGTCAGCGGTCAGGACATCCAATGCGGAAAACGGCTCATCCATTAACAAAATATCCGGATTTACAACCAGGGCACGCGCAAATCCGACCCGCTGACGCATCCCTCCGGATAACTCCTTGGGAAGCGCGGATTCAAAACCATCAAGACCTATCATGTCGATGGCCTTCAATGCGCGCTCACGCCTCTCTTCCCGATCAATCCCCAATGCTTCCAGCCCGAGCTCCACATTTTGCAAAACCGTAAGCCACGGCAACAATGCAAACGTCTGAAACACCATCGAAATCCCGCGCACCGGTCCATGCACAGGTTTGCCGCGGTAATAGACATTACCAGCGCTTGCTCCAATCAGGCCTGCGATAATGCGCAGCAAGGTTGATTTACCCGATCCCGACTTACCTAATATTGCAATAATCTCATTTTCGTAAACTTTAAGGTTAATATTATTCAAAACCAACAGCTCTTGCCTGTCGCCTTTTTTAAACGATTTTTGCACATTTACAATTTCAATAAGGGGTCCCGGCATAACCCTACTCCAGTAAAAAGCGATTGGTGGCATAAGCATATAATGGCCGCCACACGACACGATTAAAAACCAGCACCAACAGACACATCATGCCGATACCCAGCGCGATGTGTGGGAAATTTCCTTCAGCAGTATATTGCGTGATATAAGCGCCTAATCCGGTCGCAACCAGCGTCTCATTCCCCCAACTGGCAACTTCTGCAACAATACTCGCGTTCCAGGCTCCACCCGCCGCGGTGATTGCACCAGTAATATAAAATGGAAATATACCCGGCAACAATAATCGCCACCAGCGCTGCCATCCGACCACACCAAAATTGTCTACAACCTGCATCAAATCCTTGGGTAACGAAGAAGCACCGGCAATCACATTAAACAGAATGTACCATTGAGACCCCAGTATCATAAGCGGCGTCAGCCAGATATTCGGACTCAGATGATATGTCACAATAAACACGACGATAAATGGATATAAAAGATTGGCAGGAAAAGCCGCAAGAATTTGCGCGATTGGCTGAATCATCTGGGCAGCGCGCGGCCGCAACCCAATCCAGATCCCAACCGGCACCCAGAACAGGGAACACAGGACGATCAGAACAATCACTCGAAAAGCCGTTATCAGACCCAGAAAAAAAACGTGCCTGATCTCAGGGAAAGAAATGTTATTTACAATGTAGTTACCGATAAAGATCAAGGCAATGATGCCAATGATGAACGTGACGCTATTGAAAAGAATAGCCACCAGGCGCTCATTACGCAATCCTCGCACAATCAATGTTGGCTTTTCCTGATTTGAACTGCGAAAAAGCCGAATATTCACGAACATATCAAACAAATGCGCCAGCTTGCCGCCAATATTGCGCACCAGGCGCGTGCGATTGAATAGATTGATCACCCAGGATTCGGCAACCTCTTCACTACCCGAACCTTCTCTTTCAGCCTTGAAACGTTCCGACCAGGCAACCAGGGGTCGAAACAGCAGCTGATCATAGATCAGAATCACGACTAACATGGCCAGAATGGCATAAGTGATGGCACGCAGATCTGCAGCCTGGATCGCGACCGCGATATAAGAACCGATGCCCGGGAGTAAAATCTGTTGATTGGATACGGTAATCGCTTCTGATGCGACAACAAAAAACCAGCCCGCCGACATGGAAGCCATGGTATTCCACAACAGGCTGGGCAAGGAATATGGGACATCAATTCGCCAGAATCGCTGCCACGCGGACAAATGAAACATTCGCGCGGCTTCCTGCACTTCAGACGGCACAGAACGAACTGTCTGATAAAAGCCAAGAGCCATGTTCCAGGCCTGGGAAGTAAAAATAACAAAGATGGTCGCGCATTCTGGCCCCAGCAGACTACCTGGAAACAAACCGATAAATCCGGCAACCGTAACCGATAAAAATCCGAGAATGGGAACAGATTGCAATACATCGATAATTGGAATAATGATTTTCTCGGCGCGACGACTCTTGGCTGCCCAGGTCGCGAACGTAAAGGTAAACAATAACGATACGCACAATGCAATCAGCATCCGAAAGACCGTTCGCGCAGCATAAAAAGGCAGCACAAACGAGCTCAATGAAATTGGTATGACCTGCCCCAGTTGATAGGGCGTTGCCATTTGCTTGGCTGTCCAGGCAAAGAAAGTAATAACGGCAAGCACAAACAACAACGCCAGCATATCCCAATAATTAGGATACATACGCGCCTTGTACGCTGTCATAAATGTCGTTCTGAGAAAACTCATGCCTTACTTTTTCTCCAATACCAACTCTTTGGCCTTACATGGCTGCGATGAGCAGATGGTGCTCATAATTTCCGCCCACCATCAACATCCATTACCTGTCCGGTTACATAATCTGCGTCACGCACAAAAAACAATACAGCCTTGGCGATATCTTCCGGATTGCCTTCCCGCTTTAACGCAGTCTGGTCGATAATCTTTTGTTTCTCCACATCTGACAAGGTATTTTTCCCTTCTGGCCATAGAATGGCGCCAGGCGCGACAGCATTGACCCGCACCAATGGCCCAAGCTCTTTAGCAAGGACTTTGGTCATCATTAAAAGTCCGCTTTTGGAAATGCAATAAACTGAATAATCTTTTAACGGGCGCTCTGCATGAATGTCGGTAATATTCACAATACAGCCTTGGGATGCAGCAAGGATAGGTGCTGCCGCCTGGGCCAGGAAAAAAGGCGCCTTCAGGTTACTATTAATCAAGTCATCCCATGCGTACTCTGTCACCTTGCCTATGGCTGTGCGATAAAATCGGGAAGCATTATTGACCAACACATCAAGACGCTTCCAGACGTCAGCCGCATGCTGAACAAGGAGCTTTTCGCTTTCCGGTTCAAGCAGATCCGCCTGTATGGCGACAGCCGAATGGTTGCGCTTTTTGTTAAGCTCTTCAGAAACCTTTACAGCTTCTTCTTCGGATGCATTATAGTGCAGCACGATATTCATGCCATTATCATGCAGTTGACGGGCAATCTCGGCCCCTATGCGTCGGGCTGCACCGGTAACCAGCGCCACCTTGGAATTTAACGGGTTTTTTTGCATGGCATATTTCCTTATGATAGGACCCTTTGGATTAATACAAAACATTATAAACTTTTATGATGATGAATTACGATCTCCCCGAGCCAGGACATGATGAATTAATGCGAAGTAAAGCATTAAGCAGGCATATACGGCAAGAAATGGCCAGACAAAATGGCTCCATTACGTTCGAAAACTTCATGCAGCTTGCGCTTTATCATCCTGAATTCGGTTATTACAACGCAGATTCTTTTGCTCTCGGCAAACATGGCGATTTTACCACTGCTCCAGAGATTTCACCCTTGTTCGCAAAATGTTTTGCCCGGCAAATCCGGCAAATTCATACCGAGCTTGGCAGCAGCCATATTCTCGAGCTTGGAGCCGGCACTGGACGCTTTGCACAAGACCTAATTACGGCCCTGGATCAATCAGGAAATCCACCCGATCATTATTATATCTATGAAATCAGTGCAAGCCTGCGAAAAAAGCAATTCGCAAACCTGAAGTCGCATTGTCCCGCCCTGTTAAATCGGGTCAGCTGGCTTGAACAGTTACCGGATACTTTCACCGGCACCATTATCGCGAATGAAGTGCTCGATGCCTTGCCAGTGCATCGATTCCGAATCGAACATGACGGCATCAGCGAAATATGCGTAGCCACGCAAAATGAGGAATTTATCTGGCGCGCTGAAATGCCGCGCTCCAGAGAACTGGCGGAAACTGTCCGGGAACTGCAGGCGCTTTATTCATTACCCACCGGCTACGAATCCGAAATTAATCTTCAAATTCATCAGCTTATTCCATTACTGGCAGCCTCGCTAACCAGAGGAGCCCTGCTTTTATCTGATTACGGATATGGGCAGCAAGAATACTACCACCCTGAACGTGCCCGGGGAACGCTCACCTGCTTTTACAAACACCGGCAGCATAACAACCCGCTGATACTCCCCGGCCTGCAGGACATTACCACCCATGTCGATTTTACCCGTGTGATCGAAACAGCCTCCGACCATGGATGTTCACTTGCGGGCTATACGACCCAGGCAGCATTTCTGCTAGCCAATGGCTTGCTGCAGTTTGCAGAAGAGGATGAAAGAAACCTGTCCGCAGCTGATGAGTTAAGCCTGCATCATGCCGTCAAGCTATTAACCATGCCGACAGAGATGGGTGAACGCATCAAAGTCATGGCGCTGGCCAAGGGCCTCACCCTTCCTCTTTCCGGATTTGCGCTACAGGACAGGAGACGGGATTTATAGGTTTGTGTATAATGAAAGCGGAACTTAAAACAAGAAAGCGTTGCTGCATAAATCGTCATCGTCGAGCCACACCAAGCATAGCGAGGCGGATTGCCACGGCTGCTTCGCAGCCTCGCAATGGCGAGTCTTGCGCAACAACATCAAACAAGAGTACAGAGGATAAAGTGGTGCGTTTTGCCAGTTTAGAAATTCATAAAGAAGAATTTTCCTTCTCAGCCGGTCATTTCACAATCTTTTCGGCGACTGAGCGTGAGCAGCTTCATGGGCATAATTATAATGTCAGTGTTTCATTCAATAAACTGATACAGGACAACGGCTTGTCGTTTGACTATCGGCATTACAAGAAAAAAATTCTTGCCCTCTGCGATCAGCTGGACAGGCATTTGCTCTTGCCTGACCAATCCCCTTACCTCAGACTGGAAGACAGCGGGGAATACTGGATAGCACATTTCAATAACAAAAAACTTCCGTTTCTCAAGGAAGATGTCATCATCATGCCTCTCACCAATATCACGATTGAAGAATTATCGCTCTGGTTTTTGCAAAAAATTCTTGAGCATCAACAAGACATTGAATGTCATGGTATCCGCGGCATCAGTGTGAAAGTTTACAATGGTCCAGGACAATCTGGCGGCGCATGCTGGGGTTCAATGTAAGAAGCTTTTGTTTCTATTTAAATGGATAATTTTTAGGGAATCTGCAATGAACACAACCACACGTTTCGCCATCACATTTGTATCCATCGGAATTATTACCGCCTGTTCACCCATTGATTCTATCCGTCCATTTGATCATCAACAGGCAGACATCTTGCTGCATGAAGAACAGATTAAAAAACCGGCGCGGCAAATGATCAGCCTTGCACTTCCCCGCGGCCAGTATTGGCAAAAATCAGGCAATCCGATCAAGCTCTTTCACGATCAGCAAAACGAAGATAACTGGCGTGAAAAAATCGACACAACAATCAGCAGCTACAAAAACAATCCAGGAATCACCGCAATCCAGATGGCGAAGCTTGAAATTGACAAGGCTGCGCAGAATTGCAAACAAACAGGATCAGAAATCCTGCAGGAATCCAGACAAGTCATTGTTTACCGTCTCAACATGACCGACTGTTACAGCATGGAAGGAAACAAACAGATCGCGAAATTATTTAATGGCATCGATGCTGTTTACATGGTTCGCTATTCTGCCGTCGAAGGAAAAATCTCAAAATCACAGTTTGATAAAATGTCGCAATCCATCAAGACAGCTCAATTAGTGAAATATTCGAACCGCAAGCCAATATAAATCACCATTCATAAAAATGAGCTGGCACAAATCAGGAAAATCCACCTGATTCCAGGTGGATTTTCCTTAAGAAACGATGCGCTATCGGGGCGATCACCACACCGACGACCAGGATAAAAAACAGCCCGCTGAACAAGGCATAACACCCGGCAAAAATTTTTCCGGATTCAGTGGTTAGTTGCCCCACGGGGCCCATGCCAGACAAAATCATTGCCGCATTCACAAATGAATCCACCCACGACATGTGTTCAAAAGCATGATATCCGCACATTCCCAACACCAAAGCTGCCAGTATCATCAGAAATGCAACACAGATATTGCGAATAACACGCTTGATAAACTCATGAGTAGGTTGAAGTGCAACGTGATGCTGTCTATCTGTCATTATTCGTTCTCCGGATTCTATTCTTTGCTGATGGACATTAATTCGCGGTTAATCGAAAAACTTAGCACGGTCCTGATGAGCACAATGATCGCCAGCAAACCAACTTCATAATAGCCAGGCGTGGTTGTAGTCCCAATCAGGTCGGCGGCGACAATGAATTCCAGCCCCAGAATTAACACCCTGCCCAGGTTTAACCTGATGGAATTGATACTCGATGCTTGCGACGCGAACTGGCCGCTGACAATACCGTAGAGATACTGGAATAGACAATAAAGAACGCCGGAAATAATAATAAGGATACCAAGAATTGAAATGACACGCTGAATCTGAATCAGAATCAGTACTGTATGTATATTTAGCCAATCCATGGCTGGGCTCTCCATCAATCATTTCTGGGATAAATCCATTAAATCAGTTTACTGATATTCATGCCCGCCGCAAAATATTTTTCTCTCTCTTGCATGACGTAAAGAGGACATACGCCATTATTCAGCTGCAACTTCAGCTTCGAACTAAAAATCTCTCCCTGACCCTGCAATTTTTCATGATTTAAGCCTCAGTTAATCCATTATTTATTTGCCTGGATATAATTGAACACAAAACTGTCTATATAAAAAATTTTTACATGCTCGATAGAATTGACAATTACCCGACAGATGAAACGCTTATATATTGTGAAAGCGTTTCTGGCAATGTCCATCCTGACAATTATGTCGGCGTTGGAGAATCGAAAGTTGGCAAGATCCTGGTTTCTGACGGCTTTGGTCCCTGCCAGGCTGTTTTGGCTATCCTGGATAATGGTGAATATGGTATCTATCATGCGTTTTCCGGATTCAAGACAACATCACTCATGAAATTTATGAATAGTATAAATGGGATTGCCAAAGATGTTTTTGTCTTCCAGAAATCACACCCTCAACCCAATCTGCTAAAAGCTCCCTATCTGACGCTGGAGTTAGCAAGAGAATTAAATTGCAAAGTAAAAAGACTTCATATTGATGATCATACGGGAATCTGTGTCAATGGAAATACCGGCAAAATTGTGTTATTTAGCCAGCCAACCTATACAAGAACGAATGATCAAACCTCTATTGTCCTATCAGGTGAACCCAAATCTATCCCGCTTGATAAGCATATCAGTCTGGAAGCAACGATAGATGAAATAATTGAAAAACATGCAAGCGATGATGATTACAAGCTGCACAGCAATATGCTGGTCGTCAAAACTGTTGTTATCCCTGAAAAGTTTCTTCCATCTGATCTATACAAACGCATCAAAGGCAAGTCGGAAGTATATAATGCAAACATGAATGGATTTAATCCGCCGAAGAAAAGTTAATCAGGTAGTTGCGGCATAGAGATCTTTATATAAATTAAACCAGTATGAAACCGCTCCCTAGGGAATTCGAATCCCTGTTCTCGCCGTGAGAGGGCGATGTCCTGACCGCTAGACGAAGGGAGCAAGTTGAAGGCGTATTATTACTTAAAAGCGCCTCTTTGATAAGAATTTTCTTATTGAATGGAACGTCTGCAAACCAGCCGCTCGCTGATGCGGAATATCAAATCTGATTACTTATCCAGACTTCTTGCCACAGGACGATCAGCCAGACTGGTTTCGCCGGCATACAACTGTTCTGCACCCCACTCTGTCCACGAGCCATCATAAAGAGAATGGTTTGTGACATTCATCAAATCGAGTGCGAAATTCAGAATTGCGGCGGTTATCCCTGAACCACAGCTGGTGATAATTGGATATTCAAGATCAACACCAATCCCGGTTAACTGCTTGCGAATTTTATCAATCGGCTTCCAGCGTCCATCTGCTTCAAACATGGTAAAGAATGGAAACGAAAAACTGCCAGGTATATGTCCGGATCGCAACCCCATCCTGGGTTCAGGCCCGCCGGCAAACCGAACCGGATGACGCGCGTCAACCACCTGCTCGACAGGATGATGCAAATTTGTTTTCATTTGCACAAGCGTACGAATGTTATGCGCCATAAAATTGACCGCGTAAGACTTCATCCCCACACTACGCGGCTCACCGGATTCCGTCTTGCCGCCATATTTTTGCCAGGCCTCATAGCCGCCGTCCAATATATACAGCTGGTTTGAATGATGTCCAAATGTCTTGAACATCCAGAGCGCACGGCAACTGGAATGCAACTTGCTGTTGTCATAAATGATGATTTTATGTTCATTGGTAATACCGAGCGCACCTAATTTTTCACTGATAATTTTTTCATCGCGTACCAGCATGTGAGGAAGCGTAGTATTTGGATCATTAAATTCATCCAGGTCAAAAAAACGTGCTCCGCTAATATGACCGGCATGAAACTCTTCTTTTGCGTTCCTGCCATCGGCAGGCAAATACCAACTCGCATCAAGAATAGTGACATTCTTCTGACCTTTACGAAACTTGTCTAATTGGGCAGCGTTTATAAGCCAAGGCATAAAATACTCGACAGGTAGACATCAGATCATAAGCATATCATCCTGCACCCTCATTCACAAAGAGTGCAGGATGCCTGGGAATTACAACCAGTAGACGAATACGAACAGGAATAACCAGACTACATCAACAAAATGCCAGTACCAGGAAACAGCTTCAAACGCAAAATGGTGTTCCGGCAAAAAATGGCCTTTCAGACAGCGAATAAGAATAATAGTCAACATAATAACACCCATACTGACATGCAGGGCATGCAACCCGGTAAGAGTGAAAAATGTTGTTCCATATATACCGCTTTTCAGAGTCAAGCCCAGTTCGGTATAGGCAAGAATATATTCATGTGCCTGAAAACCTTCGAAAATTGCGCCAAGCAAAATGGTAAGCACCAGTCCGATAATAATCTGTTGCCTGTTGCCTTTTTTGAAACCCCAATGCGCCCAGGTGACAGTCACAGCACTACTTAACAGGATAAGCGTATTAAGGGCAGGAATTCCCCAGGTTTTAATGACTGCTTCCGGACCTTTGAACAATTCAGGATTGGGGTTGACCAGCAACGGCCACGCTCCCTGAAAATTTGGCCATAGATATTGATGAGTTGCTCCACCTTTAAACATGTTCAAGGCTTTGACGAAAGCAAACGGCGTACCCGCCAATTCCGTGACACCAAACAGTCTTGTATAAAACAGAGCAAAAAAGAAGACAGTAAACAAGGCAATTTCAGAAACAATAAACCACAACATGCCCCAACGATACGTCTTGTCCATCTGCTGGCTGTGCAACCCATTCAGGCTTTCATTGATAACCTTGCCAAACCAGCCAAACATGGTAGTAATCAGAATGGCAACGCCCGCAGCCAGAATGTAAGGCCCCAATGCGCCGTCATGCAATATCTGGACAAAACCCAATACCGTACAGAACAATCCACACGAACCCACCATAGGCCAGAATGAGGGGTCTGCAATAAAGTAATATTTTACCGGGCTATATTTCTTGATCTGGGTATTCATTCTTTTATCCCTTTTTGGTTTCTTTCGGGGTTGTATCAAACAAAGTATAAACGAGTGTTATAACACGAATATCTTTCGGTATTTCTTTATCGATACGAAATATCATGGGCATTTCCTTGCTTTCCTGCGATTTCAATGTCTGCTGGTTAAAGCAAAAACACTGAATTTTATGAAAGTAGGTCAGTGCATCAGTGGGTGTCATGCTCGGTATCGCCTGGACACTCATGGTCTTATCTGTCGTATTCTTTGCAAAGAAATAGACTTTATTATTTTCACCTGGGTGCACATCTATTGTTTTGGTACGCGGATAAAATTCCCACGGCATGCCTTTGTTATTAACAGCGACAAACTGGACCTTGATGGTGCGAGACATGTCAGGCGGCTCTTTGGTTTCCGCGCTGACAGCCGTCAACAATCCGCTATTGGCCGCAGATGTATTTATTCCTGTCGCCTGACAAATCAGGCTATAAACAGGAACAATAGCAAAACAAAAGGCAAACATGATCGCTGCAGCTACGCTGCCAATTATAATTATTTTGCGATTGGACTTTTTATCCGCCATCTCAATTACCTCACGTATTTATCTGACACTTCGTGTGCAATCTCGCCAATTTTTGGCGGCGTTGAAAAACTATGATACGGAGCTGGTGAATCCAGTGTCCACTCAAGACCATGTGATCCTTCCCAAACCCTACCGTCAGCTCGCTCACCTTTTCCAAACATGGTGCGAAGCACATTAAACAAGAATAGCAATTGTGCAAAACCCAAAATGAATGCACCAACCGTGCACACCATATTGAACTCGGTATATTGAGGAGCATAATCAGCGATACGCCTTGGCATACCAGCCAACCCGAGGAAATGCATGGGGAAGAATGTTAGGTTGACACCAATAACGGTCAGCCAGAAATGCCATTTGCCCATTGCCTCGTTGTAATAGCGGCCTGTCCATTTCGGAAGCCAGTAATAGACTGCTGAGAAAATTGATAATAATGCACCAGCAACCAGAACATAATGGAAGTGCGCGACAACAAAATATGTGTCCTGATACTGATAGTCAGCAGGTACTATAGCGAGCATCAGACCTGAAAATCCGCCAATCGTGAACAGGATGACAAATGCGATTGCAAACAGCATCGGGGTTTCAAAAGTCAGCGAACCGCGCCACATTGTTCCCACCCAGTTAAAGACCTTGATACCAGTAGGCACAGCAATCAGCATCGTGACATACATGAAATAAACCTGGGTACCCACCGCCATACCTGCCGTGAACATATGATGTCCCCAGACGATATAGGACAGGAATGCAATTGCAGCAACTGCTCCAACCATGAACTCATAACCAAACAGTTTCTTGCGCGCAAAAGTTGGAATCACTTCTGAGACAATACCAAACGCTGGCAGAATCATGATGTAAACTTCAGGATGGCCGAAGAACCAGAACAAATGCTGGAACATGACTGGATCACCGCCACCAGCGGCATCAAAGAAGGTAGTGCCAAAATGCCGATCAAACAAGACCATGGTGACCACGCCAGCAAGAATCGGCATCGCGCCAATCAACAGGAATGCGGTAATGAACCAGGTCCAAACAAACAATGGCAGCTTCATCCATGTCATGCCGGGCGCACGCAGGTTAATAATGGTCGCGATAATATTGATTGCTCCCAGCACTGATGAAATACCCATAAGATGGATGGATACAATCAGGTAATCCGTGCTTGGCGGTCCTTTGGTGGAAAGCGGCGCATACATTGTCCATCCAAAGTTAGGACCGCCTCCTGGAACCATAAACATGGATATGATTAAAAGCGAAAACGCAAAAGGTAATATCCAAAAACTCCAGTTATTTAACCGAGGCAGTGCCATATCTGGCGCACCAATCATCATTGGTACCATCCAGTTGGCAAGCCCGACAAATGACGGCATGATCACGCCGAAAATCATCACCAAACCATGCACGGTTACGAGCTCATTATAAAAATTGGGATCAAAGAACTGCAATCCTGGCTGAAAAAGCTCCAGGCGAATGAGAAGCGCCATGGTTCCGCCCACAAACAGCATCAGAAGACTGAACAGCATGTAGAGGGTACCAATGTCCTTGTGATTGGTTGTAAATAACCAGCCAGATATCCACGGCCAAAATCCATTCTTGAGAGAATGATGAGGAGGTGGCATGTGTCCAACATGGCCATGGTGATGGCCATCATCATGGCCATGTGCGTGATGATGTTCTTCTTGGGTCATGATTCTGCTCCGTATTATTAATTGTTTTGACCTTGTTGACGCGCAGCCTTGATCTGATCAGGCGTCACCATTGTATTTGTGTTATTGCCCCATGCATTGCGCTCATAGGTAATAACATCCGCAAGGTCTTGATCGCTAAGCTGATCCTTAAACGCTACCATCGCCGTGCCCTGCTTGCCGTTCATAACCCTGTTGATATGATCAGCAACCGGGCCTGTTGCAATCGGACTGCCTTTCAATGCCGGGAATGTTGGCGGCATGCCTGCACCCGTTGGCTGATGACAAGCAACACATGTACTTAAATAAACCTTTTCACCACGTGCCATGGCAGCTTTGAGATCATCTGCTGACGGTGCAGTTGTTGCAGCTGCCGCTGGTGCTGGTGCTGGTGCAGGAGCCGCTGCTGGTGCTGGTGCTGCCGCTGGTGCAGGAGCCGCTGCTGCCGCTGGTGCAGGAGCTGCTGCTGGTGCAGGAGCTGTTGCTGGTGCAGGAGCTGCTGCTGGTGCAGGAGCTGTTGCTGGTGCAGGAGCCGCTGCTGGTGCTGGTGCTGGTGCTGGTGCTGGTGCTGGTGCTGGTGCAGGAGCCGCTGCTGGTGCTGGTGCTGCCGCTGGTGCTGGTGCTGCCGCTGGTGCTGCATTGGCAGATGGCTTTGTTGCCAGCGCATCATCCATGCTCTTTCCATCACGCAAGGCTTTTATCTGAATAGGCTGCACGAGTGTACCTGTATTATTTCCAAATGCATTACGCTCGTAAGTAATAACCGAAGCCAGCTCAACGTCAGACAATTGATTTTTGAATGCCTGCATGGCAGTTCCGGACTTGCCATTAAATACTGTATCAACATGGCCAGCTACTGGACCTGTCGCGACCTTGCTGCCCTTGAGTGCAGGGAAAGTTGGCGGCATACCCACACCACCTGGCTGATGGCAAGCTGCGCAAATGCTGTTGTAAACACCTTCACCTTTGTCCATCAACTCTTTCATGGTCCATTCTTTATTGATATCGGCCTCACCACTGGTAGCCTGACCTTTTTGTTTAGCTACCCAGTCTTTATAGCCTTGTTCACTCATCGCAATGACAACAATAGGCATGAAAGCATGGTTAATGCCGCACAATTCAGCACACTGGCCGCGATATGTTCCGGGCTTATCAATAATCGTCCAGGCTTCATTAATGAGTCCGCTGATTGCATCGCGCTTGACGCCCAGATCAGGCACCCACCATGCGTGATTAACATCATTTGATGTAATAAGAAAACGGATCTTTTTGTGCACAGGAACGACTAATGGATGATCAACTTCACGCAGATAATCCGGGCCTTTAGGCACCTGATCATGGATTTGATCATACGGAGTAGAAAGGTTACTGAAGAATTTGATCCCATCTTCCAGGTATTCATAATGCCATTTCCACTGATATCCGGTTATTTTGATGGTCAAATCTTCCTGGTCGTTATTATTCATGTTGAGCAATACCTTGGTTGCAGGAATTGCCATGAGCACAAGAATAATTACTGGAATGATTGTCCATGTAATTTCCAGAAGAGGATGGGAGTGAAAGTCAGCCGCCTTATGCCCTCTGGATTTGCGATGGAAATACATTGAATAAAACATTGCACCAAAAACAAGAATTCCAATCACGACACAGATCCAGAAAACTGTCATGTGCAATTCATACACATCATGGCTAATGGGTGAAACGCCCTGGGTCAGATTCAAAGTTGTTTCAGCATATGTCGCGCTACTTGCGACAAGTAAAGTAAACAAGGTAGATTGTATGCTTCGCACGCTATCTCCTTCCGTGAGTTATTACGGTTAATAATTATTTAGGGTTTATTGAATTGGCGAATTATAGCCACACTTTCACACGATTAAAACCATGGGAATGAAAAAATATGTCAGAAACTAACAATAATGAAGTTGCTTCAAGTCTGGTTCAGGACTTGCTGAAAGAGAAACGCTCTGAGCGCCGCTGGAGAAATATTCGTTTTATATTTTGGTTCGCCTTAATCACCTACACAGTCATCGGCATTTTTTCTTACATTGGAAGCCCAACTGTTCCGGTCAAGACAGGAAAATATACAGCACTCGTCCGACTGGACGGGATGATAGCACCAGACAGAGATTTTTCAGCTGAGCAAATTGTTCCCACTCTGCATGAGGCCTTTTCTGACAAAAATGCAAACGGTGTCGTTATTGTTATTAACTCTCCTGGTGGAACACCTGTTCAGGCTGCCATCATTCATGATGCAATTGTTGCTTACAAAAATAAATTTCATAAAAAAGTAGTGGTCGTAGGCGAAGATCTTTTAACCTCTGGCGCTTACTTCGTGGCGGTTGCAGCGGATGAGATCTATGTCAATCCCAACACCCTGACTGGTTCGATTGGTGTCATCATGAAAGGTTTCGGCTTCGTTGATGTCATGAAAAAAATGGGTATCGAACGCCGTGTCTACACTGCAGGAAGCGCGAAAGACCGCCTTGACCCATTTCTGCCACAAAACCCGGATGATCTAAAAAAGGTTGCGTCAGTCATGGCAGAAGTTCATCAGAACTTTGTTAATGCCGTCATAGAAGGCCGCAAAGGAAAACTGAAAGGCGACCCGGCATCCTTATTCAACGGTGACTTCTGGTCAGGCCAAGCTGCCGTAAAGCTGGGACTTGTCGATCATCTCGGCAACCTGATGGATGCCATGAAAAAAGAATTCAACACATCTGAATACAAAGAATACAGCGGAACACCAAATTACCTGCGCTTGATCGGGGGGCAGCTGAATAGTGCATTTGACACACTATTCTACACATATTCATAGAATTGTTTGATTGAAAAACATTACCTGAAACAATACTCTGCTGCCAATATCCAATACTCACTCGTCGTCCTGCGCTTTAAGCGCGGGGCGATGCCGTTTTTAGAAAGAGTAACGTCAATCAGTAAGCGGAGATGGAAGCCAAGTAGGCGGTTAACTCTGAATCATGCACGCAGGCAGGGCTATATCCTTTTACAGCCAACCGGATCAGGGCATGGTAATCCTCGATCCGGCAGATCATCGTTAAGCTTCTATGCTAGCCTTCACCCTTGAATTTTCGCTTATGATTCCATTTGGTATATGGATAGGGCGATGCGTTCTGATTTTTATAAGTCGCTCTTGGCTGCGGGTAAACAGCCACTGGAGCCGCGACCGGGCAATTGCGTATCCCATTTGTCCAGACAGGAATGACTGTACCATTACCGCTGACAAACTGGGACATGACATTCGGCTCGCCAAATATATAGATACTGCCATTTTCTGTAGCAGCAGCAAAAACCTTGTTCCCGCCGCCGATATTAACATGCGCTGCCTGATGCGTTCTCACATATGCATTTTCAGCACACAGTCTGCTTGCACTGACACAAGCGGCCTTGAATGCATCAATGTAGACGTCTTGAGCAGCACCGGCCAGGCCAATATGCGCTTTATCATACGCATAGGCATAGAGATTGGTGCTGGAAATCCGATAAGCATAAACTCGCGTCACATCTCGCGCTTTTACTTCACGTAAATTTACCACACCATTGATGCCGACTTTGCCGCGGCCATCCGCGTAAATACGCAAATCATTACTATTGGCGCCAATGATATTAATGTTGTTTCTGCCGTGATGCATGATTGACCGGATTCCAACATTACCACTAACATTCACATTACCCATATTATTGGTTTTGATGTCCAGAACCGGTGTATTGGCACCAAAAACACTTACTGTTCCCATTCCGATATTGACTACTCGGCGCAAGTTCATATTGCCAGCCAGGTACACATTACCGCTTCCGGCTGAAGTGATCGAGAGGAAATTACTGCGCAGCTGTATCCCCTCAATGGATCCTCTGCCTAACTGGATTAAATTGTTCAGGCGATTTACACCGATTCGAATGATAACGCTGCGTGTACTGCGTCGGACTTTTTTCGATTGCTCCAGACAAAGTGTATCGCCTCTGACCTCAATCGCTGTTTCGCGAACCGCGTCATTGGGACCATAGACATAAACACTATTATTGTCATAAGTACCAAATATCTGAACCTGGAAATCACCATTTACTTTTATATTGGAAAAATTTGGCACACGCACATTCATAGTGCTAATTGCCGCTGAATAGGGGGAGTTTCGGTCTGCCACTTCCGTCGCGTTTGGATCACCGGTTAAAAACCAGCTATCAGCGCCCATGGCCCATCTATTGGGATTCGTGTCAACCTCTTGCATCCATGTTTCTCTGGTCAGATCTTCATTATATGGTGCGGGATTGCGGTTAGATGCGCAGCCAGCCAGCGAAAGACAGGTAAGAATGATTAACCCAAACGGTAAATATCGTTTCATGACAGTCCTCTTGCCATTATTCATCTGAAAAATCTATCACACACGCCTGAATACTTCTAGGGTCAGTTGATGTTTGCGCTTTCAGAGTGAATTTGTTCATGTATCAGCAGGCATTTTATCGGCCGCAACAGCTCGTCATGATCTGTCGGCAATATGACCGGGAGCAATGTGTTTCCGCATTGTGATGATGTGTTCCGTCATTTGCCTCCAGAACCCCTGCTCATTCTGATTATTTTCTCAGGAGATACAAATGCCCCAAAACCGGCTTTTCATTTTGTGTGCGCATAGAAACGGCCTGATAATCACCAACTTTAAAATGATGGCGGTCAGCAAGACTATCCAGATAGTGCTTATTATGCGCGAAACGCCCAGAATCCGTCATGCAATAATCTTCATTACCTCCAATTTCAGCATTAAATACAAACAGACCACCTATGCGCAGCGCCTGATATGCCGCAGAAAAAATCGCATCGAGATCGCCAAAGTAGACGAACACGTCTCCAGCCACTATCAAATCATAGGCATCTGCCCGCACTGATAGAAATGACAGCAGATCAGATTGCTCAAGCTTGTCATATATTTTCTTTTGGCGCGCAACAGACAGCATTTTATCCGAGATATCAACCCCGGTCAGCGTATGCGCCGATGATTTAAACAACTCTCCACATAACCCCGTCCCGCAGCCAAGATCAAGGATATCTAGCTCAGCATTATTCTTTAAAGCATGATTATGTGATACCGCCTGATAGATCAATTTCGGGACCTGGTAATGCAACGCTGTTGTGATATGCGTGTCATAATGATCCGCATATGAATCAAACAACGACCGGACATACTCTGACGGGGAAGATGACAGGCTCTTGTCATGGACGAGGATCCTGATTGTGTGACGAATCGCCTCATTATCCGGCTGAATACGCAGCGCTTCCCGGAAATGCTGCAAGGCCAACTCTGTTTTTCGGATCGACAGGTAAGCCACACCTAAATTATTATGCGCCTCGTAAGCATTTGGATCGATTTTCAGAGCTCGCTGATAATACTCTATTGCCTCATTGGTTTTGCCCTGCTGCATACTGATCACGCCAAGATTAAAGAGAATCTGTACATCGGCAGGCATTATCTCTACCGCCCTTGCATAATGGATCCTGGCTTCGTTCAGCCGGCCCAGCCTTAAAAAACAGGTTGCCAGATTGGATTGTGTTTCGAAATGAAAGGGATGCGTTTGCTCAATCGTATGGAATTGATCAATCGCTGCCACCCATTGATTCAGCTGCATCAACAAGCATCCCAGCTGGAATCTTCCGCCCGCGTGCTGGGGCGCCAGTTCAATCAGCGCCCTGAAAGTATTGATCGCTTCTTCCCTGCGTTTTGCCTTGCTGAGAGCGAGACCAAGGTTGTAATAGGCATCCACATAATCCGACTGCATCTCAATCGCGGCCTGATAGACATCAATTGCTTCCTGCCATTTTTCCATGGCGTAGTATACTGTTCCGAGATTGTTGAATGCCGCTGCGAAACGCGGATTTGACTGAATCACATCACGCAGTATCCGTACAGCTTCGCTGAATGAACCTCTTGCCTTGAGTATGTTCGCAAGATGCAGATAGAGCACCACATCGTCGGGGTTTAACCCGATTGCGGCTTTCAAATTTTCTTCTGCCGCTTCCAGTTTGCCCTCTTCGGCATTCAGCAATCCAAGAAAATGTATTGCCGCTACATTTTTTGGATTTTCCCGCAGCAATGACTCATAACCCTCCCTGGCTTCATCCAGGCGGCCGTTTCTATGTAATTGCTGTATATCCGCGATACTCAATTGAGCCATATTCATTACCGTTTCTCATGTGCTTGATTTGATGGAGGATTTATCATGCCGGCAAATCGACCCACACTATAATTATAGTCCTTCAAAAAAATCATCAGATCCCGCTGCAATCAAAGGCGAAACCAGCCAGCTTCGCTGGTATGGCAGAGTGAGATTGTCTTTAAAAGATGTCAGTCACAATTTCTCTTCACAAACTCCATTGAACCATTGACAACCTTACCTTGAACAAGCGAATCACCTGTTATCTGTACCACCCCTGCTTTCCCGTCAAACAATACCGATCCAGTCACAACCGATCCGCACTGTACTTGCAAATAGGGAGTACTCTGGTCAGAAGTCATGGTCATCAATCCATTTACCTTTGAATGGCTGAGGATAGCGCTATCCGACTGAATCGCGACTCCTTTTTGAAACTGAACCTGGTTTGCTGTAAAACTTCCAGTAACATTCACTGATCCACTCACTTCCGAATTGGAAATATCCGCCGCTCCTTGAACCACGATATCACGCACGGAAATATTTTCGGCCTTCAAATCGCCCGTCACTTTTATATCGCCATTCACGGTAGTTTGCTTCAATACCGTAGGTCCATAACAAACAATCGATGTAACAGTCTGGTTTCCGTAGTTACATACACCAAACCCTGTATACGCATAGCTTGTGGCACTCATCAATCCTGTCAACAGCCCACAGATGATTAACCGTTTCATGGTTTTCTCTCCTGCTTTAAAACATAGAACATAGCGACAATCACTTGGACACATGCGAGACAAGCCACGAAATACTGTCCATAATTTGCGATGATTTCGACTATCAAATTACTTGGATACCCTAGACTATAATATGTCAAGGTGAAAGCGTATAACATCCCAAATGTAAAAACGCGCGTCCATTGCGATGTGTGATAAACAAACACACCACTCCTGATCCCGCGCATTCTTATCCGGACAAGAAACCGTCCTGATTCGAGCAGTTCTATTATCAAAAAGAAAATTGCCGCCCCCCACCAGACAGCAACAATCATCCATTCAGAAAATGCCTTTGAGTTGAGCATCGCCAACCCCGTAATGCTGAGCGCACCATGATTGATCACATTCGAATTAGACCATCCCGCCAACAGATGCTGGCGGTGATCTTGAAAAAAATGCCGCAAAATACAAATCGCGCCGACAAAATAAAAAATCAACCCCATCAATATCAGTATGAAGTAAACCATCGTCGGTATATCATCACGGAACAGTTCCACCAGCAGCAAGACAATAGACTGCGTACTGACAGTCGCAAGCAATACCATCCCGTTCACCGGCAGGTGAAACTTCTTTTTTATACAAAGTACAAACCATTGGCTGATGAAAATAAAATAAATCAGATAGAGAACCAATGCGATTATACCAAGAAACACAATAAATCCATGCAGCGTCTGTTCTGCGTGATCCAGCAATATTGCTGTTGTCGATGTGCCTGCAACCCATGTTCCCATGCCGATTCGATCTGATGCATGATCAACGCGCAACTCGCCCTGAATGCCCGATTGCACCAGTTTCACAGCCAGGTAAAACCATATAATTATTACTTCCATGGCAACAACAAGCATCGTGAATGATGAAAAATGAAACTGCGGCAAACACGCAAGCGCCACAATCCCGAGCGCCATCACAATGCTCCCGCTGGCAATTTCAGGTGCAATTCGGCGAAAGAAATGAACATATAACGGATGCGAAACAGCAAATAAAATCAACAACAAGATCAATGGTGATTGAACCAGGTATTCTACTCCATACCCCATATCCAGCATACTAAAAAGCTCCACGCGGTATATTCATATTATATATAGCACATCTTGCGAACAAGGAAGCACAGACGCGGCACCTGCAACCTATGGTTTTTTTTAAAAAAGAAAGATAACCTATAGTACTCGTGAATAGGAATCGACAGGAAGCAGCTATGGAATCGATGTCAGCAAAAAGCTTCATTGCCAAATTACTCAATTCAGTGGGTATTACCATTAATGGCAAAGAGCCATGGGACATTCAGGTACATGATGAAAATTTTTATTCACGAATATTAAATGACGGTGCACTCGGTTTAGGCGAATCTTATATGGACGAATGGTGGGACTGCAAGGAACTCGATACCTTCTTTTATAAAATTTTACGCGCCGGCCTGGATGAACAAATCAAAATCCCCGCACGTTTCAAATTTAAAATCCTGCTTTCGAAACTTTTTAATTTTCAATCCAGGCAGCGAGCGGGTCAGGTCGCTCGCCAGCATTATGATCTCGGAAACGATTTATATAGCACAATGCTGGACAAGCGCATGATCTATAGCTGCGGTTACTGGAAAAACGCTCAGACACTGGACGAGGCACAGGAAGCCAAACTGGATTTGATTTGCCAGAAACTACAACTCAAACCTGGATTACGTTTGCTAGATGTAGGCTGCGGCTGGGGAGGTCTCGCAAAATATGCCGCAGAAAAATACGGCGTCACCGTCGTCGGAGTAACCATTTCAAAAGAACAATATGAATACGCAAAACAATATTGTGCAGGCTTGCCAATTGAGATCCGCTTGAAAGATTATCGCGACATCAATGAAAAATTTGACAGGATTGTTTCTGTCGGCATGTTTGAACATGTCGGACACAAAAACTATTCTGTTTTCATGCAAACCATCAAACGCGCACTAAAAGATGACGGAATTTTTCTATTGCATACGATAGGAGTCAATGAATACTATCCGATGGCGAATGAATGGATTAATACTTATATATTTCCGAATGGTGCGCTCCCAACCATTGCCCAAATCGGCAAATCCGTGGAAAAAATATTTGTGATGGAAGACTGGCATAATTTTGGCGCCTGTTACGATAAAACCTTATTGGCCTGGTATCAGCAGTTTATTCATGGCTGGGATAAACTGAAAGAAAAGTATGACCATCGATTCTATCGCATGTGGACATTCTACTTGCTCTCCTGTGCCGGCTGCTTCCGTGCTCGCTCAACTGAGCTATGGCAAATTGTTTTCTCCAACAAGGGAATCATCGGCGGTTATCTTGCCCCCAGATAGTCTGCCCTGACCTTTAAGCTTCATTCTAAATTGTTGGTAAAGGAATTTATAAATGTATCACTTACTAAACATAAATATGTTTCATTGTTAGCCCCTATTATTCTTGGCTCGATAAGCATACAAGCTTATGCTTTACCGCATCTTCATGGCAAACACATACACCTCGTTGTTAAACCTAACACACCCAATTTTTCACCAAGCAGACTAACACCGAGCCAGATTGCGACAACATATGGGTTTCAACCTTCTTATCAAGAAACTTACCAAACCCCAAACAATCCAAATAATATGTGCGGTGTTCCCGATGTTTCTTATAACGCTGACCCTAACAGTTGTGTCAGCTAGGTTTTCTGATTTTGGACTGGCGCCTGCAAGGCCATGACCAATTGCAGTATCAAACCGCGCAAGTCTCTCAAATCACGAACAAAAGCTGTGATCAATGTCCTGGCGGGCGAGATTTCCAATAACTCAAGGCTGGTGGGCATGATACGCTGCATGGATTTTTCAAGCTCAGCTATATCACTGGTAAAATCAGATTTTGCATCGGTTAACCGGTTATACTGAAAATAATCAATTAACATACCCAGTAGTTCCTGGTTTTTCGACATAACATTCGCAATCTCATCTGACAGTGCCTGAAATATTAATGGATCCGCATCCTGATAGAGAATGTATTCCATGGAAAACAATACTTCGGTAATCCGCTCCAGATTAACCAGGAAAAATCGGAGCCCCGCACGCACACCGCGATTGAATCCTGTTTCATAAACCCACTCCGGATACATTCCATGCTGAGTTTGCAACGTGTTTTCAACTTCAAGCTTCTTCCTGATAATGCCTTCATCCAGCCGCCCTACACCCTGAATACTGTCTTTCATAACCTGCGAATAACTGTTTAATGCATTCAGTATCGGGATAATGCCTTTCGTAAACTCTTCATTGATCCTCGCGGGGAATATGATCATGCCGCCCATAATTCCGATGACCGCTCCGATCAACGCATCAAACACCCTGTTTTGCATATATTGCCCCGAATGAATAGGCGACAATGTTGCAATCAGCATGATTATCGAGAAATACACCATCAGAAAAAATGTCTTGTTCGCCTGCGGTCTGTCCAGAAACGCCAGATAACTGCTAATGACAAATAGTATTGCAAGCAACAGATAAACCGCCTGATTCTGTTCAACACTTGTCATCAAAAATGCCGAAACAATAATGGCCGCGATCATGATCAGGAAAAATATCATCCCCTGCCTTACTGGCGTGCCTCTTGTCGTCTGACTTACCATAAAAGCAGACAAGACAACCCAGTACTCACCGCTATACGAATATTGCGAATTCACAATGACCGAAACAAAAACAGTCAGGCCTACAGACAATGCCTGGCGCAAGTAAAACGATTTAAAATAGTTTCGAATCAGCATGCACATTTCCAATTCAATAACGAATCAATCGCAATTCCTCAGGAATAACTGCTGGCTTCCGGAAGGACTCTTTTCAGATAAGCATCTATTGCATTGCAAAAACACTTGAGGCTATTGATAAAAAGCAAAAACACCAATGGTTCACGCGCGGCAACCTGCAGCACGTTAGTATAATTCTCTTCGAGACGCTTGATATGCCGGACAAGAGCGTCTGTATCAAGATGATAATTTCTATTCATGACCCGCATCATCATTCCCTCGATGACTCTCCCGATCTCATTTGAAACCGCGGATAATTCCTGTAGACAGACAGAAAAGGTCGCATGATCTGTGACTCGTCGCCGTAACTGAGAATAATCCAGCATGTTGTCATACAATAAATCCAGCCTCCCCAGAAGAAAAGCGTAGTAGCCGCTTTCACTCTCATCCATTTTTCTGCTTGCCAGACTGATTATTTCTCTTAAACGTCTGATTGATTGCATATATCTGTTTTTTTGTAAATGCAGCCGCCTCTCATAAAGATAAATATTGTCTGGATACTCCGCATCGATAAAGCACGAAAAAATTTCTTCATTTACTTTTTTCAGATTTCGAAGCGTTATCACAACAAATGATTGCAACTCGTTACGGACAAAGTATGGATAGAATAGCACCTGAAAAAACAAAGCAATCCCCATGCCAAACGTTATTATCAAAAATCGATTCGCGATGATCAACACAGGCGCAGGCAGCTCACCAGACATAATGGCAAACAGATTGATTACAAATGCCACAAAAAAATACTCCGAGTATCGCAGACTGACAGCAACACACGAGATTGTCAGCATAAACAGAAACACAGCGAGGATAAACGGATAAAATGCCAGACATGCGGACAGAAATGCGGAGAATGCCGCTATTAATCCTGCAACCAGAATTACCGTGATTCTGCGTTTAAATGAGTCCCCATGCGTAATCAATCCCAGGATACAGGCTGACCAGACCAACCAATACTTTTGCGAGCTGCCAAGATAATCCTGAATAATAAATGCTGATGATGTAATCAGAATGAGATATAACAGACGCTTGATCACCAACGGTGCAATGATAAAACCCATCCCTGCCTTCTGATTCAGCATTGCTTCTCCTGGCTTTAATTCATGCTAATCCCAAGCATGCTCCTGTTTTTCCAAAAATGCAGCGTTCATGATTGTGAGTCAGCTATTCTTTGCTAGTCTGACGGCATACAGAGATATTAACAAGACTTATATTCTCTCACGACAAGGCATAAAAAAAGGGGTAGACAGTGCCTACCCCTTTAGCAGAATCTGATAACTAATACAGCCTATTGTCTGGTCTTTTTTACATCCTTCCAGTATTCTTTTTTCAGCAAATACATCATCACAAACAGGATTACAAGAAAACCAAGCACCCAGTATCCCAGTCGTTCCTGTTCAGCATGATAGGGTTCAGCTGCATAAGCAAGGAATGTAACAACATCAGCAACCGCCTTATCAAACTCTTCTGGCGTCATGCTTCCCTGTTTGACCGGCTTGACCAAATCATACCACTGTACCTGATTAAGCAAGTCATGCATGGGCTTTTCAACGAGCACCTGCTCTCCCTGGAATGGAGCGACAATCGCCGGCATCGCGGTTCCCGGGAATATCAGATTATTTACACCCGACGCAGTCGCTGGATCTTTATAGAAACTGTGCAGATAGGTATAAATCCAGTCAACACCACGCACATCCGCTTCAAGCGACAAATCAGGAGGTGTCACGCCGTTAATGCTGATTGGTTTTTTATCAGTCACTATCCCTGCATCCTTTGCTACCTTGTCATAACGCAAATAAGTCAGCGTATGACAACTCATGCAATTGGTAGCGAAGAACTTCGCACCGCGCTTCACAGCATCCATATCAAATTCATTGATGGGCGCGGTCGCCAGTTGTAATCCTTCAAATTTTTGCTCTTCTGCCCAGAGTTGGGAAGAAAATAACACTAACAAAATAGCTAATATATAACGCTTCATCATCCAGTGACCCGTTCCGGTAAAGGTTTAGTTTTTTCTCTTGATGAGTAAAATGGCATTAGCAAGAAGAAGCCAAAATAGCCCAGCGTGAATACGCGAGCCATTATCGTGCGCAACGGTGAAACTCCTTCATGGCCAAGATACCCAAGTCCAATAAAGCATATGACAAAGACCACAATTGCAATCTTTGAATACGTGCCCTTGTAACGAATTGAGCGCACCTTGCTGCGATCCAGCCATGGCAGCACAAACATGATGGCAATGCCTGCTGCCATTGTCATGAGCCCCAACAATTTGTTTGGAATCGCGCGCAACATGGCATAGAAAGGTGTCATATACCATACTGGCGAAATCTCAGGCGGTGTCACCATTGGGTTTGCAGGTATGAAATTGTCCGGCTCAAGGAAAAGCCCGCCAAATTTCGGCGTAAAGAACACCACAATACAAAAAACGAAGAGGAACACGACCACACCCACCAGGTCTTTAACTGTGTAATATGGATGGAATGGAATACCATCAAGCGGCACGCCATTTTTGTCTTTCTTTTCCTTGATGTCGATACCATCCGGATTGTTTGAACCTACATGATGCAGGGCGACCAGATGGACAAACACAAACACAGCCAACAGCAATGGAATGGCAATGACATGTAAAGAGAAAAAGCGGTGGAGTGAAACGCCTGTCACACTGAATCCGCCGCGTAACCAGGTGAGGATCAGGTCACCCATATACGGGATGGCGCTGGCAAACGATGTGATAACCGCAGCTCCCCAGTAAGACATCTGGCCCCAGGGCAGAACATAACCCGTGAATGCCTCGACCAGCAGACAGAAATAGATAACCATACCTATCAGCCACACTAATTCACGAGGCTTCCTGTACGATCCGTAAATCAAGCCGCGATACATGTGCAAATAGACAACAGTAAAGAATGCCGATGCGCCAGTCGTATGCATAAACCGCAACAGCCACCCATAACGGACTTCGCGCATGATATGCTGAACTGAAGCGAACGACCCATCCGCAGTTGGCGTATACTCCATGACCAGCCAGATCCCTGTCACGATTTGCATGACGAATACAAGCAAGGAAAAAGAGCCAAAGAAATACCAGAAGTTAAAATTCCGCGGTGCGTAATATTCACTTAAATGTTTTTTCCAGAATTCAGTCCATGGATATCGCTTGTCGATCCATTCCATGAACGCGCTTTTAGAACTTAAATCTTTGTCAGTCATTATTTTTATTCAACTCCTTCCGTGCGTTAGCTAATGGAAATTGCGCCTTGAACCCCTTCCTGATCTTCACCGATCATGATTTCCGTATCACTGACATACATGTGCCGCGGAATTTTAAGGTTTAGAGGAGCCGGAACATTTTGAAATACTCTGCCAGACAAATCATATCTGGAACCATGGCAGGGACAATAGAAGCCGCCCAGCCAATCTGGCGATACACTTCCTGCATCGGGCCTGTAAGTGGGAACACAACCCAAGTGGGTACAAATACCAATTGCAATCAAGAATTGAGGTTTAATGGAACGGTGTATGTTCTTGCAGTATTCCGGCTGTTGATCTTGCTCAGAGAGCGGATCACGCAAGATGTTATTTAGCTTTGCAAGTGAATCCAGCATTTCCTGATCACGATAGATAATCCAGATTGGCATGCCGCGCCATGGAACGGTTAACTGCTCTCTTGGCTTCATGCTGCTAATGTCAATTTTCATTGGCGCTGCAGCAGCTTCCGTATCAGCGCTGGGCATCCAGTATTGAAAAAATGGGACAGAAGCTGCAGCCAATCCAACTCCACCTACTGCAGTTGTCGCTAGGCGCAAGAAACATCGCCGCTTTTGATCTATTTCATCCGTCACGCTTATGTCCTTACTCGACTATTATTGTTTTAGATTAAATCACACCATACGCTGCACATTAAAAGCGTCATTGATTACAGCGAGGTATAAAGTTCGTAAGTTTAATCATTCAAAAAAGAGATAGCTAGGGTTTTTATATAAAAACCCTGTGGCACCTCATTTTTTAATCAAAGTCCGCTTTTTGGGATTGCTCCCATCATCATCCTGATATCGGGGGAAGATTTATACAGAGGAATATAAAAAATTTCAATGGGTTTCAAATGGAGCAGAAATGAAAACGAGTTTCCGTCAACATTTTCCTAGGATGTCTTTTTCACGATGGACGTATCACCCGAAGAAAATGCGCGCAGCGTCCCGTCTTCGAGCTGCAATATCAGATGTCCCTGATCATTAATTCCCGTGACGGTTCCTCGAATTGTTTCATTGATGTTTTTTACTGTGACGTCCTGATTGGTCAGGCAGTCTGCGCTTTTCCACTCATCTATAAATGCCCGCAAACCATTAACATCGAACTGCCTCAAATAAACAAGCAAATTGTTAATCAAACGCGCACATAATTCACTTCTGTCCACATAGACATTAAGAATTCGTTGCAGTGAAGTCCATGCCTGGGATATATGGTTATACCCATCATCCATCATGTTAACATTGACGCCGATACCGATAATCACCTGGCACTCGCCATGAGTTTCAGCCTGTATTTCTATCAGGCTGCCAGAAATTTTATTGCCCGCGTACAAGATATCGTTTGGCCATTTCACATACAGATGTTCACGGATGCCATAACTCTTAAGCGTTTTTAAAACAGCGAGGCTGACCACCAGACTGAGCCCTGACAATTCGCTCACGTCTTTTTGAAAATGATACAAACAGGACAGATAAACGTTTTTGCCAAAAGGAGAATACCATTCCCGGTTTAATCTGCCTCTACCATGCGACTGTTGCTCAGAGAGACAGATTTTTATGCTGTTTGCATTCCTGACCGACTTGATCTTCAGGGATTTCAAATATTCATTTGTCGAATCAATGTTTTCAAAAATGCTAAATTCAACATTTTCGCTGGTGACATTCTTTTTGATTTTATTCACATCAAGCAGGACCAACGGTTCCAATAATGCATACCCCTTGCCTTTGATTGAATCGATTCTGATATTGTTGCTTTCCAGCTTTTTGATGAACTTCCAGACTGCGCTGCGGGTCATTTGCAGTTTTTCACCCATGGTCGTCCCATCATGATACTCACCATCACTCAATATGTTGACGACTTTTACAAAATTGGCATTGAGCTTCTTGTTCATTTGGGTTTCTCTTTCACAAAACGCGACAACAATATTCCTGATTCATACAACATCCAGACAGGCACAGCCAGCAGCGTCTGTGACAATACGTCTGGCGGAGCCAGCAGCATACCGATCACAAATGCACCAACAATAGCGTATGAGCGCATTTTAATAAATTTGGCGCGGCTTACCATGCCGGTTAATACCAGCAAAACCATGACAATCGGAATTTCGAAAAGACCGCCAAATACAAGCAGCAGCTTGGTAGTAAAATCCAGATATTCACTGATGTCCGGGCTCAGCATGACACCCTGCGGCGCGACCCGCGACAGGAAATGAAAGAGCATCGGGAATATCACAAAATAGGCGAACGCAAGGCCGCTATAAAATAAAAAACCACTCATCAGCATGAACGGCCAGATAAGCCGGCGCTCGTGACCATACAAGGCGGGAGCAATGAACGCCCACAACTGGTAAAGAAAGAAAGGCACGGTCAGGATCATGGAGGCCATAAAGGCAAGCTTGAACGGCACAAAAAAAGGAGAAACAATTTGCGTGGCGATCAAATGTCCTTGGGGCAAAAACTTCAATAAAGGCAGTGCAAGCCAGGTATAAAGATTATTTGCAAAATATAACAGGACAGAAAAAACAGCAAAAAGAACAATCAATGAATACATCAATCGAGAACGCAATTCCGTCAGGAAATATACAGCATTTGACACGCTTGCCGGACTATTACTGCTCACTCTTCCGCTCATTGGGTTTCTCAACCGTATCAATAAAGCCATTCATTTCATCTTTCACCTTGGCAAACATTCGCCGCAGGGTTTGCGCAAAACGTCCCAGGGTAAAGGCGACATCTGGTAACTGCTCCGGCTTGATCACCAGCAATGCGATCAATAAAATGACAACAACTTCACTGATACTGAAATTCACTGTTTGCTTCCTTCCTTCTCATCCTGATCTTCCTGCAAACCTTTACGAAAGCTTCGAATGGCAACCGCCAGGTCATTGCCAATATCACGCAATCGCTGTGTACCAAAAACCATCATGAGAATCAGGAAAATCAGCAGTAACGAGCCAAAGTTTCGAAAACCCATAGTTCATCTCCTCGCTAGGGTTGATGCGGAGTAATCCACCCCATAGCATAAGCCAACATCAGAATTAAAAATAACAGCAGCGACAACAATATTCGCCACGTCAGCGCTTTCACGCTCCGGTTTGAACTCTTCTTATCATGAACAAGAAAGTATAAAGCACTTCCCAATGAAAAAAAGATAAAACCCAGCAATATGATAAGAATCGCCTTGATAATTATTGTCATCACACTACAATCCTACAATAAATTGTCCTGCACGGCTGTCTCTGTATAAAAAATGCATAAACGCCAGCAGCAGCACGGCGCATAGTATATTCACATATGACCAGGAATGCACCTAAAATGCCATTCAAGATACAAAACTGGAAGCTCTCCCTGTTGGCACTCCTCTTTATTTGCATATTCACCAGTTTGGGATTCTGGCAGTTATCGCGTGCCAATCAAAAAAAGCTGCTGCTTGCTTCCTTTACTGAACGAACCATGCGTACTCCGCTGACCGTGCAGGATATCAATCATCCGGGTGACTGGCGGTTTTATCAGGCCCGGCTTGAAGGCTCATTTGATAATGCCCACACCATGCTGCTGGACAACAAAATTTACCAGGGGATGATTGGCTATGAAGTGTACACACCATTTAAAGCATCCGGCATGGATACTCCCATTATGGTTGACAGAGGATTTATCCCCATTGGCAAGAGCCGCAAGGACTTGCCTGTCATCAAGAACATTACCGGAAATATTACGATAACCGGCATGTTGAACTTGCCACCCACTTATGTCGCCCTGGGACAAATCTATGAAGCGCCCTCCATACGCTGGCCGCTGCGCATCGAGTACGTTAATCTTTCAGAATTCCCGAAATTTCTAGGCTATAGTGTCTATCCTTACGTGTTAAATATCGAAGCAAGCGACTCGTCGGCATACGAAGTCAGATGGCAGCCTGTCACGATGAGCCCCGAGAAACACACCGCTTACGCAGTACAATGGTTTGCTTTGGCGCTCACCTTATTGATATTATTTGTCGCTCTAAATCGTAAGCCTAAAGTATAGTTGCACGATAACACCAACTTACTTGTAACCTGATGCGTCTGGTTAATTAAAATCATTGAGGATTCATCACAGATGAAGACCTGAAAGCTTCGTCAGAACCATTATAACTATCTTAATGAGGATACACTTTTGGCAAACAACTGGTTTATTTCTCCAAAATACCGTCAAGGCTCAAAACTTGCGCTCTTTACTTTCGCGCTGGCATTTGTGGTCATTATTCTTGGCGCCTATACTCGTCTTACCGATGCAGGATTGTCATGCCCTGACTGGCCGCACTGCTACGGTTATATCACTGCACCTCACACCACGTCGCAATTGCAGGGTGCCGCCCAACTATACCCACAGGCACCTGTGGATATAAAAAAAGCCTGGACTGAAATGACACATCGTTATTTTGCCGGAACCGAAGGTATACTGATTCTCATTCTGTCACTCTCCATTCTTTTTGCCCGCAAAGCGAAAGACCTGAAATCTACCGGTATCGCCATCGCACTCATGGCATTGCTTTGCATTCAGGTAATGCTGGGCATGCTGACCGTTACAGAAAAGCTCAAGCCTGTCATTGTTCTTTCACACTTGCTGACAGGGATATCCATCCTGAGCATGTTATGGTGGGCTTATCTGGACATACATCTGCGTGATGACAGCCTGCTTGACAGGAAATCCGGTCCACGCATCCTGCCATGGATCTGGCCTGCATTGATTATCGTTGCCCTGCAAATCACCCTCGGCGGCTGGGTCAGCACTCACTATGCCGGACTCGCCTGTGTTGATTTTCCCTATTGCAATGGACAGCTTTTACCAGCCATGCAATGGAACAATCTCAATGGAGACCTTGTTACCATTCACATGCTGCACAGGATTGGCGCATTGGTCACAGCGACATACCTGGCCATCATGGCGCTATTCCTGTTCAGACACCCGCTGTTTCGCAGAACAGCAGTGATCATTCTTGCCCTGATTGCATTACAGATCACGCTTGGGATTCTCAACATTGTATGGCTAAGACCAGTCTGGATAGCCCTGATACATCAGGCTGTCGCAATCCTCCTGCTGCTCACTGTCATTACTTCTCTTGTCAAAGCATCTTTTATTACAGGAAATCGCCATGAACTCCGGACTGCGTGACTACCTGGTACTTTGCAAACCCCGCGTGGTACTGTTAATGCTGCTGACCACATGGGCTGGGATGTACCTTGGAGCAGCAAGCCCTATCCCCTGGTGGCTCTGGGTGAATGCGACTGTCGGTATCGCCTTAATGTCAGGCTCGGCAGCCACATTGAATCACATTATTGATCATCGTATTGATGCCGTCATGGACAGAACCAAAAATCGTCCACTGGCCAGCGGAAAGCTCACGCTCAACGCAGCCTGGACGTTTGCAGGCATTCAGGGCGTGATTGGATTCATTATCCTTTATCTTGGCGTCAATACACTGACAGCATACCTGACCCTGCTGGCTGCTATTGGTTATTCTGCTGTGTATTCGATTTATCTCAAGCGCGCCACTTCACAAAACATTGTCATTGGCGGTCTTTCAGGCGCAATGCCGCCATTGCTCGGATGGACAGCTGTCACCGGCAAACTTGATCCGCAAGCCTGGCTGCTGGTGTTGATTATTTTCACCTGGACACCCGCGCATTTCTGGGCGCTTTGCATACACCGCTATCACGAATACAAAAAAACACCTATCCCCATGCTTCCCGTCACACACGGCATCTCATTTACAAAATTGAACATTGTACTTTATAGCCTGCTGACAATTGCATGCAGCCTGCTTCCTTACGCAATAGGCATGAGCGGCAAATTATATTTCATCTCTGTCTTGCTGCTCGACGCAGGCTTGATTGGTTACGCGCTAAAGCTGCAATTCGCAAAAACTGATAACCGAATTGCCCTCAAAACCTTTCAGTATTCACTGGTGTATCTGACAGGATTGTTTTTGGCTATATTACTCGACCATCATTTACTGATTAACTGAATTCAGATCCGGCAAAGGATCTGAATTCACCTGGCTGCATACTGACAGACAGCCATTTCAGAGGAACCAAGATATGCAAAACACACAAACGATCTCAACCAATAAAATAATCGTATTTATTGTCTTCATCTGCGCCGCGCTCATGACGTCATTATTTGTGTATCACTTGCGTCACAAGCCTGCGCCGCAGCAAGCTCTCTCGCCAGAGATCGGCATCATGTTTTCCAACCCGCGCGATATCAAATCGTTTGAACTGATTCGAGCCGACAACCAGAAATTCACACAGAAGGATTTCTACAATCACTGGACATTATTGTTTTTTGGGTTTACTCATTGTTCCAGCGTCTGTCCTGCCACGCTGGATGTCATGAAACGTGTTTATGAAAAATTACATGCAAAATATCCTGATCTCCAGGTTATACTGGTATCCGTCGATCCGGACCGCGACACACCCGAAGCGTTAGCCAAATACACTCACTCTTACAATTCAGATTTTATTGGCGTGACAGGCAAAATCCAGGAATTGAGAAAATTACAAAGCCAGCTAGGAATTTTTTCGGCCAGGGACAATTCAACTGGCAATGATTATCAAGTACAGCACACATCGTCCATCATGTTGATAAATCCGCAAGGCAAGTGGGCAGGATTATTCAAATTTGGGCTGAATCCGGAACAGCTGGCGAAAGGATTTGAAGATAGTGCCAGCTAGCAAGTCCCTCTCCTGCACAAAAAAATGTGGCGGAGAGGAAACTTTCAAATAAAAGCCGTGAATGATTATCAGATTGCTTATAATGCGTCATTAACACCATATGTGGTTACATTTTCCTGCTTTCTCGCTCTGGCCATTTCAACGGCTCCCTGTGTCAGCGATTTCATCGCCTGCATGTCAAAGTGATACGGAGGAAAGATTGGACCGTAACCAGACGTGACGCCCCTGTAGGTCGCAGCTACCAGACCTTGTCTCTTGCGAACAATTTCAGTCTCATTGATTGCCAAATATTCACAAATAGCCTGCATCAATCGGTAGCGCAATTTAATACTGGAGCCCAGGTCACTCTCCGGATTATAGATGTCATCGTAGACTCTCAGTAATAAATCGTCTTCATCCTGGCCAAAGGCATTAACAACATCGCTTTTGTAATCATCGGCCCGTTTACGGCCTTTCGCGCCGCTTGAAGAAAATATACCGCCAATGGTTTCAAAAAAACCTTCTGCCGCTTTGTTATCCTCAGCAAGGTAAACATTTTCAATCTTGTTAATTAGAGTGTCTTTTAGTGATCTTCCGCCTAGCATGTTAACTCCTCATATATCAATTAATAAACAGCCTATTTGTGATAATATTTGGCCACATTCTTAAAACGGGTCAAAATTCTATCATCTTAGTTCGCAAATGTGAACCTCCAGTGTGTTACTTCAACTGGGTAGGTGAATCCTCCCGTTCTTACGCTATAATGCCGCCACTTGGTTTTATTGAATGGTCACTGGTATGCCTGAAAAAATTTCCGTCTATCTTCAATATCTTGTCCCGCAACACATGTTGACTGTCCTGATGGGACGACTAGCCGAGATCCGCACCCCATGGCTCAAAAATTGGATGATAAGACGATTTATACGGAAATATCATGTCGACATGTCAGCCGCACAACAGGAAACACCAGAGGCTTACCCTACGTTTAACAGCTTTTTTATACGCCAGATAAAGCCTTCCTTACGGCCAATCGCCAATCTGAAGGATGATATTGCCTGCCCTGTCGATGGGACAGTTGCTCAAATAGGATCCATCAATAAAAACCAGCTTCTTCAGGCAAAAAATTTTTATTTTGATCTGGAATCACTGTTGGGGGGAGATACACAACTTGCTCAGACGTTTTATGATGGCTCATTTGCCACCCTCTACCTGGCGCCGCACAATTATCATCGTATTCACATGCCCCTGTCTGGCATCCTGGAAAAGTCCATTTATATCCCCGGTAAACTGTTTTCAGTCAATCGCATGACATCTGACCTCATTCCCGGCCTCTATAGCCGCAACGAGCGGCTGGTCACGCTCTTCAACACTGAGGCAGGGCCCATGGCTGTCATTCTGGTTGGCGCCATGATTGTAGGCGGCATTCAGACTGTCTGGATGGACCATGCTGTCCGCGTAAATTCAGCCACAGATATCTCACCCGACCGCACAATCACACTGAAAACCGGCGATGAACTCGGTTTTTTCAAATTGGGATCAACGGTCATCCTTTTGTTCGCAAAAGACAAAATTACGTGGAACCCCAGATTAGGCACAGATTCCACGATCCAATTTGGTCAATTAATAGGAAATATCGTTAGATAAGGCCGAAGTTAAGCCTGCCTTAAGAATACCCTTATAGAATCAAACTAGCGAAGTTGTAGAATGCAATCAGGAAATAACAGAGCATTAAACACATGAAAAAATGCGTGCTATCAGTCAGTCTTGTTACCTTCATCACACTGTTTGTTGTGTTTTATGCTGTCTATTATCTCCTGCTCCAGGACAACTTCCTGCACTGCTCGATATCGTCCATTATCACAATGTCACACCATCTTGATCACAAAAGACATTTAATTGTGCCTGGTTTGTTGCCAATATATATCGCTTCGGTAATTTTTGGCGCAGCTACCTTGGGTATTTACATAGGATCATCCATACAGCAATATATTATTCGGTGCTCGAAAAAACCCATTATCGCTCCCAAAAAAGCATTTTGAGATAATTGCCATTATCCATGTAAGCCTTTTACTATAGGCAACGTAGGAAAATCTCCACAAAATTGAGTCTTCACTCATCTCAACTTATTGATTAATAAAAAAATAACCCCATTGCAATAATCATGTTCCAGCTTAACTGTTGATAAAATCATTGAGCCTTGAGAAAACGATTTGCTAATCTAGAAATTGTTCAGGGATGAAATCAAGGACAGGCATCACGGAATTGAAGCATCTTCACGGATGACACCGCCAAGGATTTTGGCAGATTGGGCCAGGAAGCCTGGGTAGGCAAAAAGGGGCAGCTTAAGGATTAAGCTGCCCCTTTTGGCTTTCTGAGTTCTCACACATTACGCAACTGTTTTCTCTTGGTATCGTTTAACGCTGGCTAATATTTCACTTCTGGCCGATTCTACATTTTCCCAGCCATCCACTTTAACCCATTTGCCTTTTTCGAGGTCTTTATAATGGGTGAAGAAATGTTCAATCGCATCGAGAAGTTCCTTGCCCAGGTCTGTCGGCTTGGAGACATGCTGATATCTGGTCGTCAACTTGTCTACCGGCACAGCCAGGATTTTTGCATCTTTACCAGATTCATCTGTCATGCGCAGCATGCCAATGGGTCGGCAGCGGATAACCGCACCAGGGACAAGTGAAAAAGGTGAAACAACCAGCACATCCACTGGATCACCATCTTCAGACAAGGTATGAGGAACAAAACCATACTCGCAAGGATAAAACATGGCGGTCCCGAGAAATCGATCCACCATTACCATACCGCTTTCCTTATCAACTTCATATTTGATAGGGCTACTGTGTGACGGTATTTCAATAACAACATTAATATCATCTGGAACCTGTTTGCCGGCCTGGAGATTCTCTAAACCCATAAAACATCCTCTTCTAATCTTAAGATAGTGCGCCTAGTGTACTTTCCATCAGCAATTTTGCAAGTCACAGCACAATATTTTACACTAGACGCCATGATTGACACTGATACGATATGACCCTGATATCCGATCGCAAAGAACCGCCATCAAAGACGGGTAAGCTCGACAGCTCAATAGCACCTAAACAAATTTTGGGAGCCACCATGAAGGATTGTTTATTTTGTAAAATTGCTAAAGGTGAAATTCCTGCAAAAATACTTCATCAGGACGACAGGATTGTTGCATTTGATGATATTAATCCGCAGGCGCTTTACCATAAGATCATTATCCCGCGTAAACATATCGCAACCGTCAATGACTTGCACGCGGAAGATGCTGACCTGGTTGGCCAGATGGTATTGTCGGCAGCCAATTTGGCCAAAGAGCTTAACATCGCGGAACCAGGATACCGGCTGGTAATGAATTGCAATCCGGGAGGCGGGCAAACAGTGTATCATATCCACATTCATTTGCTTGGCGGCCGTCAGATGGCCTGGCCGCCAGGATAGGATGACTTAATCGTTCCAGGGCTTTAAAAATTCAAGCAAACAGGTAATGACAATGCAAGAGTACTTTAAAAAGATAATCGAAAACATAGGCGAGGATTCTGATCGTGAAGGGTTGCGTGACACACCCAAACGAGCAGCTGAAGCGATGAAATTTTTAACCCAGGGTTATCAGCAAACTGTTGACGAGGTCGTGAACGGCGCCCTGTTTCAATCTGATGATGATGAAATGGTGCTGGTGAAAAACATCGAACTCTATTCTCTTTGCGAACATCATTTATTGCCTTTCACAGGCAAATGCCATGTCGCCTATCTTCCCAATGGCAAAATCATCGGCCTTTCCAAAAATGCGCGCATTGTTGACATGCATGCACGCCGATTACAGGTACAGGAAAACCTCACCAAGGAAATCGCGCGCACCGTTTACGACGTCACTGGCGCAAAAGGTGTCGGGGTAATCATCGAGGCACAGCACTTATGCATGATGATGCGCGGCGTCGAAAAACAAAACTCTGTCATGAATACTTCCATGATGCTGGGCACATTCAGAGAAGATCCAAGAACTCGTGCTGAATTCTTGAGTCTGGTGAAAAGCTGACTTAACAGACCTTGTTGCGCGAATCCTTCTTTTGTGTTTTGTGGATCACCGCGCATCCTGCAGGGGCTGCTCGACATGTATTAACCCGGAGATCGAGGAATACCTGATGCCTCCCCTGCCAGCGACAGCTGCTGGATTCTAGGGATGTGAATTATTGCGGCCTGGATCCGGCGTTCGGAAACCGTCTTGAAACAGTGAACTCTACATATTCTCTCATTGCAGAAGCGGCACCAGCAATCAAGGCCTTTATCTCGTCTCCTGTCAGATTTCCAGTCTGTAATTTTTTTTCCAATCCCATAATGGAATGATTCAGCGATTCATGATCAGGAAGGATGGTTTTTAGCAATAAAAGAAATCTCGATACCAGCTGCCTGTTTTCCGGAGAATTTTCAATATCACAGCCTTTGATCATATCCATGGATTTATTAACCATCACAATCATGCCGGATATATCGTCGGAATAGTTCTCTTCGGTCCTTACAACGCTATGCTCGAAATCGATGAAATTGGTCTTTCCGTCACTAAAATCATAGATGAAATTTTCGGTAGACAGCAAATCGCCATGAATTCTTCCCAAATCATGAATCTGTTTCTTGTAGGCATCGAGAAACGAGTTAATAAATCTCATGCTCTCTGAAAAATCATTCAGATCCGCCAGGTAATCGTAAGCATCGGACGATGTCACGCCCTTGATCATATTCATGATGAGAACAACCATTCCCGTCGACAGATTGCGTATGGGTTTGCGCATATTCAGATGGGAAAATTTGACTCCTATCTGATACTGGTCATCAAAATTATCGTTTCCAATTTTATATAATACCTTGGCCACGCGCGCTTGCTGTGCATCAGGAACATAAACCAGACGCTGGTTTTTCATGTCCGCCTGCAAAATACCATTGATTTTGTGAAGAATGGAATTGGTTCCTGTTTTATTGATGACTTCACCCATGACAAAAAACGTCAACATGTCAGGATTGGATTGCTCGTCATCAAGAACCAGCGACTGCCTGAATTCCAGTTCATTTCCACATTTCCCGCTTGAAATAATCGCCGGACATACCCCGGTTTTTTTCTGCTGGTCAAGAAGAAAATCAAACAGCTTTTTCACCGCAGCATTATCCGAATATGTTTGCGGATCATTAAAATCGATCTGAATCACTTTGGGCTGAAAGATTGATGCTATCAGGTGCAGCATAACCCTCCAATAAAAGGATCATTGATTCTTAAAGTATAGGAGAAATTTTTAATAAATCGCTTCCATATCATGGATGACGGAATGGATATGCTGTTTATGCTGTAAAAGCAAGGCATAAATTATATAAAAGCGGTTCCAAATCTCAATTTGGGCAGACCCAGATGTTTGGCTATGCTCTGACCGATATCCGCGAAAGTTTCCCGAACGCCAATCGGTCCCGGTTTGATATCAGGGCCAAAAGCAATGACAGGTACATGTTCGCGCGTATGATCCGAACCAGTCCAGGTAGGATCACAGCCATGGTCAGCGGTAATAATTGCCATGTCACCGGGTTTTAACTGTGCCTCGAATGATGGCAGCCAGGAATCGAAATCTTCCAGCGCTTTTGCATAGCCGATTACATCACGACGATGGCCATACACCATATCAAAATCAACCAGATTCACAAAGGTAATGCTCTGATCGGGAGCAGATTTTGCTTCCTCCACAAAAGAAGCAAATAGCGCGCGGTTTCCGTCAGCCTTGACAGCTTTGGTGATACCCTGGTGAGCATAAATATCAGCTACCTTTCCAATCGAAATCACGCTGCCGCCCTGTTTCACCAGTATATCAAGCAATGTCGGCTCCGGAGGCGGTGTTGCATAATCGTGACGATTGCCGGTTCGATAATATTTTCCTGGTTCTCCGAGGAATGGACGTGCTATCACACGCCCGATGTTATAAGGATCAACCAGTTTGCGCGTGATTTCGCATACTTCATAAAGCCTTTGCAAACCGAATGACTCTTCATGGGCCGCGATTTGAAAAACACTGTCCGCAGAAGTGTATACAATAGGCTTACCTGTCTTTTGATGCTCTTCACCCAATTCATCAATGATGACTGTGCCTGAAGCATGCCTGTTGCCAAGCACTCCCGGCAACCTGGCCTGTTTCACCAAGTCATCAATTAACTGCTGGGGAAAACTGGGATATTGAGGTGAAAAGTAACCCCACTCAAACAGGACTGGGACACCCGCCATTTCCCAATGACCGCTTTGTGTGTCCTTGCCAAGACTAAGTTCAGCCGCACAACCATAAGCGGCGTGTATGGAAGCAGCCTGATCCATACCTGGTACCAGCGTGCCCTGACTAATGGCAGCCGCACCATTCAATCCCAGCCTGGTCAGGTTGGGAAGATGCAGAGGCCCGGAGCGTACACCTGGCTTATCCGCTTTTCCCAGCGAGCAATACTCAGCAATATGCCGCAAGGTATCAGCACCCGCATCACCGTACTTGCTGGCATCCGCTGTGCTGCCAAGCCCAAATGAATCAAGCATGATAATAAATGCACGCATCAGTATTCCACCAAAGAAAATCTCTCTTGTTCCGCCTGGGGCTCAACGTCTACTGTCAACGCTGACCGCAATCAGGCTCGCGATCTGCAATAAGTTTCGCGCATAAACATAGTAATGACCAGAGCAGCAATAAATGCAACCGGCATAATCAGCATGGCATGGTTAAAATCCTGCGCCGAATAAACAGCGATACCGTTGACAACCTGCTGATTACCGCCCTGCTCCATTAGCCACCCAAAGAATGGCGGAATAATGAATCCGCTGGCCATGATACAAAGTGAGTCGATACTGACCGCCGTGCTGGTCAGATAAATGGGGTTAAGCTCTGCAATCAATGGATAGGTAAGAACCTGTGAACTGGTCACAAACCCTATCAGGAAGAATAAGCCAATCAGCATCCAGACAGAGAGGCCTGGTACATACATTAAAACTGCCATCACGATCAGGGACAGAATAGCGCCGACTATCATGGGCATGACACGTCGTTCAATATGATCCGATATCCATCCATAGACAAGAGAACCAAATATGACCCCTACAAAAAACATGGTGGTTGCATAAGAGGCTTGCTCCTTGGTGATGTGATGCACCTGGGTAAGATAGAGGATTCCCCAGAGTCCGCCCAGCACAAAAACCGGCAAATTAACCAACGCTGTATAAATCCCTCCAAACCAGTTTTGCGGATTAAGCGCAGCCAGCCGGATACAGCGCCACAATCCCAGTTCTTTCAGTTGCTGCTGATCAATCTGGGCTTCATTTTGTGCATCCGGTGGTCTATCCTGCACAATAAACATGGTTGCCAGTAAAATTACCACACCCAGCGCAGTGTCGATTAACAGTGCCTGCCGCCAACTGCCAAGATACTCAGTGAGCAAAGCAAACGGTGTTTGTGCAACCAAGCCACCAAGCATTGCCATTGTGACGACGACACCGGTGACAAATGCCATTTTATGCGGTGAAAACCAGCGTGATGCGATCCGGATACAACTAAGAAAACAAAACGATGCACCGGCGCCGACCATGAACCTGCCCAGTGCCGCAACCCAGTATACGCTGGCAATGGTGAAAAGAAACGTCCCCAATGTACACAAGCTGATGGCAAGCATCAGTAATTTTTTGGTAGAGAACCGGTCAAGCAAATTGCCAGCGGGAAAAAGGCAGAGAAAATTAGCATAGAAATACATGGAAAAAAGCTGCCCTATCTGTACTGCATCAAGATGATAGGCCTCTCTCAATTGCTCATTGATCGCATTAAAGAGGTTCATCTGGATGAATTCATAAAAAAAGAAGAGTGAGGCAGTAAAGGTAACCACCCAGGCAAGCTTTGTATGTGCAGTTTTTTGATGCTTGTGTTGATCGTGCATAGTCATGAGTTCTAATAATTTAAAGTTTGGCCAATTTTAAACATAAGTAATTAATTTAGGCTAGGAGATTCACACAAAATGGAATTTCACGCATCCCAAAGAGTGCCTGGATTAATCCTAAACCTTCATTTCTTTCATCATTTCATCCACCAGTTTGCTGGCACCGATCCGGAATGTGGATGCATTCACCCAGTCACGTCCCATGATTTTATCCGCAAGCTCGATATATTGAGCAGCTTGCTGGATTTCCCTGATTCCACCCGAAATTTTAAGACCTAACCGTCGTTTCAATTGCGGCGTTGCATGCCGTATAACAAGCAGCATGGCTGCGGCAGCTTCCAGTGTAGCTCCTTCCGGAATCTTTCCTGTAGAGGTTTTGATGAAATCAGCTCCGGAAGTTAACGCATCCAGACTGGCATCTGCGATAATCGCTGGATCGATTAATGCACCCGTTTCAAGAATTACCTTGAGAGTAACATTTTCGCCGCACGCAGCCTTGCAAGCCGCGACAAAAGTCTGGGCATATTGTCTTTCTCCCGCCAGGTATCGGTGATATGGAAAAACGACGTCGATTTCCTCCACCCCATCCTGCAAAGCCCGGCTGATCTCAATCATAACAGACTCCAGGGAAGACTCGCCGCCAGGAAAATTCGCAACGGTGGCAACCCTGACAGGCGTACCAGAGAATTGAGCCGCAACCAGTCTGGCAAATTGCGGATAAACACATACTGCAGCAACAGATCCAAATGGCGTCTGCGCCTTTTGACAAAACTCGGCGATACTTTCCTGTGTATCGGTTGAGTTCAAGCTGGTCAGATCAACCAGACCAATGATTCTCTGAATTAAAGCAGGACTGGTTTTTACCGGAGAGAGCGCCCTGATTTGCTCTTTGATCGCATCAGACCAGTACATTATTCATGTCCTTCATGAATTCAGGTATCAGTTTAATCAATTTACGCGCTGCAATCTCTCCAAAATGCAGCGTGCCTTCATGACTGATTTTTTCCTTGGAAAGACCCGCTGCTGCATTGGTAATTGCCGCCACGCAGGCAACCCGCATTCCACTGTGACGCGCGATAATGACTTCCGGCACCACTGACATACCAACGGCATCCGCACCCCATTGCCTGTACGCACGAATTTCCGCCGGCGTTTCAAAAGAAGGCCCCAGGGTTGAAATGTATACGCCTCTGCTTAATGGTATACCGATACGATTAGCGGCACCCTGCATTAATTCCTGCAGCATGGGATCATATGCATCTTCCATGCTTACAAAACGCGGCCCGATAGTTTCATCATTTGGTCCAACCAGCGGATTGCCGGGGTGGAAATTAATATGATCATTAATCATCATGAGATCGCCGGGACCGACTTCCGGGCGCATTGAACCGGCAGCACAAGTGATAATAAATGCGCTTGCTCCCAAGCGGCGCACGATACGCACCAGAATGCGTATTGATTCATAACTGACTCCTTCATACAAATGCAGTCGTCCTCGCAAACAGACAATCGGCACATTGTTCAAGTAACCCATCACCAGAAGCGACGCATGCCCAGCGACGCCGCCAGCCTGCAATCCCGGAATCGCCTGATAGGGAATAGAAACCGGATTGGTAATCTGATCAGCCAGTGAAGAAAGACCGGATCCAAGAATCAATCCAGCCTTGGGTACAAAACCCTGCGGCGCATAACGGTTGATGACCTGCATTACTTCTGCCATTTGCGGGGACATGCATTATTCTCCTGTTTTTTGTTGCCGCAATTCTGTTTACTTCGCTTTCATCCACACAACAGCGACATCGAGCATTCTGTTTGAAAAGCCCCATTCGTTGTCGTACCAGGCAAGAATCTTGACGAGGTTGCCGTCGCCGATGACCTTGGTTCCGAATGTATCAAAAATCGCTGACGACGAATTGTGGTTGAAGTCGACAGAAACCAGCTGTTCCTCATTGAATCCCAATACACCTTTCATTGGACCATTGGCAGCCTTGCGAATTACTTCATTGACTTCTGCCACAGTGGTCTTGCGTTTTGCTTCAAATGTGAGATCCACAAGAGAAACGTTGATGGTTGGCACTCGCACGGCAAATCCATCCAGCTTGCCATCCAGTTCCGGCAAAACGAGGCCGAGTGCAGACGCAGCGCCTGTTTTTGTTGGAATGATAGACTGGGTAGCAGAGCGGGCACGGCGCAAATCACTATGATACACATCGAGCAATACCTGATCGTTCGTGAATGCATGCACGGTATTCATTAATCCACTCACGATACCAATTTCCGCATGCAATGGTTTGACAACTGATGCCAGACAGTTTGTTGTGCAAGAAGCATTGGAAATAACCGTGTCTGTTGATTTGAGAATATTGTCATTCACTCCAAACACCACAGTCGCATCGACGCCTGTCGCCGGAGCGGAGATAATCACTTTCTTCGCGCCTGCTTCAAGGTGCATTGCCGCCTTTTCCTTGGTAGTGAACAAGCCGGTGCACTCAAAAACGATATCGACATTTAACTCTTTCCAGGGCAGCTTTCTTGGATCGCGCTCCGCCACAACACGAATTTTATCTCCATTTACTATCATTTCATTGCCTGATACGGACACTTCGCCAGGAAATTTCCCATGGGTTGTGTCATAACGAGTCAGATGAACATTGGTATTCACATCGCCAAGATCGTTAATTGCGACGATCTGGATTTCAGAATGCAACTTCTTCTCATAGTGAGCGCGTAAGATGTTGCGACCAATTCGGCCATAGCCATTAATCGCAATACGAATTGTCATGTTGTGTCTCCTTCAATCAATGCATTTTATATTTATTTATTCCCTGCGGCATTCCGCAGGGACCTTTTTAATAGGGTTTCTTGCAAGCGGTCGTTTGTTTAACCTGAAGCACACTTTGCATGAAAGTGGTGCGCAGCACTGGCAACAGAATATATAACTTCCTTGGTCATTGCCACCACCTGCTCAACTGTGATTCCGCAATCGCGGAACACGTCTTTCGCCGGAGCTGATGCGCCAAACCGGTCAATGCCGATCACCCGGCCCTGCGTACCGACAAACCTGTACCAGTCGGAACTTGCCGCAGCTTCAACCGCAACTTTCGCCATCACCGAACCCGGCAATACTGCCTCGCGGTATTCTTCGTCTTGCGACAGAAAAACATCTGTCGATGGCATGGAAACAACACGCACATAAATTTCTTCTGCTTTCAGTTTTTTTGCTGCTTCAATCGCCAGGGCAACTTCTGATCCCGTTGCGATGATAATTGCATCCGGATAGCGGTCTTCAGCGGAATCGAGCAGGATGTATCCACCGCGCTGGATTAATGACAACTGTACCGCGTTACGCTCCTGGAAGGGCAGCGCCTGACGAGACAACATCAGACAGGTTGGGCCACTTCTTTCGATTGCAGCACGCCAGGCAACTGCGGTTTCAACCGTATCGCATGGCCGCCAGTTGGAAAGATTTGGCATCAAGCGCAAACTAGGCAAATGCTCAACCGGTTGATGAGTCGGGCCATCTTCGCCTAATCCGATTGAGTCATGTGTATACACGTAAATCACCCGCTGGCGCATGATGGCAGCCAGACGAATGGCATTACGGGCATAATCGGAAAAAGTCAAAAAGGTACCTCCAAAAGGAATAATGCCCTTGTAAAGCGCCATTCCATTCATGATGGCAGACATGCCAAACTCACGCACGCCGTAATGTATATATCTGCCTGCAGGCGCATCACTGGAGAAAACCTGCATGCCCTGCCAGTTAGTACAGTTGGATTCGGTCAAATCAGCGGAACCGCCCAACATTTCCGGTAATACATTCGCATACTTATCAAGACAGTACTGGGAAGCCTTTCTGGTGGCCACAGTTTGCTTTTTCTCATTCAGGCTCTGCAATAATTCATTGGCTTGCCAATCCCAGTCACCTGGCAGCCGACCCTCTGTACGGCGCACAAATTCTTCCGCCAGCTCGGGATAATGATCCTGATATCGGTTGAACAAGGCCAGCCATTCGTTTTCCAGTGCCGCGCCATTTCTGCGGGCATCCCATGAAGAGTAAATATCTTCAGATATCACAAATGGTTCGTGCGGCCAATTGAGGTGGGTTCGTACAGCCGCCACTTCCTTCTCGCCTAATGCAGCCCCGTGGACACCTGCTGTCCCAGCCTGATTCGGCGATCCCCAGCCAATGGTAGTCTTGCAGCAAATAATGGTGGGCCTGTCAGTTACGGCCTGCGCATCCAGTATTGCCTTGCGTAATGCTTCACTGTCATGACCATTCACCTGAGGAATAACATGCCATCCGTATGCCTGGAAACGCATGGGCGTATTGTCCTTAAACCAGCCATGAACATCGCCATCAATAGAAATCCCGTTATCGTCATAAAAGACAATCAATTTTCCAAGACCCAGCGTGCCAGCCAGGGAGCAAACTTCGTGAGAGATACCCTCCATGAGACAGCCGTCGCCAACAAAACAATAAGTATAATGATCGACGATAGAGAATCCCGGACGATTAAATGTCGCTGCCATATGTCTTTCAGCAATTGCCATGCCGACCGCATTGCCAAGGCCCTGGCCTAATGGGCCGGTTGTCGTTTCCACCCCTGGCGTTTCGCCATATTCAGGATGGCCCGGCGTTTTCGAATGCAGCTGCCGGAATTGCTTTATGTCTTCAATCGAAACGTCATATCCGGT
>Ga0070740_10000564_pt1 | contig 73674 bp, 48 predicted proteins | sample Coa_R2_FD_67286 | JGI IMG/M metagenome (GOLD analysis project Ga0070740, IMG submission 67286) | Surface soil microbial communities from Centralia Pennsylvania, which are recovering from an underground coalmine fire - Coalmine... | ecosystem: Environmental > Terrestrial > Soil > Unclassified ... | reverse complement strand
GGGCCAAGCAATTTGAGTTCGTTCGCCACCCTGAGACCAGCGGTGTTTAACTCGCTCGGCAATGAGCTTGGTGTCGCCGGCCACCAGCATCTCGGCTTACCGTTCACGAGGCGGTAACGAAGATTGCCAAGCTTGAATTTCAGTTTCGTAATGGATTGCACAACAGGAAATGCCACAATGAGTCCCTTGCGTGCCACACGCTTAAACTCCTGGAGGACCCTTGATCTCACCTCCGGAGGCACGTGCCCCATGAAGCGCAGAGAAATGACGTAGTCGAAGGCCCCGTCAGCGAACGGGAGAACCTCGCAATCGCCTCGGACCAGGCCACAGCTCAAATTTCCCAACTGGGAAAACTGCATCCTGAGCATATCCAGGGAAATGTCAACACCCGTAACTTTATGACCCAGGCTCCTGAACAGGGGAACAATACGCCCTGTGCCTGTGGGAGCGTCGAGGATTGTCGAATGCGGACATAACTGTTCGCGCGCTATCCTTTCCAGCACGCGGAATTCGCGCTCCCAGATATAGCGGCGCAATGGCGAAGAAAGACGCCATCGGTTATAGTCTCTTGCGACCGCTCCCCAGTAACGTTGCTTGGCGGGATAATGTCCCAAAGTAGCGCTCAAGCTTCTGTCCTCCGGTTGATCAAGTCAAAGGCTGGCTCCTTAGGGGATGTCCCTCTCTTCAGCCGTTGATGAGACGGCCTGCGCGCGCCGCTCCCGATCCCGCGGAATCTTTCAAGCCCTGCTCTCAACAAACGTCTGATGAACTCACCAAAGCGCGAGACTATCATCGCGGTAACAGGCAGGGGATCATCCTTGCACATGAAGGCCGCTTCCTCAATTCCGCGAAAAGAGCGTACCCAGTCACTAAAACTCAATGTCCCTTCACGGCAATAGCGGAAGCTGGACACCAGATCGAGGTCTTCAACAATCCACTTGCGACCTTCCTTTGCCGGCATCGAAACAACTTCCTGGCCCGTTAGATCAAGATACATCGCACGGGCAACGTCCATGCCGTTTTCGCCGACAAAAAGGCGAAAGGTTGCTCCGATTCGGGGATTAATATCGAGAACCTTATACTGACCGTCGCGAGCGTCGTAACGATATCCAATATCGAGCGGCCCGTAGTAGCCGATGGCCTTCATGAATCGCCTGGTTGTTTCATCGACGGTCGAATTCTGCAGGCAGATGCCAAGGCTCGTGGATCCCTTGTGAATGGGACATTGCCGGATTTTTTTTCCTGTAAAACCAGCCAAGCATTCAGAACGCGCGTCGAAATATCCGTTGAACATCCACACTGTGTCATCGCCGCCCGGAATATATTCCTGCAACATCAGGTTTGGATTTTCAGGGTCTTCGACCGCATCGTAGAGTTTCAGCAGTTCCTCAGAGGACTGAACAATAAACATTTTCTTGCCCGTCCGGTCCCACAGCCGCTGACCGTCAATCCCTTTGAGCATGATCGGGAATCGGCCACGTTCAAGGAAGTTCTCCACATCCGTTCTTGACTCCGGGAATGCAGCCGCTGGAGTCGGGATGTTGTGACTGAGCGCGAGATAAAACATCGCCTGCTTGCTCGCAAGCAAATGAACGAGTTGTGCCGACACTCGCGGAAAAATGAAATCTCCTGCAAGCTCTGCCGAATTGTCTGCAACAAACTTGGCCGTCCGGTCGGTTGTGGGGATTAAGACGCACGGCCGACCGATCTTCCGACGAACCTCATGCAGGAAATCCAGAGACTCTTCCGCCGGACGATGCTCGATGTCCCAGAAAAACCTTCTTCGGCAATACCTCGACCAGTTTGCCGGGGCCCATCGGTTCGGATCAACGTTATAGACCGGTACACTCAGCCGGCCCAAGCTCCGCATGATGTTCAGGCCGCCGTGGCTATCGGACCTTAGAACAACAACGGGAGTAGAAGCATCGCGCAGTTTCAACATCGAGGAAATGCCCCGGAAGATCGGTAAGTACCGTTGTTGCCCTGGAAAGTTGCCGCAGCTTCGGCTTCGTTCCACTCGACGACTTCATCGCCTTGCATTACATAGGCGCTCCGAAGGTCGTTAATGTGAGACATTATGAATTCGAGATCTTCCATTTGCCCGCTTCGTCGCAGGTAGTCCGCGCTTTTGCCATTTCGTGCCGCTTCCGGGCCTGTACGTCTCCAGCGCTTAATGATATCGATAGTTTGGAGGTCACCAGGCTCATACCCCGTTTCTAAAAGATCTCTCGCAATCCATGTGCAGCACATCTGGTCTTCTTCTCGAAACTCGCCGCGGCTTCCCGCGCCAATCACCGCCACACATGAATGCCAGCCTTCAAGATAGCGTGCCACCCACGCGTAATTCCTGAAGCAGGCGAGATGGACGATATCGCTCCCCTTTGCTTCACAGATGAGGCGAGTGCCCGATGACGAAAGGAGAATCACCGGGCGGTCACGCAGGTCGTGTGCGTCAAGCTGTGCAGGACTGTTATTGATCTCAAAGCCCGGGGCGGTTTCTCCTCCGATTTCTCCAGCGAGCAGAGCGTTTCGCAGCCTTTGCCTCATTCGCAATGCAGCATCAACGGAGGCCACAGGAATACAACGGCCTCCCCTCGCAGCGACCGTGACAGCCGACGTAGTGGCGCGGATCACGTCAACCGCGACGATCGCGTAACCGCGACGGTATTTCCGCACGCTCTCCGGAAAACAATCAATGATCACCTGTCTTTGCACTCGCGCCTCTCATTATCCGGCTGCCGCAGATCGAACTCTTGGCGCCGGCCGGAGTTTTTCCTGCTCAAACGCGTCGGAGTGGAGCCCCCGACGATAAATCTCCACGCGAAGGACCTCTTCCAGCCTCACATTGCAAAGGTGGACTTCGCGTCCGAAATGGTTCAACAACGCAAACTGGCTGGGCTTGTTCGGCGCTTCAAACATCACGTGATGAAGGCCGAACGCCGACGCAAACCGGTCTGCAAGCCTGGGGTTAAAATTCCCTGCCTGATCAAACAACCCCACGCCACGCGCGCTCTCACGAGCCTCGACAACAAGCTGGAGGGCGCCGCTGTCGAGCCATCGCCGACCCTGGTCGATCAGCTCCTCGACAGTGCTCTCCGCAAACGGGCCCGTGTGCTTCTTCCCAAGTTCAAATTGGACGTCGAGCCCCCGCAATGCGGCCATGCGGATCACCTCTCTCGGCGGAAGAGACATCTCAGTGAATCCTTCGCCACACTCAATGCGATTCACCCCGATGTCTGCGCACAGGTCGAGGTACTCGGGAAGCACTCCCTGAGCAACAGCAATTTCAAATGGGCCACCGCCTGTCACTGTTGGGACCTTGTACCGCTTGGCTGCGGCAATCTTTTCTCGAGTGGCGCTTTCACGCGCGACCATCCAGCAAGCCATGGAAATCTTGAGGACTGAAAACAGGTGTGAACTCTGTGCGAGATGGCTCTCAAGAGTCCCTGGGTCGTACCCCGGATCAAACGGGCTCGTTAGCGGTGGAAGTGCTGGCACTCCGAGGAGCTTCAAGTATTTGGCGGTGTGGTCTTTCTCCCGTGAATTCATATTTCTCACCCCCGTATGTGCATTTCGTCTGATCTTGTTCGGTCATTTGCTTCGGTCAGCTTAATTCTTTCGCGCCAGGACAACATACTCTGTGCCGAGCGACCCAAGCCGCCGGACCTTATAGTCCGCCAGGTTCTGAAGTTGCAGATGAATCTTGATGCTGATCGATTCCGGGAAGAGTTCCTGTTTGAAAAAAGTGAAGGGGCCGAAGCCTAATGTTTTCGACGCAAGTATGTGAAATCCGACCTGACGAATCAGGCCATTGATATACTTTATGGAATGCCGGTGCAGCCGCGGCCGCGAAGGACGCCGTACCTTCAGCTTCTCCAGCATTTCTCCAATCCTCCATCGCAAGGGCCGAAGGCCGGGAAAGCATAGCGGGTCCAATATCTGATTAAGGCACCAACTGTTGTCCGCGGTCATGACAACGTGTCCACCGGGACGGAGAACGCGATGAATCTCTGAGATTGCATTCTGAGGACAGTCCACCCAAGGCAGTACGCCCATGGCCACAACTGCATCGAAGGAGTCGGAAGGAAATCTCAGTTCACACACATCAGCCAGACACGGCTTGACACTTTGGCTGACTCCCGCCTCCGCTGCCGCCTGGCTCGTGAGATCAAGCATGTCTTCCACTGAGTCGGCTGCGGTTACCATGAATTTACGCCGAGCCAAAGCGACCGCAGTCAGACCAGCGCCGCAGCCGATATCTAACAGGCGCGCTCCTTCGGGAATTTGCAGACTGTCTATCATCCTCAGCACTACCGCCTGCCGTTCCCTGTAAATGAGAGCGCTCAAGGTGTCCGCCTGATAGACGTCCCTCCAGTAGGTCGAGTGGACCCGAAAGAATTCGTCCACGAACTGTCGGTGTTTGCTATCAACGCCACTGCGTAGCCCGAAATTGGCTAGACTTCCCATAGTTACCCATACCCATTTAGGAAAAAGCAAAGGACTGTTCCATGGAAGCGCCATCATACAGACTGCACCCCTGTTCGAAACTCTGATCTAAGCAAGGAATGTGCCGGCCCCTGCCTTTGGGGAATACATCAGGCCGCGCCGGAGCCTTTCAGAACGGCAGGAATCGTGCCGGCAAGAATTTTGAGGTCAAGCCATAATGACCATTCATCGATGTACTGCATATCCAATTCCATCCATTTTTCGAAGGGGATGGAACTTCGCCCGTTCACCTGCCAAAGGCAAGTTATTCCGGGCCGGACGCTGAATCTCCGGCGGTGCCAGTCTTCAGAAAATCCGCGGTAGTCGCGCAGCGGCAAAGGCCGGGGTCCCACGAGGCTCATGTCACCTTTAAGAACATTGAAGAGCTGCGGCAACTCATCAATACTTGTCGCCCGGAGAAACCGTCCGATAGGCGTAATACGCGGGTCATTCCTAATCTTGAAAACGGGCCCGCTGACCTCATTGAATTTTTCAAGTTCGGCCAATCTCTTTTCAGCGTCGGGCACCATCGTACGGAACTTGTACATCCAGAACCTGCGCTTATTAAGCCCGATCCGTTCCTGCCGAAAAATCACCGGGCCGGGTGAGGTGAGTTTGATCAAGACAGCTGTTATTAATAGGATCGGCGAGAGCAGAATTAGGGAAAACGATGAGATCAATATATCCAGTGTGCGTTTTATAAATACAGGCCATCCGTCCAGCGGACCTGTGTAGAGAGTTACCAAATGGTCTCCCGCCAGGTCTTCCGCGATGGATCGGGCCTTTCGAAGATTGAAAATCCTGGGAAGAAATCGCATGACGATGCCCTGCTTCTCGCATAGAACAGCGATCTGCGAAGCGTGGCTGTAGAAAGAACGGAGAGGCAGTGCAATAACAATTTCATCAACCACGTTGTTTCGCACGAAATCGGCAAGACCACCGAGACCACACACTAATCGGCGCCCGGATTCACGAAAAGCCCTCAGTCCATGCCAGTCGTCATCCACAAAGCCTATTACGCGGTAGCCGAGTTCAGGCCTGGACTCGATCTTTGCGGCGAATTCAACTGCGCGCGGATTTGTTCCAACAATCAACACCTGGCGCGCATTATGCCCTCTCGAACGAATGAACTGGAGAAACAAGCGCAGAAACAGCCGGCTGGTCATAACAAGCGCGCTGCTGGCCCCCCAAATCACCACGAGAAAAGCCGAGTCAACCAACCGAATGTGGAACAACATCGCCGCGGCAGCCAACGCAAATGTGCAAAGAGAAGTTGCTTTCAGTGTATCCAGCGCATCCGTCCGTGCGGAAAGCAAGCGCCTGGATTCATAAAGACCGAACGACGCGAAAATAATGTGCCAGATGCAGAGCAATCCCGTGAAAAGGATAAAATTCTGCACTTTGATCCGCATCGAAAAGAACTCCGAAAGCGGAAGCCCACTTTCGTACAAGACCGGCACGGCCGCCAGCAAGAAAGCGGCAATCATCACGAGCAGGTCAAAGAACTTGACCGCACTCAACAGCATTTGCCTGCGTGCACTACTCATGGCTTAATAACGGGCTGCTGGTCGCAAGGTTTCAGTGGATTGAACGGGAAAAGCATCTTCCAGCTTATTTACTTACATTAAATAAGGCGGAAGGACTGGGAATGCCGTGATAGGCAGAGAGGAAAGCAGCATCATACGGGCTCCAGATCGAAACCACTAACGCGGACCGCCAATGATCGCTGAATCAGATTGACGGAGATCACTACGCTTCGGTCCGAGTTTTTGGCGATCAGAATGCCTTCGACTCCATCAAGACATCCGCCGCGGATTCTGACCTTCTGTCCGACCCGCAGAAACGGATAGGGTTCAAATGGAACGCGGCTGGAGAGCAAAAGCTGGATATTCTCAATTTCGGAGTCCGGAATGGGGATCGCCTGTCCCTGGATACCGACAAACCCCGCAACTCCGTTGGTTCTGAGGACAGAGATTCGAGCCTCGTCCTCGGCGGGAATTCGGACAAAAACATAGCCAGGGAATAGGGGCTGGTCTATGACTTTACGGCGGTCACTCCAATGATGGACCTCTTTTACAGTTGGCAAAAAGCAATTGATTTGCTTCTCACAAAGCTGGACCGCCACCTTCTTCTCGCACTTTGAGCGCGTGTGAACGGCAAACCATGAAAGGAGCTCCGGCCTATCCGCTGCAAAAGCGGATGTTGAGTTCAAGACGTTTGCCTCGAGTGACAATTGCATAGCTCCGCCCCTTGAGTCCCATTCCAGGACCCCGCTGACACAAACTCTCCGGTTTGCCCCTTCGTGTGCTTTCCCGCGTGGTTCGCGGGTTGGCCCAGTTTCCTAAAGCCTGTCGTATAGAAACTGGGGAATTGGAAACGTGCGCTTATTGAGCACAGCGCCCAAAACGCGCACATGTGCAGCTTCAAGATCTTCTTTGGCGATCCGTGCCACTTCTCTTCGAGTGGCGTTTGACTCAAGAACTAAGACCGCCCCGTCGGCAAGTCGGCCGAGCAGAATTGCATCTGTATGCTCGCTGACCGGAGGAGTATCAATCAGAACATAGGCAAATTCCTGGCGAAGTTCGTTGATCCTTGCCTGCAAGTGCTCTGCCTTCATCACTGAGCTCAGTTGCGAGGCCATCGATCCGCAGGGGAGCAGCCACAGGTTGCGTCCCGGCAATTTCTGGACGAACTGCCGAATTGGACCCGGCTTGAACACGGAGTCCGTCAGACCTCGCAGGCTTTCAGTGCCAAAGCAGAGATGAAGCGCAGGCCGGCGCAGGTTGGCGTCCACCACGCAGACCGGAGCGTCCACCTGAGCAGCGATGGACTCTGCAGCGCCGGCGCAGATTGAGGTGCAACCGGTGCCTTCCTCAACAGCGGTGAAAACCACCATCTTTCTTCCGCCGTGGTCTAACAGGAAAATCCGCTGGACGAGCTTGATCAATTCTTCGCGCGACAGCGAAGATGCGTCAGGCGGTGGCGAAACCCGCTCTGCCCTGGGAATCCGCTGGTCGGGCAGACTGAATGAGCTGAAAGATTCAAAATCCTTGGATGCCCGCTCCAAAAGCTCAAAATTCCTGCTCACGAGTGTTTCCCCCCGTCCGGCCTCTTGCCACCGTCTCCTGGCCTGCTGGCATCAGAACTGGTTGTCGTGCTCGGCTGGCCCGTGGACGGCAGCCACCGAATCTTTCGTGTGACAATGTCGCCAGGCTTCAGGACAAAACGTCCTTCCAACGGTTGCCTGCCTCCTGGCGGAATGACTCTGTACGTATGTGAACCAGGATTCAGTGAAGCCTCGACTTCACTCGGACCATAAGACCTGCCATCAATGAACACTTGCATTCCAGGCGGGTCTGTGTCGATCACGATAACGCCTTGCGGCGGATGCAAATTGGCATTGATCCATTTCTCATTGCCCGGAGTTACCTGCACATCCCTGAACCATGTCGAATAACCATCCTGTGACACGGAAATGCGATACGTTCCAGCAGGCAGATTAAATATTCGTGGCGTGTACCAGCCGGGGCCACTCCGGCCGTTTACCGTTATGGCACTCCCCGGAATATTCGATTGGATGACGAGCTTTCCTTTAGGGACCCGTTCTGACGCCTGTGAACCGTCTGCCAACCCGGTTTCGCGACCCCGCCCGCTGATCCTGCCAGCAACGGGTATTGAAGCCGCAGATGGCGACGTCACGGCGCCTTCGGCGGAAGGATCGGATTCTTCGCCGGAAGACGGCGCAGCCACAGGTTCTCCCCGGGCAGTTCCGTCTACTTTCTCCGGGTCCATCGAACTCGCGGCTTGTGGATCGGCAGTTGCATTCACATCTGCATCAGAATTGAGCACCGTGGCGCCCGAACCGGCCGAATTGCGAGGTCTATTCGAATCCGCCTGGTCGCTCTTGTTGGCGGCTCTGGCTGACTGTAGAGTTCCAGCTGCAATGCTTTCATTGCCAGGCTGGCGGGGAGAACCTGATGGAAGATAGGCCCAGAACACTTCGCCCGCCAAAACCAGGGTGAGCAATGCGACAGCCCACGTAAGCCAGGCAGGGCTTCCGTTTCTTGCGTACCGTCTTCCGCGTGTGCCAGCCTTTCTTTCCGGCAGTGGAAAGTGGCCAGTTGATCGGAAGAGCACTCGGCCCGTGTCACGGCGCGGCTGATTGTTAAGGGTAACGTCTTCCAGCCCTGGCGCAGCGGCGGGTGCCTGAATTGCAGGCTTCTGAACCTGCTCGTTCGGACGGTTGGCCCTCAGGGTGTCAAGTTTCAGGTCAAATAAGACCTCACGGATGATCTCGCTATCGATCCGTTTCTGCCCTTTGGCATAACCGAGGGAAAGAGCATGGAAGCACAAGTTATTAATGTTGCGCGGGATTCCTTCGCTTCGTTCCGCAATCATTGCCAGCGCTTCCGGCGTGAACAGCGGTCCGCCGTTGTAACCGGCCGTCTCCAGCCGATGGCGAATATAATCGGCGACCTCTTCCCTGCTGAACGGCTCCAACCGACAGAGGATTGAGACGCGCTGCCTCAGTTGTTCGAACTCAGGTCGCGCCAGCTTATCCGCAAGCGCCGGTTGTCCGGCCAGAACTATCTGGATCAGTTTGCTCCGAGGCGTCTCGAAGTTAGAAAGCATTCTTACAGACTCAAGCACGGAGTCATCGAGATTCTGAGCCTCGTCAATCACCAGGACGAACTGCCGTCCCATTTGTGCTTCCTGAATCAGAATTTCGTTCAATTGCCTTTGGAGTGCGCCCACGTCCTGCCCGGCAGGGTCAAGACCGAGGTCCGCGACGAGGTTGGAAAGAAATTCACGCGTGTTCCCCTGGGTCTGGAAAAGGAAGGCTGTGCGGGCGGAGTTCCGCAACCGTTCCATGAACTGGAACAGAACTGTTGTCTTTCCCATCCCCGGCTCGGCAATTAGACCCACGAACCCCCGCCCCGTCTCGATCCCGTAGATCAAAGACGCAAGGGCCTCCCGATGCGAAGCACCCAAATACAGGAATCGATAATCGGGCGTCATACCGAAGGGCTGTTCACGTAATCCGTAAAATCGGAGGAACATTTCGAACTCACTAATTCTCGTTTTCGTTAGAGAACTGTCTGTGTTCGTCGCCCTCGTCAGCCGATGGCGGCTTCAGGCAGCCGACGCTGCCACCGCCGGCCATAGCAAATCTCGGAGCCTTTCCGTTCACCGGCAAAGCGGCGAGCACCGGCACATCAAGATACCTGATGACTTCATCCGGAGTCCGGAACGAAGGATTCAAATAGTCTGCTCCAAAAGCCGAACCCATGCTGACAATCAGCGCCAGAATACCGCCAGCCAGAATGAGGACCGAAGGCGAATTTACTGGAAGCGCAGGAACCGCGGCGCTTTCGGCGATCGCCACATTCAAAATCCGCTTGCTGTCCAACGCGTCGGAAATCTGAGCCTGCTGGCTCTTTTGCAGATACAGCAGGTAACTCTGCTCCGCGGTCTTCACATTTCGAAGCAGGTCCTGCTGCTTAATTTGCTTCTGGTCAAGCAAAATCGCCTGATGGGAATACGTCTGCACGACTGGGGCCATGGCCGCAGCCTGCGCGCGGAGCGCCGCCAGCTTCGCTTTTGCCTGGGCCAGTTCCGATAGCAGCATCTGGTAGGTCTGGTTCTGGTCCGTCGTGACTTGCTGCATCGGGGCTTTTTCAGCCTCGGCGATGGTGGCCTTTACCTGTGCAATCTGCTTCTCAATTTCTTGCACCGGCCGATACGTGGGCTGATACTTTGACAAAAGGTCCGTCCTTTGGATTTCAAGGTTCTGCAAGGTTGTCTTCAGGTTGGCCATGAGTTCAGGATTCTCGGCCGTGGTGTGCTGCGTCGGAATCCGCGGAGGAGTTTTTGCCAGTTCTGCTTCAATCGCCCGAATTCGGTTCTCGGTACTTTGAATATCAGCCCTGGTCTGTTGAAGCTGGCTGTCAAAATCGCTTGCCTGCTTAAGAACCAGGCTCTTCTCCATATCGGGCGCAGGGGAGTCCTGTTGAGTGTTAAATGCAGCTAACTGCGCCTCCGCATCCTGAAGTTCTTGCCGGTAATGGTCCGTCTGCTTCTGGAAGAAGCTGAGGGCGCCTTCAGGGCGGTAAACAGCAACGTGCTTGGCAATGTAAAGCTTGTCAAGAGTGTTCAAGACGCGAGCGGCCTCCTCAGGATGGCGCGACGTATATTGGACCTGGATCACGTTCGAATCCGGCAACGGATTGATCTGAAGGTGCTTCTGGAGGCGATGCACCGCCCTCGCCGTCTGCGACCCTTCTCCGCCCCAAGAGGGGATCCAACGGCTCCAAAAATGGCGAGGGGATGTATCGAGGCCGCATTCTTTAACAACCTGTTCCAGCAGATCATTGCTTTGCAGCAGCGCCACTTCGGTATTGATTTCACGCATTCTGGCATTGTCGTCACTCGTGGGAAGAGGCTGATTGTTGTTTGCCGAAATGACGTCATCTCCTCGTTGGTGTTTCACCAGGATCTCCGTCTCCGCCTGGTACTTGATCCCAAACAGCACAATTGCTATGACAACTCCCACGAAGGTCGCCAGGAATGACACCAGCACGACTCGCCTGTTCCGAAAAAGAACGGCAACCACTTCGCGAACTGTGTTGGGAGCGCGCTGCACGTAGACGGCATTCTTGACGTACGGAGCTATGCTCTGCTGTTCCATCGCAAAACTCCTCTTTCTTCAATCTCCTTAGCGAAGGTAATAACTCAGCGTGGGAAGTGGTATAAAAGGCTTGACCTTCGACAGTCTGTTCTGTGGAACATAGATCATATCACCAGGATGCAACTGAAGGTCTTCGCTGAGGTTCTTCGAAGTCAGCATATGCTTCAAGTTGACTTTTGTCGCGGAGACCCAGTTGTCTGAAACGCGGCGAAACAGAATGATGTCGTTGCGCCTTCCTTTGTCCGTAAATCCGCCTGCCATTGCGACAGCCTCCGCCACCGTCATGGTCCCGCGCAATTCATACTTTCCTGGATGATTGACCTGACCGAGCGCGAGAAAGTATGGGTTCTCAAATTGCTTCAGGGTTATGGAAACTTCAGGGTCGTGCAGAATTTTCTCGTAGGCCTTCTTGATATGGGCCTCGATCTGAGGCAAGGTCTCACCCTCGACATGGATCCCACCTGCATCACGCAGAGTGATATAGCCATCGGGATTTACGGTCACAGTCTGGTTGAAGTCCGGCGTATAAGGAAAGTCAATTTCCATAACGTCGCCGCTTTCGACTTCATAGCGCGGATTACGACGCTGCAGTTGGGGTGCTTCGGAATTTGTGGTCGCAGGAATCTTATCGACACCTCGGCTTAGTACCTGGTCGATCGGGTCGGCAGACGCGCTGTTCTGTCGGTTTTTCTGGCTTGCGTAAACGCCTTCCGCTGTCACAAATGCAAACAGCACAAAGACGACTGTGAGTGCGATGATTCTCGTTGGACCCATACCCCTTGCTCCCAAGCGCAAAGCAGAACTTTATTGTTAATCTTCGCAGCAGCCTTATGCAGACTTGGCTTGGCGGCATTTCGTGTGGCCCTTTTCATACGGGCTCTGATTAAAGCGAGAAGCCGCCCAAATTGAATAGAAGGGCTGCAGCCCCCTCATGGAGGGCTGTTGCTGATCCACGATTTCTGTCGCAGGTTGATCGGATTGCGAAACGACGAGTGAAATTGTGGGTGAAAAAGTAGTGTGCTAGACTTGACTAAGGCCATGACGTACTCTCCGTTTCATCGCGTTGGTCGTTATGGCTTCGGGTGCGCGGAAACTGCCGGTTTCCACGCACCCACCTGGTCGATAAACCTCATTCGTAAGTCATGCAGACATTCGCTTTATCGGCACAAATACGATCTTTGTTTTGCTTTCGATAAGACCCTATTGCGCATGCCAGGTTGCGGGACGATTGTTGCATGAAAGTCTCCCGTGATTCGCCATTCTGTTTCCGGGAGCCTGCTGTGAACCTGACAACAGCCATTGGGTCTCTTCTCTTCATCACGAAATATCCCATACGATTCGCGATCAGCGTTCCCTGGTTGCCTTCGCACCGATTAATTTCTGTGCACGGCGCCAACGATGCGGGTGTGAATGTAACTGCACGAAACGCGCGATACGCCGAGTGTCTTTTAAAACCCACAGGATCGCGATCCGTTCCTCAAAAAGTCCCGGGATTCGCACTCTTCACATCTCGATGTATAAGCAACCCGCATCATGACTCTAAGCAACTTGTGTGCCGTTCCGCCACTCAACCATAACTCTTTGCGGTGCTCGCAGTTATCCATCGTGTTACTTTTTTCTAATTTCTTCCGGAAGGAACAATTTTCCGGAATGAGGGAATTTCTCCCGGTAATTTCCACGGCCCAATTCTCGGAATTCAATCGCCGCGGTTTTGACCAGACTCACGTCAGTGGAGAGCAACACTCGGCCATCGCCTTAGGATTTGCCGGGTTTGAGAGTTAAACGCGAATGCGTCTACTCCCCACCGAATTTCCGGTCCTTACCAAACCCTGCGAACCTTTGCTTCAGCAAATATTGAGGCGGACATAATACATGAAATCAGCTACGATGCCGTTTACGCTGCAGAACCTTTGCACCCACAATAGTAAGGTAACTTGATGGATCAATCTTACCGAACGCACTGTAAAGTCGAGCCTGCTTGCCAATTCGGTTTATGCAAGCCGGGCAAACCATTTCCAAAACGGCACTTTTTACTTCACCGACCTGAGCTACCTGTATTTCTTCTGGTTTGGCGAGAACTGGAGTCTGTCGCAGTGGGAACAGTCCGCATGTACAGCGACGACCAGATAATGAGACCGGCGTCGCCAGTTGCGGTATCGACCCGGAGGTCTGCTGTCAATGCAGAGCAGTTTCCCTTTGCACAGTCACCGATTTCAGAGCATTCAGTTCTCTTAGCGCCCTTTTCCATTTCTTCGGATGGCTCTTTGTGGCGATCGGTGCATCAAGGTTGTTGTAAAAGGCAAGAATGTCTTGGCGGAGTCCAGGCGCTATTGTGCGAAAATGGCGCCTCGATATGTCGTCCAAAAGCCTTGCGTATGTCTCATCCGCGAGGAAATAGCGACCCGCGGCCGGGGGTTCTCCGGTATCGAGGTTCCTGTTGTTCAGCATCACATCGTGATTTCTCAAATCCGAAAGATCACCCTCAAAACGCGCAACCGTGACATCAAACCCTCTGATGAAGCGGTCCTGGACTTCAACGGTTGGCGGCTTGAACCTGAGGGTCCGTAATGGCCCGATTTTCGGCAGTATCTCAAGAGTCAGGACGAAGACGCGCGAGACAAGCAGGACGTTAGCCTGCCTCGAAGCCGCCTTCCAACGCCACCTCCATGGTTCCAAGCGGTGAAATCGCCCATACCTTTGATACGGCCTCTGGTAATTTTCCTTGGACAGGTGGTAAGCAAATCGTGCAGTCACGATCTGCGGGTCAACGCGATAAAGTTTCTTTCTTCTTCGCCGCCATAAGATTTCTCCGATATCAGGAATAATCTCGCTTGCGCTCAGCTTGTAAAACCAGATGGAAACGTCCTCGGAAAAGAAAACTCCGCCGAGCTTCAGCCCATACGTATCCTGAAACGCGCGGTTCAGCAGGCCTTTAGGCACTTTGAATCCGATGAAATTATGGTACGTCCGGGGAAGATACCCGGCACCCGTGATTTGGACCACGTCGAAGGAAAATTCTGTCATGACGTGTGCCGTGGGACTCTCTTCGTACGTCACATTGTCCCCGTATTTCGCCCGCAGCCTCGGATACATTTCCGGAACGGAGATATTTACAGCCAACGGGTGCCCTGTGTTGTCTGCCACATAATGAGAGAGCGCGCCGAGCGCGAACGCATATTCATTGATATTTCTTGAATCGCGGAGAAGGGCGGCGACGAAATCGCCGGTGCGAACGTAATGGGTAAGTTCACTGAAGAACTTGTTGCCTAACGGATAGTAGCCCATATCCTGAATTACACATCCGCCGTAAGCGTATGCATGGGCCTTCCGAAGCTGCGCCGGCGTGGCGTTCGGATAACGGCTTAGAAGTAAGGGAACAATGTACGGCTGCCAGGCTGAGTCAATCAGAGCTTCGTGGCCCAGCACCGAATAGCCCATGGAAGGGACTGCGCTGAGCAGCAGGAAGGCCAACAGGACCGCGATACGGGTCAGCTGATTTCCCTGCCACAGTCGCTTTTTGCGTTCTAAACGGTCCATCGGACTGTTCCGTGGGATTACACGAAAGCGGAGGTGCGGTCCCCTGGTACTCGAAAGCCGCAGACACTCTTTGTGGTCCTGTGCGGCTGCTCTCTTGTTTTAGAAGCTGTCTTCGCCGGGGCATGTGATCGGCTGGCTGTTTGATGCTACATCTGCCGACTGGGAAGTCACAGTGCTTGGGACCAGCATGTATCCAGCTACATCCTTCTGGCTCACACGCGTAACAACCAGTTCATAGGCCTCGCCGCCGGCCTTCGGGTAGAACACCACCGGAGCTTCGATCGCCTGACGCCGCACCCAGATCCTGCGGCCGTTTTCTGCCAGCCAGATCCAGGCTCCGAACTTCTGGTGCGATATGTCGGTGCGTGTCAGGTGCAGCGTAACGCCCGGGACAATTTCCTCATCACGGTCTTTCCTTGCCTCAAAATTCACCTGGTCTGTCGAAAGCGTGTTATTGATGGATGCCAACTCACGCTGACTGGATATCTGCTGCTCTCTCACGTCTGCAAATTCACGTGCGTTCTGCTCTCTGGCTGCGGCTAGTTCCTGACGCGTACTGGCCAGTTCCTGCTCAAGCCTCGCCATTCGAACCTGGTCTGCGTGCTGCTGCGTCGCCATCTCAGCAATTTGGGAATTGAGCACGGCCATCCTCTGGTTCAGTTCCTCGCGCTCTTTTTGATAGGTGCTCGCGACGAGTGCAGCGGCATGCTGCCGAACCTGATTCAGGCGGGCTTCCCACCCGTTGTCAAGCTTTTGAACCTGAACAGCAAGCTTATCCTGCTTCACACCCCACTCCTTAATGTTGGTTTCCAGCCCGCTGGTTCTGGTTCGAATCGCCGAAATGGATTCGGCAAGGCTGGGCAGCCACGCCAGTTGAGAATTCTGGTTGCTCATCACGGTATAACCATACAAAGCCACAACAGCCAGCGCAACAGCCAGAACCGCCAAGGCCGTCCACAAGGCTGCACTGCGGCGCTTATGATAGACGGGAATGTCGCTGGTCGGTTCGACTTCCCACTCTTCAGGCGGATTTATCTCAACGTCATCAAACATCCTCTTGTATTCGGCAGTCCATCGGTCTTTGACTGGAGTCATAAACCCTCCTCCGAAATGCTGTCAGGCAATGCCGCACGTAAGTTGGATTTTAATTAGCGCTCGCAGACTTCTCACCTGGGAGGCTAGGCACGTTCAGTTCCAAGATCGATTTTGCGTAAAGTGCCAGTGGATCAATCAATTGCGGCTAGCGGGTTTCGAGCATGAGCTTTAAAGACGAGAAATGAGTACTTAACAAATGGGAAATTTTTCTGGCCGCCGATCAGGGGAAAACGCTGCCGCTAAAAAACTTATCGTGCGGTTGGCAATGTGTTCGTCAGAGGAATCCCAATCCGCATGGATCTGTGCCCTCGCAAGCAAACGCTCGTAAATCCCCACGCTACAAACTTTGCCCCAAGGACTTGTCTGGAGAGCGAATCCGTTACATTTCGACTCTTTATACTGCACCTAACCACGCCCGCGGTCCGGGTTGTATGCGCCTGCTTTGGTTATCCAGGTTCAAATCTACCAATCTTTGTGTAACGTGGGGTTCAGGCTAAGTGCTTTGCCTTCAGAAACATTCAACTCCTGCTGCCACGATTCGTAGCCCCATTTCGTAACGGAAACCAAATGTTTGCCCAGCGGAATCTGTGTTGTGATTGGCGTGTTGCCTACAAAATACCCGTCAACCGTCACTGCCGCTCCTGCCGGAACGGACTTGAAATCCACAGATGCTGTCTTGCCAGATTTTGCCTGTTCTTCAAGCGACTTCTGCTTCACCGTGTAGGTCAGATAGCGCGGTTTCGGAGGCGCTGCTTCTTCATTCCCCTGCCCCTGCTTACTCCCATTCTGATTTGGGTTCTGTTGTGCCGGGGAGCCAGCCATGCCCTGGTTTGGATTCCCGTTTTGGCCTTGTCCCTGGCTTCCGTAAGCCTGCTGCTGACTATTGTCCTGCGGCGTCGGAGCAGTTGCGTTTGTGCTCGCGCCCGAACTCGACCCGCCCGTGTACGGGACATATTTCTTTTCCTGCCCTTGAGCCAACCCTGCAAAGGTGAGAAAAGCAATTACAATTACAGCCGGCGGCGGAATTCGATGTGCCATGTTCATTCTCCGTCCTTCGCGAATCATGGGCCAACCCTAGCGGGACCGTTGGCCTTCTGCCCCTCCCTGCGACTCCTCAAATAATACCACGGAATTCTCGTTTTCCTCTGCTCGCTGTTTCTCCACATGGATGGGCTTTCCACCGAACCAGAAAACCCGGGAGGGGTTCTGCTCCTGACCTATTCATGCTCTATTGCTTATTGAGTCTGAAAGAAAGTTGAAATGCTGACCACCGATCATGGGCGGAATCTTGACACGCAGAAAAATGCACTTCCAGAAAAGCTCGTGCGGTCAGGGCCGCTCAATGCGGCCGGTTCCGCAAGCCGCCGGAAAAGCCGTTGGAGGATCTTTGGCAAAAGGCCCTTGACAACGGAAGAACAGTATTATAGAAATATCTATAATACTGAAGGAGAGACCGATGGCACGGCGACAAAATCGTTCGGACCAGGTTGAGAGGGCCCTTTACCGTCGCCACGCCGACTTTTGCAAGGTGCTTTCTCATCCGACGCGGCTCCAGATCATCGACATTCTGCATGACCGCGAAATGACGGTCACTGACCTGGCATCGCGCCTGGGGATCACGGTGGGCAACCTTTCGCAGCACCTCAATCTTATGAAACAGCGGCGCGTCCTGGAATCACGCAAGGCTGGCAACAGCGTGATTTACCGCCTTGCCAATCCCAAAATGACCAGGGCATGCGCGTTGATCCGCGAAATCCTGTTGGAACAAATGCAACAGGACAACGCGCTCTTGAGGCGCCTTGACCGCTCGCACGTGTTCCAGGCCGGGACGTAGCGCCGGTTCCCCCGGACGATACGTTCATAAACAGTTGCAAAAGGCTGTGTGATGAGTATCACAGTGCTCGACCGAGTGACCTTAGAGAATATGATCATGCGACTTCCCAAACTTTCGAACCGTTTGCGTCGACTCACGCGGACCCGCGCGAGAATCACTGCGGTCCTCTTGCTAATCCTGGCGGATTGGTTGGCGGTGGCTTCCCTCAAAGCACAAACGAGCGCCACAGTATCCGGCGGACCGCTGAGCCTGGCTCAGGCTGTGCAAATAGCCCTGAAGAACAATCCGACCGCACATGCAGCAACGGCTTATGCTGAGGCGGCCCAGCATGCTATCGACACGGCTAAGGCGGGATATTTCCCTCACGTGAATTTCTCTGAAGGATTTACGCGTGGGAATAATCCGGTGTATGTTTTCGGCACCCTGCTGACGCAGCGTCGATTCACGGCGGCAAATTTCGCTCTCGATTTCCTTAACGTGCCTCCCCCGCTCGACAACTTTCGTACGCAGTTTTCTGCTTCAATGCCGCTTTACGATTTTGGCCGCACCGCCAAAAGGGTCGAGGACGCCAGGATTCAGGCGAAAGGCGTTCGCGAGAGCGCCAATCGCACAGAGCAAAGCGTGGTGTTCGATGTCATCAATGCCTACCTGAACGAATTGCTTGCGCAGGAACGCGTCCGGGTAGCACAGGCTGCCGTCGCCATGACGCAGGCCGATCTGGACCGCGCACGCGCAAGGGAGCAGCAAGGTCTGGCCGTTGCCTCCGATGTTCTCAGCGCTCAGGCGCAACTGGCCCAGGCAAAAGAAGACCTGATCCGCGCCCAGAACGGGGTGGCCATCGCTCAGGCAGCGCTGAATGTGGCAATGGGTGTGCCGGAAGATGCGCCGACCCGGCCCGAAGGCAAGCTTACTGAGGTCAAGGTCACTGTCGGAGACCTTCCTGAACTCCAACAACAGGCGCTCAAGCAGCGTCCGGATTATCGCGAAGCCGAACTCCAGGCGGAGCGGGCGGGAAACGCGGTCTCACTCGCACAGAAGGAGTTCCTTCCCCGCATTGACATGATGGGCTCGTGGGAGGTGGACAACCAGACCTTTGCGTCACGTGGAGGAAACAACTGGGTTGCAGGCGCAACGCTGACTTTCGACATATTCAATGGCGGGGCGCGGCGCGCACAGATCGCGGAGTCCAAGGCGTACAAGAGGCGGGCCGAGGCGATGCGCTCCCAAATGGAATCGGCCGTCCGCCTGCAGGTTCGCGAAGCCTATCTGAATCTGAACGCGGCGCGCCAGCGCGTGGACGTTTCCCGGGATTCGGCCGCGCAGGCGGAAGAGAGTCTGCGGATCCTGCGCAACCGTTACGATGCCGGCCTGGCCACCATCATGGATGTTCTTCGGGCGGAGACCATGCAGACTTCGGCGGAGAACAACCATTTGAATGCAATCTACGACTATCGTCTGGCATTCGCCGCTCTTGAACTGGCAACGGGTGAGTTGGGCCCGAACTCGCCGGCGGTCACGCAATAGTTGCTCTCGATCAGTCGAGGAGTGGTATCAACCATGAAAATACAAAATAAAATCCAATCATTCCTGGCGGTCAGTGTCGCCCTGCTTCTAGCGGCCTGCGGCGGAGAGAAGCAGGCTCAGGGGCCGGCGCCGACGACGATCAGCGGAGTTAATGTTGTAGCAGTTCATTTTCAGTCGGTTCCTGAATATTACGAAGCAGTGGGAACGGTCAAACCAGAAATCACAAGCGTCATCGGGGCTGAAATCAGTGGAACAGTCAGGAGGATATCCGTCAAGGAAGGCGACCATGTAAGCCGCGGACAAGTGCTTGCTGTCATTGATTCGCGCGTTCAGCAGGCCCAGCTTCAAGCCGCCGAAGCCGGCATCGAAGAAAGCTCCCAGGGACTCGCAGAAGTCCAGCAGGCCCTTCAGGCGGCGCAGGCCGATCGTAAATTCGCCGAATCCACATTCAAACGTTACCAGGCGCTGCTGGCCAAGAAATCCGTGACACAACAGGAATATGACAATGCGGAGACGCGTTATAAGGCTGCTGTGGCTAACGAAATGGCGATGCAGGCAAAGCTGAAGCAGATGGAAGCCCGCCGACAGCAGGCCCAGGCACAGCACGCATCGGCGGCGACGTTCCTCAGCTATTCGCGCATTGTTTCGCCGATCGACGGCGTGGTGACAGTGAAGGCGGTTGACGAAGGCACGCTCGTGATGCCGGGCACCCCCATCATCACGGTCGAAAGCACCGGCCGTTTTCGTCTGGAAGCCAGTGTCCCGGAGAGGTTTCGCGGTCAGGTCCGCATCGGCGAGAAGGTACCGGTGACGATTGGTTCTCAACAGACCGACGGCCGCATTGTCGAAGTTGTTCCCGCAGCAGATCCTTCCACCCGAACGTTTGTGGCCAAAGTTGAGTTGCCGCCGAACTGCCAATGTCAGTCGGGCCAGTACGGGTCAGTAGATCTTGCGATCGGGACCGAAAATCGACTGCTCGTTCCAGCCAGCGCTCTGATTCAGCGAGGCGAACTGGAAGGCGTATTTGTGATCAGTCCGGAAGGCATCGCGCACTATCGTCTGGTTAAGACCGGAAGGGCCTTTGGGGACCAACTGGAGGTCCTTTCCGGACTTGACGATGGCGACCGTGTTGCGATTTCAAAAACCAGTCAGATCAGTGATGGAATACGGGTCCAAACCACATGAACAAGAGCGAAATTGGCGTTGCCGGCCGCGTCGCGCGGTACTTCATTAATTCGAAAATCACGCCGCTCCTGATGATCTTTGCCGTTCTCACGGGAATGTTCGCCGTCTACGAAACACCGCGTGAAGAGGATCCGCAGATCGTGGTCCCAATGATGGACGTCTTCGTAGGAATGCCTGGCGCCAGCGCGAAGGAAGTCGAGAAGCGCGTTACGACGCCCATGGAGCGGCTGATCTGGGAAATCCCCGGGGTTGAATACGTTTATTCGATGTCCTATCCCGGCCAGAGCATGGTGATCGTTCGCTTCAAGGTGGGAGAAAACGAAGAAGACTCGATCGTCAAGCTCTACAACAAGCTCTATTCCAATTTCGACCTGATTCCTCCTGGCGCCACCAAGCCCCTGATCAAACCCCGCACGATTTACGACGTGCCGATACTGGCTCTGACGTTCTGGAGCGGCCGCTACGACGACTACCAGCTTCGGCGTGTTGCTGCAGAAGTCCAGCGGAAGGTGCAAACCATCCAGAATGTTTCTGTCACTCAGATTCTCGGCGGCCAGCGGCGTGAAATCCGCGTGATGCTGAGTCCGGAGCGCATGGCGGCGCATGGCGTGGCCCCGGCGGCAATCGTTCCCATCCTGAGCATGACCAACCAGCAGCTTCAATCTGGTGAATTCGCTTCAGGCAACCGCGAATACCAGGTGGAAACAGGAGACTTTCTCCGCACCGCAGACGACGTGGGCAAAGTCGTCATCGGCGTATCAAAAGGCCATCCAGTCTATCTTCGCGATGTTGCCACAATCGAGGACGGCCCCGCTGAGCATTCGGACTACGTGCTGTTCGGCTACGGAAAGGGTGCGCAGACCCGGGAGCGCAGTCCCATCGGCGAGTTCCCCGCCGTCACGCTCTCGGTGTCCAAGCTCAAAGGCACGAACGCCGTGACTACGGCGGAAGCAGTGCTGAAGATGGTCAATGAGCTGAAGGGCAATGTGATTCCCCAGGATGTTCACGTCACCGTCACACGCGATTACGGTCGCTCGGCGGAGGAAAAGTCCAACGAACTGCTGGAACATCTTCTGATTGCAACGCTTTCCGTGACGCTCCTCATCGCGTTCGCGCTGGGTTGGCGACCCTCCGTCGTGGTATTGGCTGCCGTGCCGGTGACCCTTGCGCTCGCCCTCTTTGTTTTCTACATTTACGGCTACACACTGAATCGCGTTACGCTGTTTGCCCTGATCTTCTCCATCGGCATCCTTGTAGACGACGCCATTGTCGTTGTCGAGAATATCGCACGGCATTTTCATCTGCCGCAAAACAAAGGCCGGCCGCTTGCCGAAGTGGCCGTGGAGGCCGTAGATGAAGTCGGCAACCCGACCATTCTGGCTACATTCACCGTGATCGCGGCGGTCTTTCCCATGGCCTTTGTCAGGGGCCTGATGGGCCCGTACATGCGACCGATTCCGATTGGCGCGTCCATGGCGATGATTTTTTCGCTGCTTGTGGCGTTTGTTGTCTCGCCCTGGGCCGCACTGCGCGTCCTGGGGAAATCCAGCTCCCATAGCGAGGAAGGCGCGGGGCCAGACCGTACACAGCGAATCTACCGAAGAGCCGTGACTCCGCTGATCCAGGAACGCAAGAAGCGTCTTTACTTCCTGGGCGGAGTCGTTCTACTGCTTCTCGTGGTCATGCTCATGCCGCTTGCGAAAATTGTGCTGGTGAAAATGCTTCCTTTTGACAACAAGAGCGAGTTCCAGGTGATTATCGATATGCCCGAGGGGACGACGCTCGAGCAGACGGCGCTAGTGACGCAGCAGATCGCGCGCAGGATCGCCGCAGAACCGGAAGTGGTCAATTACGTGGAATACGTCGGCGTTGCCGCTCCTTACGATTTTAACGGATTGGTCCGTCACTACTTTCTGCGGCAGGGGCCGAACAAGGCGGAGGTCTATGTTGACCTTCTTCCGAAAGGTGAGCGGTCCGCACAGAGCCACGAAATCGCCAAGCGCGTACGCCTCGATATTGACCCGATTGGCGCAAAATACGGGGCAAAGCTGAAAGTTGCAGAAATACCGCCCGGGCCTCCTGTGATGGCAACGCTGGTGGCGGAGGTGTATGGTCCAAGCTATACCGGGCAGATAGACGTCGCCCGGCAGGTCTTGGCGGATTTCAAAAAAACTCCGGGTGTCGTTGACGTGGACTGGAGCGTGGAGGCACCTCAGCGCAAGCTTCGCTTTGTTGTGGACAAGCAGAAAGCCGCGCTGAATGAGATTTCAACGGAGCAGATCGCCCAGACGCTGCACTTGGCGCTTCACGGAGATGTGGTGGGTATCGCACACCTTCCCGATGAACGCGAAGACGTCAATATTCTTCTCCGTGTACCCCGCGCGGAAAGGTCCAGCGCTGCCAGTCTTGGAGAAATTCGAGTAATTTCCCGGAACGGCCAATTGGTTCCCCTCAGTGAATTGACTACCGTCAAAGAAGAGACGATTGAGCAGACGATCTATCACAAAAACCTCAAGCCGGTGGTTTATGTCACCGGCGATGTAGCCGGCCAGGAAGAGAGTCCGGTCTATGCAATGATCCGGCTGGCCAAAGAATTGGATAAAATCAAAGCGCCTGACGGCACAAGCATTGAGCGTTACCTGACCCGTCAACCCTTCCTGACCAACCATTATTCGATGAAGTGGGACGGTGAATGGCAGATCACCTATGAGGTCTTCCGCGACCTGGGCTTTGCGTTTCTGGTGGCGCTGATCCTGATCTACGGGATCGTTGTGGGGTGGTTCCAATCATTCCTCGTGCCTTTGGTGATCATGGCGCCCATCCCATTGACGCTGGTCGGCATCCTGCCGGCCCATGCGATTATGGGAGCGTTTTTCACTGCAACCTCGATCATCGGCTTCATCGCACTGGCAGGAATCATTGTTCGAAATTCCATTCTGGTGGTTGACTTTGTGGAACTTCGCCTGGCTCAGGGGATGCCGCTGGAAGAGGCGGTTGTTGATGCAGGGGCAGTCCGCTTCCGGCCAATTCTTCTGACGGCCGCAGCGGTAGTAGTCGGCGCATTTGTGATATTGTCCGATCCTATCTTTCGAGGACTGGCCATTTCATTAATTGCCGGCGCCGTCGCTTCCACGCTGCTTTCGCAGGTGGCGGTCCCCGTTCTGTATTACATGACCGCGCACAAGAAGCACACTGAGCAGGGCGGTGCAGGGCTGGCCGGAGGCACAGAATGACCATTTTTAAACCCAAGAAGATTTTGTGCGCTGTGGATTTAAGTCCGGTTTCTGAACGAATTCTCCAGTGGGCCGGGCTTTTCGCAAGCACATTTGACGCGCGAGTGGATGTCCTCTATGTCGATTGGTGGGAGCCGCCACGCTATTTCACCGAAGCACAGATCCACGAGTTGACCCGCCAGAACCAGGAAGGAAAAAAGGCACTGAGGGAAGAACTGGAGAGAGCGGCAAAGCGAACGCTCGACGGAGTGGCGACTTACAACGTTTCAATCGTGGAGGGCCATCCCGCACAGCGTATTCTGGACCGCGCCAGCGAATTGAAAGCAGAAATGATTGTGATGGGAAGCCACGGCAGGACAGGAATGGCGCGGCTCCGCCTGGGTTCCGTCGCCGAAGATGTTGTTCGCGCCTCGCTGTGCCCGGTCCTGATTGTCAAGACGGCGGAGGAATTAGAAGGTCGGCCGTCAGTCGAAAACATTCTGTGCCCAGTGAACTTTTCCGGACTGTCGTTGCAATGTCTGGAACTCTCTTCGGAGATTGCCAACCAATTCGGCGCCAGGCTTTGGGTGGTCCATGCAACAGACCACGAGGATGTGAAGTTGGAGGAGGTGCACGAACGCATCTGTGAGTGGGTGCCTCCGGAAGTGCGGGGCCGCTGTGACGTGTCTGAAGTGGTCCGCCGTGGAGACGCCTCCGAACAAATCCTCCTCATGGCGCGGGAACATTCGGCTGATATCATAGTCATCGGGGCACAGCACCGACCGCTTCTCGAATTTACAACCCTGGGCACGACAACCGAAAGAGTCATGCGCCATAGCCACGTTTCGGTGCTGGTAGTACCCGTAAAAAGGACGGAGACTCAGGGTTAATCAGGAAAGGAGGCCCATATGGACCTGAATCGTTGGCTGCGAATGATTGCTGGATTTTTCGTCATCGTCAGTGTGCTGCTTGGCCATTTTGTCAGCGAATGGTGGTACGTATTCACGGCCTTTGTGGGATTGAACCTGTTCCAATCTGCGTTCACTAACTGGTGCCCGATGATGGCACTCCTGCGCAAGCTGGGCGTTCGGCCGTGAGGAGCGGAAATTCGCGGCCGCTGACACTGCTCCAGAAAATGCAGCGTCCTCGTCCACGGGCACTATGATAGTGTCAGAGCAGGTGGGCGAGATGCGATCAAAACGCACTTGCATATTTTTGATGGCCACCGGGGCGGGAATGCTGCTCGGCCTGTCGGCGTGGATCGCATACCTCACGTGGCCGCGCACTTTTAATGATCCTTTGCCTCAGTGCCTGCCGGTCATCCGAGTGATCGATGGCCGGCTGGCTGTGCAACTCCGTGCAGATGCTCTGCTCGCTGACGTCTCGGGTCCCGGGTTCCGTTCGGAGCTCGCGGCTTATCTCCATTTTGAGTATCTCCAAACGCACGCCGGTCTTGGAAGGTCGCGCGTCCTGCTGACTTCGAAAAACTTCGAGGACGGGCTGCGCTATCAGATTTTCCTGGTGCCTGAGAATAATGTCCTCGTTGATGTTCCGTACCTGGACCAACTCGAACTCCAAGGCTACATTCCCGGTTATAAACTCCTCCCGGTCACATTTGAGGGTTTGGCCCGCAAGCGGCTCGAAACGGCCGTGTTCGAGGGGAGTTATAATCCCGGGCACGTTCCGCAACTGGCGTCGTTGCCGCGTTCGAAACTTCTTGCTCCGCTGGCGAGCTTCCTTGTTTTCAAGTCCAGGACTGATCGCCGCGTCCGGGAACACATCGAACCTGTCCCAACAACACTCTCTTATCCCCAGGCAGAACAACTGGCTGCAGACATCCTCGACGTCACCCGTTTTTACAACTTGCCGCTTGATATTTTTCTTGGCATCGGCGCCATGGAGAACGACTATATGAACGTGCGCGGGGATCTGGACCACGCCGTCTGGAAACGCCGCCCGCAAAGGGGCGACTTGGTCTTGAAGCGCGCCCGCGGCCGCGTGCTGGTCAGCGATTACGCCATGGGCGTTTGGCAGATTACGCGTGAGACCCTGCGCCGCGCGCATGAACTGTATTTGAAGGACAAGCGGGATTATTCCATTCTTCCCCCGCGTCTTCGCCCCTCAAAGCAATTCACCTTTGACCTGGATGATTCCGAGGTGCTCACAACGTACGCCGGCCTGCTGCTTCGCCATCTGCTTGACCTTTCTAACGGCGACGTTGCCAAGGCTATCGGTGCATATAACGGCAGCCTTCAGAGACCGAATTACCAGTACGCCGCAGGTGTTGAAGCGGTTGCCCTCTATGCGCGGGGTTTTCTCGAGCGTGCTGCAAACCTTGACGGGCTGAGTGTTGGGCAGACGTGGCTTGCTCCTCCTCCAAGGCTTACGCGAGGCAATCAGATCGCGGCCGGCCTGCGCGCTTTTCCATACAAGAATATCCAGGTCAGTTCGGAGTGAGCGCGCGTTCGGGCAATCCTTTTTGACTTTGTCTGGATTGCAGCAGTAGGATTTGCGGTGGCAGGATGTCGCTTCTGGGCTCGCCGGTAACATTGCAATATTCACTATCCAGTGTCGGGTGAACGTAGCCATGGCGAGTTCTTCTTTACGTTCCCGACAATCGCATCACTCACAGTTACATGCCGACCCTGTGGCCATACGTTTTGAAATCCCTCACGCCGCCCGGCCACCATGTTACGATCCTTGACAGCAACGTCATCCAGATCAGCCCGCCGAACCGGAAGACGCCGCTTGTCCAAGGCGCCTAACCCTCAACGATCCCGGGTTCCTGACTTTGCACGCCGCCTGACTTGCCTGAACGCTTGCGTCGATGTTATTGCGCTCGTGGATTTGAGGGAAAAGATGGATCAATGCTGGGTGTATCCAGCAGTATAGAGGCCATTTAAGCGTTCGGGCTTGACGCGACCACGCGACGCTCCTTGTTCCGAAGGGGGTAAAATAGAACCACAAGGAACTTCGCTCTGGAGGTGCACCCATGAAGAAGGGTTTACGTGTTGCATTATGCCTTGCGATTGTCTCTGTAGCACTGTCCGCGAAAACACAAGGAACCCCTCCCGCTTTCGAGCCGCCTCAGGTAATCTCGACGGTGGAACCTACGTACCCCGTCAATACCGTCGCTGGGGGCACCGTCGTACTGAAAGTGACGATCAGCCCAAGCGGTGAAATTGCGGAGGTACGGGTTCTTCAGGAGGCCAAGGGCTTCACGAACCTGGCGATTGAAGCGGTCAAAAAGTGGAAGTTTGAACCCGCAAAGCTTGACGGCAGACCCACCACGGCATCAATCCCGGTGTCATTCTCCTTCAGTCAGCCCATCGTTTGGTGGAACCGGCAGGCGAAATAGAGCGCAGCATTCCTGGCTGGAATGACGATTTTGGACTATATCGCCGGATGATTTTCACGCTGCGACAGCGCGGGAACTCAGGCATGTTTCCGCCGCCCGCACCAATTCCCGCTCAGGCACGGGTTCTTCCAGATAATCCCTCGCCCCAAGCTGCATCGCTTCCAGGTAGCAACTCATGTTCAGGGTACGGGCCACGACAAGGACCTGCTTTTCACGGTCTGTAGCAAGCGCCCTTTGCAGCACTCGGCGACCCTCGAATGCCGAGCTTCCCTGGCTCAGCACAACAAGGTCAAACTCGCCCGCGTCAAGGCAGGCTACGGCTTCGTCGTATGAAGAGCAGGTGACCACCGCGTATCCCGCCCTCTGGAGCACATTCCGGTAATAGACGAGATCTGCGGGGTCCTCATCCACAACGAGGACATTGCCCTTTGTCACAGGCGGCTTCGGCCCTGAGTAATTCGACACGCTGATACGGTGCGTCATAAGACCCTCCGCCATCTCCCCGGTTTTTGAAATTTCCCACCGGGGCGTGTTTTGTTCTTGCATGTCCACCCCCGCAACCGTCGTTACGCTTCGCGGGGGGAACAACACCTCGGAGCCTTCTGTGAGCAGCCTTAAATTTGTTATCTCAATTCCGTAACATTAACCACAACGAGATTCAGATTGAGACATCGTTTTGAGGAGAACTGATTACGCGAGCACCTTGAAGAATTCCAGTACGAACGTGTGGCAGGACCAGTCTCTTCCGGATGAATATCAGCGCCTGCGGATTTGGGAAGATGAAGCGCAAGGAAGAGCCCGGGAATGCTTCCATACCTCCTTGCGAAAACTCTTAGCTGTACGAGCAACTGTATCGTAGCACAGCAATCGAGCTTGTCAAGAGGATAATCGGCATAGGAACCTCAGAGTCCGGCTGGACGGTTTTCCATTTTATGCTGAAGTGTTTTGCAAAATCGATCGAAACCAGGTGGCCGTCTCCTCGGGAGTGCAGCACAGGTCCCGCAGGGTATGCTCCCTCTTGCGCTCAACCGGACAATCGCCCAGATCGTATTAGACAGTGCGCCGTTTGAGGAAACGATAAACGGCCAGAATGAGGACCGCACCAAGCACAGACATCAAGAACCCGGCGCCTTCTCCCGCAGCGTACCAGCCGACAGCCCGACCGAGAAATCCGGCTACGAGCGAGCCCGCGATGCCCAGTAGCATCGTAATGAAAATTCCCCCTGGGTCTTTCCCCGGCATGATCAGTTTTGCAAGCGCTCCCACCACAAGACCAATCAAGCACATCCAAACGAAACTCAGCATGTCAGCCTCCCTTTTCACTTTGTTTCCCGGGCCACATAAAAAGACATTGGCCAATTCCGCCCGTTCTAACGCAGAGTGAACAGCACCCTTCAAACGGTCCATAGGTTCTCTTCGACGCGTGGTCCGGTAACCACCATATGAAGCCAGCGGCAGGTCTGTCTCTTACCACTGGATTTTACTGCTTTCCCGGCTCGGCCCTTGTTAAGTCATTGTGATGTGTGAACGCGGGTTGGCGAGTGAATTTATTTTGGCGAGGCGTGAAATTTCCGAAAAGTTTCGAGTTTTCACGCACTGTATCGCCAGGGAGCGACTGGTCAACGCGATACGTTCCGGGTGCTGACCCGATACTCATTAGTGTTGAGTGTACCGACAAGGGCCCGCATCTTTTTCGCAGGATCGATCGCCAAAAATGCGCACCGGGCAAGCGAGAGATTACGGCAGCAATAAACCTCAGAGGCAACAACGGCATTAGACCAGCAGGAGCTGACGCTGACAGGCTTGCAGATGGCGGCGGAATTCCTGACAAATCTCTCTGCGGTCGGCAGTCGAAAGCGCAGCAAGGGCCTCAGCAGGTGTAGGGTAGCGGTCGGCGAGATGATACTTACCGCTCAACAGGACGGTTACGGAGATTAACCCCAGGATTTCCTCGTCGCGCGGTTCGCGGTGAGCAAAGTATTCAGAAAATCCCTCACGGTCACGGGATGAGCGCTCTACAAGCGCCCGCGCTTCTCGAACGAAATATTCTTTAATTCTCTTTCCCGCCATGGCAATCTTGAAAATGTGAGGTCCCCACGTCCTGTGCTGAATGACGGGCCACAAGAGGGGCCCGCGGCCGGTTGAAATTAACACTTTCAAACCCCAGGGCCAACTTCACTCCCTTTGCCTCCGTGAACTGCAAGGGTACCGATCCGAACTCTCTCCCCGCCCCGCTCCGCTGCGCGGGCGATGCGTCGGCCGGACTCAGCAGATTAGACGGGCGGTTTTCAGAACCAAATCACGAAGCACCGCTTCGTCACCCACTTGGGACTTAAGCTTCCCGCAGGACGGGCAGACAAGGATGATGCTTGCAACGCGTTCACCTTCAATGCGCCTTACGTCCCATCCCGTGCTGATTGCTTCCTCCTCTTCAGGAAGTTTACGGTCACAATACCAGCAGTAGCCTTCGCCCGTACTACAGATGGCGCGCAGGGCCTCGTTTACGTCCATGTCACCTCCAAAAATGAGAAAGGGCTGCTTCGCCTTTCAAGCAGCCCTCTTGGGTACTTCCCGGGGTTCGAATTACGAAGGAAATCGAAAATTGTCTTCGCTCCATCGTACCGGATTGAGCAGTTCGACCTTTCTCGTCGTCGCCTCCCCTCTAAACATGGCCACAGGAAAGCTCCGCTGTCCTGCGTCCTAATGCTTCAGCCACTTCCCCAATTCCGAGGCCTCTACCGCCAGTCGGTAATGGTTTCCGGAGTCGTGCACGAGCAGCCCTTTGGCTTGCAACTCCTCGAAACCCTGAAGATACGCAGCCGTTACCGCTGGATTCCTGTGATCGATGAAGTGGTGAGAACCTGAGGCCACCCATTTGAATGTGCCGGCGCTCCGCAGAAGAAACACATCGCCGCGGCTTCGCGCCGCTTCGAGAATTTCTCTCGCCTGGAGCGACAACCCTTTTGATGACCCGCCTGACCTCTGTGGCATGCTTCCTCCGCCTGCAATATTACAAATGCCGCCACATTCGATCAATAATCAGCATGAACAATTCAGCGACCGAACTCAGCAGTCAACCGCATTCGCTTTCGACTGTGACGCAGTTCGCAGCCCACGCCGGTCGTCACTGCATCTGCGGTCGTAAGTCTTTTAATTTTTCTTTTCCGCACTATACAGGTTGCCGACGCGGATGAGTAGCATTCTATACTCGACAGCACCTCCATTGTCAACCGCCATCTGAATCCATTATGTTCCTCAACACGAACCTTTGCAAGAGGTTATCTGCTCAGATCCGGACGCGTACTATTCTTAGTCTGGTCGGACGGTTACACTGATTCGCGCACCCGATGCCCTCAAATACACGCTCGTCCATAGACCAAAGCGTACAAACCTCCGCCGGATCGACCTGATTCAACCATCGCCGGAAACCCGCGAGACCTTATTGTCAAGTCGATCCGGCCCGTGCTCCCTGCCCGCAACTTGTTATGAGCATCCGCTCGTTGACCCGCAATTCATACACCGGTAGCATGCGCCGCTGCGCACCATGATGGCCCCGCAATCGGCGCAGGGTGGCGCATCATCCGCGGTGGTTTCTACGCCGGCCAGTCCGGGCTGGCCGGCGCCGACGGCAGGCGAAGGTCCTGCCGCAGCCCGGGAAAACTTTTGGGCCAGTTCGGCGGCCTTCGTTCCCTCCGTACCGCTCACACTTTCAAGACTGGCGTTTTCCCGAGGCTGCGCGTCCCTGGGCAGGAATTTCCAGGCCAGCCACCGGAATATGTAATCCATCACAGACTTGGCATAACGAATCTCCGGATGCGGGGTCCAACCGCTCGGTTCGAAGCGCGTGTGGCTGAACTTGTCACAAAGGACCTTCAGTGGCACTCCATATTGCAACGCCAGCGAAACCGCAGTGGCAAAGCAATCCATCAGGCCCGAGACGGTTGAACCTTCCTTGGCCATGGTGATGAAGATTTCGCCGGGCTGCCCGTTTTCGTAGAGACCGACGGTGAGATAGCCTTCATGCCCACCCACGGAAAACTTGTGAGTGATGGCACGGCGCTCATCCGGGAGTTTGTGACGGAAAGGTTTGCCCTCGGGCGCGGTTGCCGGTACTTCTTCGGCCTTGCCTACGGGCCCTGTCGCCGTGGCCTTTTCTTTCTTCGCGTCCGAAGTACTCAAAGGCTGGACGCGCTTTGAGCCGCTGCGGTAAATCGCGATAGCTTTCAGACCCAGCCGCCAGGCTTCGATATAGGCCTTCTCAATGTCCTCAACGGTAGCCTCTTCCGGGAGGTTGACGGTTTTGGAAATAGCGCCGGAAATAAAAGGCTGGACAGCTGCCATCATCCGGATGTGCCCCATGTAATGGATCGACCGCTTCCCTTTCGCAGGTTTCAGCGAGCAGTCGAAAACCGGCAGATGTTCAGGCTTCAAATGCGGCGCGCCCTCGATTGTGCCGTTCTGGTCGATGTAATTCACGATTTCCGCGGCCTGCTGCTCCGTGTATCCCAGCTTGAGCAATGCCACGGGAACGATGTTGTTGACGATCTTTATCAGGCCGCCGCCCACCAATCTCTTGTACTTCACCAGTGCCAGGTCCGGCTCGATACCGGTAGTGTCGCAATCCATCATGAAGCCAATGGTTCCCGTCGGGGCCAGCACGGTAACCTGCGCATTGCGGTAGCCGTGCCTGACCCCGCTCGACATGCACTCGTCCCAAACCTCGCGGCAACTCTCCATCAGCCGATCCGGCACGTTGCGAGGATTGATCCCCTGGAGCGCGTTCCGGTGCATGGAAATAACTTCGAGAAACGAATCACGGTTCTCAGCGTAGGCCGGGAACGGACCGATTTCCGCCGCGATGCGCGAAGAGGTCAGATATGCCTGGCCGTGCATCAAGGCGGTGATGGCCGCGGCGAAATCACGGCCGGCGTCGGAATCATAGGGCAGGCCGTTCTCCATCAGGAGCGCGCCCAAGTTGGCATAGCCCAGCCCCAGCGGACGGAAGTTGTGCGAATTCTCCGCGATCTTCTCTGTCGGATAGCTCGCATTGTCAACCAGGATTTCCTGCGCCGTAATCATGATTTCGACCGCTTGCTTGAAGGCCTCCACGTCATATTTCAGGTCAGGCGTCACAAACTTCATCAGGTTCAGCGAGGCCAGATTGCAGGCTGAGTCGTCGAGGAACATATATTCGCTGCACGGGTTGGAGGCGTTGATGCGGCCCGAGGCCTTGCACGTATGCCACTTATTGATTGTTGTGTCGAACTGCATGCCTGGGTCGCCACACTGCCAGGCCGACTCTGCTATTTTGCGCATCAGATCGCGAGCCCGATAGGACGCCAGCGGCTCGCCGGTTGTGACCTTCCGGGTGATCCAGTCTTTGTCCTCAATTACCGCCCTCATGAATTCATCGGTGACGCGCACGCTGTTGTTGGCGTTCTGGAAGAAGACTGAGCTGTAAGCTTCGCCATCAATCGAAGAATCGTAACCGGCGTCAATCAGCGCCCAGGCTTTACGTTCCTCCTTGGCTTTGCACTCAATGAAATCAACGATGTCAGGATGGTCGATGTTCAGGATCACCATCTTGGCCGCCCGGCGTGTTTTGCCGCCGGACTTGATCACGCCGGCAAAGGCGTCATATCCCTTCATGAAAGACAGGGGCCCTGAGGCCACGCCGCCTCCCGATAATGTCTCGACAGAGGAACGCAGAGGCGACAGGTTCGTTCCTGTTCCCGACCCCCATTTGAAAAGCATCCCTTCGGTCTTGGCCAGCGTCAGGATGCTTTCCAGGTTGTCCTGCACGGAATTGATGAAGCAGGCAGACACCTGAGGATGGCGGTATGCTTCCTCATCCTTCTTCACTCCGCCTGTGGCGGGGTCCCAATACCAGCCACTCCCCTTGGAACTTCGCTGGTATTTGTGCCACAGGCCGCAGTTGAACCACACCGGCGAATTGAATGCCGCCTTCTGGCGGACCAGAATATGAGTCAACTCATCGTGGAAAGCATTCGCATCCGCCTCGGAACGGAAATAACCACCTTCGATGCCCCATTGCGTTATGGTATCCGCTACGCGGCTGATCAACTGCCGGACGCTCGACTCGCGCTCAGGGGTACCCAGTTTGCCGTGGAAATATTTCGAAGCCACGATATTTGTGGCCGTCATCGACCAGTCCTTGGGGACTTCGACGTTCCGCTGTTCGAAGATCGTTTCACCCTTTTCATTCTGGATAGACGCAGTTCGGACTTCCCATTCGATCTCGTCGAATGGGTGCACACCTTCCGTCGTGAAAAGGCGCTTCACCCTGAGTCCCGCCTGTTTGGGAGTTTTTGTTGCAGCCTTGTTTTGAGCTTCCATTGAGTAAGTTTCGCGTTCCGGCATCGGAGCCTCCCATCCAAAGTCTTTGATTTCGGTATCAACTGGCTTGCACGGGGCAAAGGCTGACAGCCCCTTCAGGCCACGGAGGGGGCATATTCAAGCCTGCGTCCAGCCAGCCGACAAGGTCGGCTTCTTTTAAGACCCACTTTGTCTCGATTGGCACCTTCGTTTCCGACCAGTTGATAAATTCACTCCGCGGAATTTACCGCCTCCCGTGGGGCCGTGTCAAGAGAAAACTACAAAAGGTAGGGTTTTTTTAATCCCCAGCTACCACATATTGTGCTACGGGCACTGCCGAAAAACCTCCCTTTACCCTGCACAAAGCGGGCTGATCGACTCACGACCTCCCTTTTTAGGGTAGCTCCGGGCGGGTTTGGAGGCAAGCGATAGGGATCGAGAAGGCGTATATCGAAAAGGCGTCCGGCCAGCTGCCTGGGGGAGGACGCCTTTCCTGCAAATTAACTGTTTAAAACGGGGATAAAATTCAGCTGGGTAGTTGGACTTTCAGGTTCAATCGGGCCAGCGACTGCACGAGTTCTGCTTCAACCGTCTCCCGGGCGACTCCCCGGGCTACGGAGATTTCGTCAACGAGCAGTTGCCATGCCCGGTCGAACATCTTTTTCTCGCGGAAGGAAAGGGACTTGCCCTGGCTCAATAAAAGGAGGCTCTTGAAGACTTCCGCGACCTGCTGCAACGAACCGCTTCGCATCTTCTCGGAGTTCTCCTTAAAGCGTCCCTTCCAATCCTGTTGGGTTTTGCATTGCCCTTTGCGCAGAAATTCCAGGATCGTGTCAACTTCCTTCCCGCGCACGACCTTCCGCAGTCCTACGTTTTCAACATTGCTGATCGGCACCATCACGCGAAGGCTGCTGGAATTCAGCTTTAACAGGTAGAACATCTCGGGCTGGCCGGTCAGGTTTCGTGTTGAAATTTGTTCGATAATCCCTACTCCCTGATTGGGATAGACTACTTTTTCGCCGACTTGGAATGCCATATCAAGATGACCTCGTTCTGATGCAGCTATGCACTCTGTAGCTTAGTTCCTAGCATACCCAAAGTTAAAAGATTGTCAAGAGAATGTAAGGAATCCTTACAAAGTAGCTTTCCCTCACGCTTTGCTTTTTCGCTCAGAAGCCAGGCATGTGGCCATCCCCGGTACCCGAGGGTGGAAGGACGCCAGTGCGCATACGCGCGGAAAATTGTCGAATGCGGTTTATTTCCCACTCTTGGCAGTGGCGACTATGTTCTGGCGAGGCCGGACCCGCCGGCGCATAAAATCACACCTGCAAATTGCGCAGGTAGGGCACGCTGGCTTTCATCATGGGCAGTGACATTTCAACAAAGTAATTCTTGATGCCACCGGTCCTGGCCGCCTCGAAGATCTTCTTCCAGTCAAGCGTCCCCTGCCCCACGGGGACGATTTTCCGCGTTTTCGCGGACCAACCCTGAACATGCATTGAGATGAACCGGCCGGGGTATCTGGTGAAATACTCTGCGGCGTCGTAGCCTTCACTGATCGTCGAGACCTGGAACTGAAACTTGACCAGTTTCGGGTCGAGGAGCTTGAACAGAAGGTCATAAGTCCGCTGGCCGTCAACCTTCGTCAGTTCGAAATTCTCATTGTGCAGGCCCTGCTGAATACCGGCCTTGTGGGTCCGCTCAGCGATGCGATTGTACTCATCAGCGGCGCGTTTGACGTCGTCCATGGTGGGATTGCGCGGGCCGTCGAGGCTGGGGACCATCATCTGTGTCAGGCCGGCTTCTTTTGCCCAGGCGAGGCTGCGCTCCTGGTCCTTTCTCAATTCCTGGATGGTGAAATGCGAACTGACGCAAGTGACACCGGCATCACTCAGAATCCTGCGCAGTTCGGCCCCGGAGTACTTTCCAACGTTAGCAAAGCCCATCTGCGCGTAGCCGATCGGAGAGCACAACTCGATCGATTGAAACCCGGCCGCAGCCAGCATCTTGACGGTACCCGGAAAATCCTTGGCAATCATCTGCCGCACGGGCCAGGTCTGGCAGCCAATGGGCAGACCCAGAGGATTGGCGCGAAGTTCTGGAGTGATGACGGAAAGAAATCCGGCCGAGGCTGCGCCCGCACCGGCGCACTTCATAAATTCCCTTCTTGATATAACGGACATGCCTCCTCCTTAATAAGTTGCTGAAAACCTGTTCCGACGACTTTATTCTCCAATCCAGGAGTTGGACATTCTGGATTGCAATGGCTGAGGTAAAATTGCCGCCCAAAACCGACGCAATCAATCCAGTTGCCATGGCGCGCGGCGCGGCGGATTAAGCTGAGCGTTCGCCGCTTCGAGGTCGGCAGGCTTGCCTTCGGCCAGGCGCGTGATGCGTTTGTTCACGGCGTCCCATTCGAGCTTTGTTCCCATGCGCACTGCGATGCAGCCGAGCAATAGGGCCTCGACCACGTTCTGTTCGAATTCAAAGTTTGCGCGCGGGGCCGGCCCGCCCCGGATGGCGTCAAGCCACTCGCGGTAGGCGCCGGGGGATTTCGGCAGATTGTCGGGCGGCGGCGTGAAGCTTTTCATGCGGCTCGTGGGAATCAGGCGCGGGTGCTGGCCTTCAAAGCTGCACAGGATCTTTCCTTCATCGCCCACGAAGAGCATTCCTTCTCCATCTCCTGGATCGCTCATCAGTTCGCCGGGCAGCAGTTCCGCCGGCCGCGGGGGACGCAGGTGTGCGTCGTACCAGTGGATCGTCACCGGAGCGCGTCCCTGACGCGCTGGGAATTCCCAGTGTACAAGCTCACCGAGCGGAAAGGTCTCTGGAAAGAGCGGAGTAGAACTCCCTTCCACGCTGGTGGGCGCCGTCAGGTCGAGAACGCGGAACAGCGTGTCGAAACTGTAATTCGCCATGTCGCCAATTGAGCCTTCGCCGAAATCGTTCCAGCCACGCCACACGAACGGCAGATATGCGTGATTGAACGGCCGCTCGGGTGCAGGGCCAAGCCACAGGTCCCAGTCGAGACCCTCCGGCACGGGTTCAACTTCCTTCGGGCGCTCGATGCCCTGCGGCCAGTACGGCCGCTGCGACCAGTTGTGCACTTCGCGCACCTGGCCGATTACTCCCGCCGCGATCCATTCCGTCAGCAGCCGCGTTGCGTCCGAAGCCTCATTCATCACGGCCACCTGCGTAGCGCGGCCCGTCTCGCGCGCAACCTTCGCCATCAGGGCGCATTCGTGGACCGTGTGCGCCATGGGTTTTTGTCCGAAAACGTGTTTGCCGTGGCGCATCGCATAGATGGCAATGTAGGCATGCCAGTGGTCAGGCGTGCAAACGACAACGCCGTCCAGATCGCGTTCCTTCGCGATCATGTCGCGGAAATCGTTGTAACTTCCGCAGGCGCGATAGTTCGGCAAATTGCGCACCTTGCTGTAATAGGCGTCCACGAGGCGAGCGGCCGGAGCACGTCCGCACGTGGGGCCTTTCCAGTCAGCGCCCCAGGAAGGATCGTTCAGCAGGCGCCGCTGCTTGCCGACGATTTCACCTTTGCCCCACTCGGAATAATCGCTCGATTCGAGGTTCACATCGCAGACAGCAACGACCTGCACATCGGGGATCTTCAGGAAATCCATCATCACGCGCGTGCCCTGCGCGCCGACGCCAATGCACCCCAGCGTGATGCGGTCGCTCGGCGGTGGAACGCCGCCGGCTTCGCCCGGGCGCGAGATCAGCGTTAGCGCGGCTGCGGACGCGGCGCTGCCTTCAAGGAATTCCCTCCGCGTGAGGAGCGGTTTGCATTTGTCATCGTGATTTTTCATTGCGGCCTCGGCCGGGCGGCCCTGACGCTCAGTTGGCGGAAACTCGCCGCCCGGAGCGCAACCACCATACCACAAATTCGCCACACGTTCACGTGCCGCGCTGCTCGACAATTCCACCCTGCACAAACACGAGGCCCTGCCCGGAGCTGGCCGCTCGCCGGCGTCATCATTCAATGCGCGGCCCTGTGTCGGATGATAGAGGGCGCGGAAAGAAATTTACTTCCCTTTGTACATTCGGAGATGGCCAGCGCTAGAAGGGAGATTCTTCGCCCGCAAACGAGCCTCAAAATGACGGATTCGGATGCTCCGCCGACGGAAGCTTGACACTCTGATTTCCCGCCGATATAGTTAAACGCGGCTCCATCATAAATGAATTCCGTGTGTCGTCATCAGTTCGCCGGGGCGGCATGCCTGGCGATCAGGATGCTCATGCGAAGGAAGTCGGCACAAGTCGCGGCGGCGGCCATTCTGGCCTTGGTGGTGCTGGAACCGCTGTTCCACGTGCGGCCCGGGTTGGCTTCGGACAATGCGGGTTCTCTGGCTGTCGTTCGCGGGGTATCGATCCGCAATGGTCCTGACGGAGCGACGGTAATTGACGTTGCTGTGTCGCGGCCTGTTACCTTCCGGACGCTCCGGCTTTCAAAGCCTTCACGCTTTGTCGTGGACTTGCAGAACGCACAGAAAGCTGACGCAAAAGCTGTCTATCCGGTCGAATCCTCTGTGGTTGCAAGGGTGCGCTTGGGCCAGTTTCAAAGCGTTCCTGCAATTGTCCGCGTCGTGGCTGATCTGAAGACGGTCCCGTCATTCAGCGTGAAGACGCTGCCTTCCGGCATCCAGATTCAACTTAAGCCTCGCGCCGGGTCGAGCGTAAACGACCATCCTTCACATGTGGTGGAAGCAAGGCGCACGGTCCCCTCGCCAGCGCCCCCCTTGCGGACCGCCAGGGGAGCCGCACCGCCCAGAGTGGCGCTGCCAGTCCATCAGTTTAAAGACCTTTCGGCCAGCCTCACGGCCCCCATGCTGCCCAGGCGAGACAAGCTGGTTCCTGTGACCAGCCCTACCCCGACCGTCTCAGGCACAGGCGAGTCGGATTCGCTGGCGCTTGTCTCAGGAATTTCGATCAAACCCAGTTTCTACGGGGACACGACCATCGATATCGCGAGTTCGCGCTCCGTTCCGTACCGCGTCTTTCAGCTTACTGACCCGTTCCGCCTGGTGATTGACCTGAAGGACGCGCGCGAAGCCACGCCCAAAGACGTTTACGAAGCGGAATCGCCAGTGCTGAAGAGAGTACGCGTCGGCCAGTGGCGGCCCGAAAGCCCTTCTGTGGTCCGGGTGGTGGCGGATCTTGCAGGCCTTCCTGTTTTCGATGTCCATGCGCAGCAACCGGGAATCCGGGTGGACCTCCGGCCACGCGACGGCTTGGGGCCGCTTTTCAGGAACCCTTTTGAGTACGTGAGGCCGCCCGTCAGAATGTCGGCGGTAAGATCGGGTCAACCGGCAATTGCGACACCCGATCCGGAAACAGCGCCTCCCCGGGCCTCGTTCGCGCATCTGAAGGTCCTTGGCTTCGTTGATAAGACCGACACGGGCCTGCAGGCGGTCATCTTCGACAACGGAAACATTTACTTCGTCCCCAAGGGCGGCACGTTTGAAGATACGTATTCGGTGCTCGCCATTTCACCCAGCGCCGTCCAGGTGCAGGACCTCAAGACGTTCGAAACCGCCTGGCTGCCGTTCAGCAGCCAATAAATCGATCGCCCTTCCATTCCTCCAAAGTGAACTGGTAAAGATGGCATCACGTCGATGCCACGGGCCTGTCCTGGAGTGCGACTGCGAACCTGCCACCTTAACTGAGGCTGCCGGCGCGGCGATGATGGACGAAATGCGGAGCGAAAAGCCCACGGCTCGGACCCGGTGCCGTGGCTACGCCCCTACGCACCTGCTCACAGCCGGCGGGCCGGATTAATTGCGGAAGTAGTCCGGTTCGTTGCCGGGCTTCCATTTGATGTTGCAGCCGACGCTGGGTCTCTGGTCGCCGGAAACCTGACGGCCGGCAAGCACGGCGTCGATGGCTGCGCGCAGATCGGCGCCTGTGACGGGACGGCCATTGCCCGGGCGGCTGTCATCCATCTGCCCGCGATACACAAGGCGGCGGGTGCGGTCGAAGAGATAAAAATCCGGCGTGCAGGCCGCGCCGTAAGCTTTGGCGACTTCCTGGCTTTCATCGAAGAGATACGGAAATGTGAACCCCATGGTCCGGCTGAGTTCCGCCATCTTCTCGGGAGCATCGTCCGGGTAACCTGTGACGTCATTCGAATTGATCCCAACGATGGCGACGCCGCGCTGTTGATACTCCTTTGCAAGCCCGACAAAATGCGGAAGGATGTGCTTCACATACGGGCAATGATTGCATATGAAGACCACAAGCAATGCCGGAGCATCCTTGAAGTCCTCGATGGATACGATCCTGCCGTCAACGTTCGGCAGACGAAACGGCGGAGCTTCGGTGCCGAGCGGGACCATCGTGGAAGGTGTGCAGACCATCCGAGCCTCCTTGACCGTGATTTAATTCTTCGGAATACCAGACTTATATCTTTCTGCTGGCTGAGACAACTATTCTAACTGAATCCGTTGTGGCAAATCAGCCCGGTTTGCTTCCCTGCCTGCGCGGAAGCCCGGCTTTGCAGATCGCACAAAAAGAGCTAAATTCTCACGCTGCGCGCAGCCAGGCTTCACCATATTTCTCTGAAAATGAATACGCGGTCCGTTTGCTGCACTCATGATGACAAGCTGAAAATCCGTTTCTCTCTGTGAGTGTGCCGCTTTCCTCGTTGCGCATCGGGGAGTTGCTTTTTGTGCGGGACCTTGTTCCCTTTCCGGCCGTGCAAACCAGTTCGCTGCCCACAATCAATCCAGAGCAACACCGTTGCCACGCTTGTTGAGTCGTGAAAGAACGCCGCGCTCCAGGCTTTCGAAGTAGGCATCGAAGCGATAAACGCAACTCAGCGGAGGGTTCAAGTTTCCGCGGCCAATGCCGAAAGATAAGTAGTTGGAAGTCCTTTCCGATGTTGGGCTTTGGCAGCGGGCCGCGTCCTCTGGAGACATGGCAGCAAACGAAAGGGAAGCCGTCAGATTTCAACCGATTGCCGGAGCTGGGCGTAACAGTGAGATCATGCGCCATTCGAAGAAAACCCATTTTGTCGGCGAAGTGGCCGCAACCACGCAAGGGGCAACGGAAGGCCCGGTTGAAGAAAATCGGTACTCACTTAACGCGGAAACAGCGCTGCCGATCCAGACGGAAAACTATGGGGCCAAGTTGAACGTTAAATCGAAAACGGATTTCGACCGGTTGCAACACGCGCAGGTAACAGAGGCGCTTTTCGAACAGGATCGGCTTGGCGTGGCGATCGTAGGGCTTGACGGCAGGATACTGCGCGCCAACACGGCGCTGGCCAATCTGCTGCAATCCAGCCCCGAGGAACTGGCCGGCAGAGAATTCGAGGCGTTTGTCGGCAGTGGGGTATTCGGGCAAGAAACCGGTCCGATGGAAGAAGCGCCCCATGGTGTGCGCGCGCCCTCGGATTTCATCAGCCACCTGACGCGAAAATCGGGTGATACCGTTGCGTGTTTTGTTGATTCGCATGTGATCTCCGGCAATGACGGGAAGGTCTCGCATTTTCTGGTTTTCGTCGAGGATGCCCGTTCCGCAATGGATTCGGAAGAGCGCCGCCTTGAAAATGAGCTTCACCAAACCCGGGCGCTTCAAACTCTGGGCATGCTGGCAGCCGGGGTAGCGCATGATTTCAACAACGCGCTGGAAGTCATTATCGGCTTTGCGTCGCTCGCGCGCATCCGCCTGTCTTCGTCTGACCCGTTGCACGAGCCTTTGAAGATCATTGAAGAATCCGCCAAGGGCGCGGCCGAACTCGCGCAGCAACTTCTCGATGTGTCAAAAGACAATGCGAACATCCGGGAGCATGTCGATGTCGAAGAACTTCTCAGAGCAGTCGTCAGCATCATTTCCCGAACCTTTGACCGCAAGATCCGCATCGATCACCGCATCAGTGGTCAGTTGCCGTGGGTTGAGGGAGGGCGCAACCGCCTGGTGCGTGCGGTCCTGAATCTATGCATCAACGCCCGCGACGCCATGCCCAAAGGTGGCACCATAACTCTCATAGCAGAGCCGCAGATGATCGGCCCGGGCGATCCACGGCTTCAGGCAGGATGCGCGCCTGGCCATTATGTGCGGATCGCTGTGCGTGACAGCGGCGAAGGGATGCCGGCGGAAATTCTGGAAAAGCTCTTTGTCCCTCATTTCACCACCAAAAGTTCGGGGCGCGGCTTCGGCCTCGGATTGGCGTTAGTGGACCGGATCGTCAAAGATGCCAAGGGCTTTATATCCGTGGCAAGCAAACCGGGCGAAGGAAGCGAGTTCGCGCTGTACCTTCCCACCGCCCCCGGCGAACGACCGCGCACGGTCCATCGGCAGGCTGGCCGACTGATGTCCGGACGGGGCCGGGTACTCGTGGTGGATGATGAGCCGCGCGTACTGGAATTTCTGGAAAAAGGTCTGACGCGTCTTGGGTACGACGTCGTTCCCGCAGAGAGCGGAAGCAGGGCGTGCGAAATCTATTCCCGGCAATCGGAGGAGATCAGTTGCGTGCTGCTGGACCTGATCATGCCCGGCATGAGCGGTCTGGAGGCCTACGCGCGGCTGCGACACATCAACCCACGGGTCAGGGTGATCCTTTCGTCGGGATATAGTTCCGGCGGCGTAAGGCGGGAAGCGATCGAAGCCGGCGGTCCTGAGTTTCTGGCCAAACCTTATACGCTGGAAGAGTTGTCCCAGGCGCTCCAGAAAATCCAGCAAAACTGAAAACGTGTCGAGAGTTACGTGGCCGGACTGAATAAAGAGCCCGAGACGAACCGTGGAAGGCTGCAAATCCTTGTGGCGGACGATGATCCGGTGTCTCTTCGGGTCCTGCAAAGAGCGCTTCAAAAGTGGGGCCACGATGTCATTCCGGCAAAGGACGGGACGGATGCCTGGAAGCTGCTGACAGGGCCCGAAGCCCCGCCAATGGCAATTCTTGACTGGATGATGCCAGGAATTGACGGCCCAACTCTTTGCCGACGCGCTCGCTCTGTGCCGTCGCCGACGCCACCCTATCTCATCCTGCTTACGGCAAGGAATGACTCCGTCGATATTGTTGCGGGTCTTGAAGCAGGGGCCAACGATTATGTCACAAAGCCCTTTCATCATTCCGAACTGCGGGCGCGCGTTCGGGTTGGCATCCGCGTGCTGGAATTGCAATTTCGGCTTGCGGAGCGCGTCCGTGATCTCGAAACCGCCTTAGGGCAGGTCAAGCAGCTTCGCGGATTGCTGCCGATTTGCATGTACTGCAAGAAAATTCGCAATGACAGTAATTACTGGCAACAGGTTGAAGCGTACATCAGCGAACACACCGAGGCGGAATTCAGCCACGGGATTTGTCCCGACTGCTATGAAAAGCTGATGAAATCGCAGCTCTAGCCGGCGGCTAATGAAGAACCCCACACCACAATGTTTCGGCAGGCTCCCACCGCATGATCATTGCCGCTTTTCGAGTCGGCAGTGGGCAGTGGTGGTGGCGATGACAGTTTCACTTGCGGGCGCCGCCGCGCCTTGTTTATGGACGCTTCCATTATGGGCAATGACGCGAAGCTCGGGAGTTTGTGTCCACAGCGCCACGAAAGCGCAAGCCCGGTCCTTCCCTGTTTTCGTTGTATCCGCAGCCGAGGGCGGCGTCCACTATGCGCTGGCGGCCTACCAATGGAACGCAAAAGTGGGGGACTGCCTTTTCGGCGCCATTGCTGTTCTGATAACCGCTGTGGTCTTTATGGCTGAAATCCTGCGCAGACGCGTCCGCACACAGAAGATGCTGCTCCAGGAGTGGGCGCGCCGCGAAGTGGCGCTGAAGAAGAGATATGAGGAACTCTTCGAGAACGCCAACGATATCATCTTCACCACAGACCTCGAGGGAAAGCTGACTTCCATCAATCGGGCCGCTGAAGAGCTTACGGGCTACTGCCGTGATGAAGCTTATGGGAACGACATCATCGCTTACGCGGCGAAAGAATTCCAGGAAGTAGCCAGACAAATGCTACGACAGAAACTCGAGGACGGCAGACCCACAACGTACTGCGTGGAAATTGTCACTAAGGACGGGCGCAGGGTCCCTCTGGAAATCAGCAGCCGCTTGATTTACGAAGATGGAAAGCCCGTTGCTGTGCAGGGGATTGGCCGCAATATTTCCGAACGAATCCTCATGGAGCAAAAGCTTCAACTTCGGGAAAAGCGGCTGGCGTCATTCTTCTCTTCTGCTCCGGCGGGTCTGGCGATCCTAGATCATAATCTCCGGTTCCTCAAAATCAACGAAACGCTGGCGCACCTGGCCGGGTTGCAACCGGAAGAGGTCACGGGGAAGGCGCTTGGAGAGATCGTCCCTCAACTGGCACCCATCATCGAACCGGCGATGCACCAAGTGTTGCGGAGTGGAATGCCTGTCGTCAACTTTGCTCACGAGGGAGAAATGGCTGGCGCGCCGGGGATCGTGCGGCACTTGATTTCTTCATATTTCCCTATTCCCTCACTCGAGAAGGAAGGAAGCGATATCGCAGTCATAACGGTAGATGTCACCGATCAAAGGCGAGCAGAGGAAGCTCTCCGCGAGAGCGAAGAGCGCCTGAACAGCATTCTCGGCTCACTTCGTGATGTTGTCTGGTCGGTCGCACCCGAAGACCATCGCGTCCTCTATCTGAACCCTGCAACGGAAACCGTTTATGGCCGCAAGGTCGGCGAGTTCTATGAGGATTCGAACCTTTGGTTGAAAGCCATTCATCCAGACGATCGGGAACGAGTAAAAGCATCGGTCAATCAATTGATTGAGATCGGGTCAATTGATCAGGAGTTCAGAATTATCCGGCCGGATGGAGAGATCCGATGGATCCATGACCGTTCGCGCGCCATTCGAAATTCTGAAGGCAAGATTGTACGGCTTGACGGCATCAGCACGGACATCACAGAACGGAAACACATTGAGGAAGGATTGAAGCTCTATCGAGAAGTCTTCCTGCGGTCCACCGAAGCCGTGGCCATATTGAATCCCGGTTTTCGATTTATCGAGCAGAACGAAGCCCACCGAAAGCTCCTTGGCTATTCTGATGACGAACTCAGGGAAATAAGCCCGGCAGCCATCATGGGCGAGGCACAGTTCGCCGAGGCCCGGACGGCACATCCTGTTCCAAGTTCCTTCCGGCGCGAATTAGCATTCAAAACCCGATCAGGGCAGATGCTGGACGTCGAATTGTCTGCCTTCCCCATCATGGGCGATGCGTGCGAAGTGCTGTGCTACGTCGGGCTTGTGCGCGACATTACAGCCCAGAAACGCGCGGAACTCGACCGTCAAAGGGCGCACGAGGCTGCGGAAGCGGCCAGCCGGGCAAAAAGCGAATTCCTGGCCAACATGAGCCATGAAATCAGGACGCCTCTGAACGGAATCATCGGCATGACGGAACTCGCCCTGGGAACAGACCTCACCGATGAGCAGCGCGAATACCTGACAATGGTAAAGTCGTCAGGAGAAACCCTTCTCACGATCATCAACGACATCCTGGATTTTTCGAAGATAGAAGCCGGACGGCTGGACCTTAATCCGATCGAATTCGATCTGCGCGACTCCCTGGGCGACACCCTCCGAAGCCTCGCCCTGCGCGCTCACCAGAAAGGTCTGGAACTGGCTCTCCATGTTGCCCCTGATGTTCCCTACAGGATCGTGGGTGATCCAACGCGTCTTCGCCAGATTGTCGTTAACCTCGCCGGCAATGCTATCAAGTTTACCGACCGCGGTGAGGTCGTGCTCGACGTGACAAAGGAACCCGAAGTCGATGATGGTCTTCTGCTGCACTTCACTGTGGCGGACACGGGAATCGGCATACCTCCTGACAAACAACAGATGATCTTTGCTCCCTTCACCCAGGCGGACAGTTCAGCTACGCGCCGTTACGGTGGCACCGGACTGGGCCTCGCCATCTCCGTTCAGCTTGCGGAACTGATGGGCGGGCGTGTCTGGGTGGAAAGCGAAGTGGGAAAAGGCAGCCGGTTCCACTTTACTGTTAAATTCGGCCACGGCATATCGGGGACCCTGGCCGAAAAACCATCCGAAGCGATAGACCTGAAAGATGTCGCGGCCCTCGTCGTTGATGACAACGCCACGAACCGGCGGATCCTCGAAGAGATCCTCTCGAATTGGGGAATGAAACCCGCGATGGCCGATGGCGGGTTGACAGCCCTGTCCGCGATGGAGCGGGCGAAGGCCGCAGAGAAACCGTTCCCCCTCGTTCTCATCGACGCATGCATGCCGGACATGGATGGCTTCACGCTGGCCGAAAGAATAAAGGCTGACCCACGCCTTGCAGGGGCTGCCATCATGATGTTGACCTCCGCCGGCCGCAGGGGCGACGCTTCGCGCTGCCGGGCGCTGGGTATCGCCGCATACCTCCACAAGCCGATCAAAGAACGTGACCTTCTCCACGCCATTCACCTGGCTCTGTCACCGCACCGCCGGGGGGCAATAGACGCCGCGCTTATTACCCAGCACACTCTGCGCGAAAGCAAACGGCCCGTTCGCGTTCTTCTGGCCGAAGATGACCTTGTTAACCGTCGGCTTGCCGAGCGCCTCCTCAAGAGGTCCGGCTACCAGGTGACAACGGTCCAGAATGGGCGAGAAGCTCTGGAAGCCGTCCAGGCTTCAGAGAACGGAGGCTTTGATGTTGTCCTGATGGACGTGCAAATGCCCGAGATGGGCGGGCTTGAAGCAACGGCCGCAATCAGGGCGCTCGAAAAAGGTAATTCAAGGCATCTCCCGATCATTGCGATGACAGCCCACGCCATGAAAGGCGACCGGGCACGCTTCCTGGAGGCCGGCATGGACGGCTATGTTGCCAAGCCGGTGAAGGCTCGCGAACTGGTCAGGACAATAGAAGAGACCCTCGCCGCGGGCGAAAACGCCCTGCCTGATCTCGAGCTGTTGACATCGAAGACAGCGGTCGACTGGAAGCGAGCGCTGGCCCAGGTGGAAGGCGATCCGGAACTTCTTCGCGACTTGCTCGAACTCTTCGCGGGTGAGGCTCCCGCCGTCGTGGCCAGGCTGAGTGCGGCCGTTGAAAAGAAGGACGCTGCCGGCATTGAGCGGACCGCGCATACGCTCAAGGGGTCTCTTGCCAATTTCGGCGCTGATTCTGCCGTGGAGGCGGCATCCGCCCTGGAAACCCTGGCCCGCCACAAAGAACTGGCGCATGCCGAAGAGACTTTTCACACTCTCGAGAGGGAGATTGCGCGCGTGCTAAGTGAAATCAAGAACCATAAGAGCAAGGTGGACGGATGAACGTCCTGATCGCCGATGATGAGCCGGTAAGCCGCCGCCTCCTGGAAATTCTCCTCAAGAAATGGGGATATGGCGTAATCGTCACCTCCGATGGCGAAGAAGCCTGGCACGTGCTTCAGAGCGGTTCGCCTCCGCGGATTGCCATTCTCGACTGGATGATGCCGGGCATGGATGGGATCCAGGTTTGCAGGAAGATCAGGCAGCATGAGGCCCGCTTGTCTACCTATGTTCTGTTGCTGACGGCAAAACAGGCGAACGAAGATGCTAACGGAAAGTTTGAATCTGTAGCCGATGATTATCTGGCAAAACCGTATGCAGCGCAGGAACTGAAAGCCCGGTTGCGGGCTGCAAGGCGGATCATTGAGCTGGAAGACGATCTTGAGGCCGCGCGTGAAGCCATCAGAATCGAGACGGCCCGCGATCCGCTGACCGGGTTGTGGAACCGGTCTTCTATCCTGGAAATCCTTCACCGCGAGATTCATCGCTCCAGGCGTCACGGCTCGCCTCTCGCGGTCCTCATGGTTGAAGTTGATCAACTCCAGCAGATCAACCGCAGGCACGGACACCTTGCGGGAGACACCGTCCTCCGTGAACAGGCGCGGAGGATCCGAAGTTCAATCCGGCTTTATGACTCCATGGGACGCTACGGGGACGAACAACTCGTAATCGTCTCGCCGTCCTGCGACGCCTGCGGCGCATTGAGCCAGGCCAGCCGGATCCGAAACACCGTGTGCCGTAGCATGATTAAGACGTTCGAAAGCGACTTCCGCGTAACGATCAGTGTCGGGATCGCCATAGGCGGAAACGACCACCAGGCCCATCAACTCATTTCCGCGGCAGACACTGCTCTGATCGAGGCAAAAAAAGCCGGCGGCGACCGCACCGAGTTGTGGCGTGAATGATTCCGCGCACCGCAAAATTTGAATGGCCGCTGTGAATCAAGCGCCAGTCCGGCCGAACCTGCCTCTCCATTTATGCAACGCATAAGTTCAATTAATTGGCCTGCAAAACGCAAATCTCTATAATCTCAATCTATGGCGTTGTCGCCCTATAGGCCTCTGTTGCAGGATGTCTGCGCTGCCGAATTTGATCGCATCCGCGCACAGTTTGAAGCAGACGGCGATGGGGTTTCCGCCGCGCGCATGCGCGCCAGCGCAGTCGATCGGATCATCCAGCAGCTTTACCAGGAGTGCATTTCGCTATTGGGCGGCGAAACGGACGATCTTTGCATTATTGCGCTCGGCGGATATGGGAGGCGGGAACTTTTCCCGTTTTCCGATATTGACCTCCTGTTTGTTTCCAGCAAGTCGTCAACACTGGCCGCGCTCCGTGAATCGATCGGCCGGATCGTACGTACTCTGTGGGACCTGCGCCTGCGCGCCTCGCAAACATGCAGAACGCTCGACGATTGCAGCGTCCTCCACAGGGACAACCTGGAATTCAACGTCGCGCTCGTGGATCTTCGCCACGTCGCCGGGTCGGACCTACTGTTTGACGAACTTCGCAATAGCCGGATTCCCCGGCTGATGGGCAGGGATGGCAAAACCCTCCTTGCCGACTTGATCGAGATCACCCGCCAACGCCACCAGAAGCACTGGGACACCATTTTCCATCTGGAGCCCAACATCAAGGAAGCGCCAGGGGGGTTCCGCGACTTGCATGTCATCCGCTGGCTCAGCGTCATCTCCGAACTTGAATCAAGCGGGCGGTGGAAGGCCGCCACGGACATGTTTCCTCAACGATCCAAGGAAGGGGCCAGCCAGGCGTGGCAGTTTCTTGCAGCCACCCGCTGCTTTCTCCACTATCACCAGCAGCGCGATGACAACCGGTTGAGCTATGAGCTTCAGGAGAAGGCCGCCGGTCAGGGCATCGGAGTCAGTTACGGAAGGAAAGTTGCTGCGGCTGACTGGATGCGAGCGTATTTCAGGCACGCCCGCACAATCATGCGGCTGGCCAATGAAATGATGGAGGAAGCGCAACCCGGGCGGCTGGAACTCTACAACAAGTACCGTGATTGGAGATCTCGCGTGTCCAACATGGATTTTTCCGTCGTGCGCGGAAAAATCTTTCTGAAACTCCCGGCGGAAGCCCGTGACGTTGCTTATCTGATGCGTCTTTTTGAATTCGTCGCACGACATGGGCTGGAACTGAGTCGCGAAGCAGAGCAATGGGCGGAGCACGCACTCCAGACCGGAATGGGCGACGTGGAGAATTATTCGGATTTCTGGCCGCACTTTTGCCGAATTCTGTCATTGCCGCATGCCATCGATGCGCTGCGGGCGATGCACAGGCTGGGATGGCTTGAAGAGTTCTTCCCCGAGTTTCGTGCTATCGACGCGCTGGTGATCAGGGATTTCTATCATCGCTACACGGTCGATGAGCACTCCCTGATGACCATCCAGAACCTCCTGGCGCTGAGGAAGGCCGAGACCGAGTGGGAACGCAAATTTGGCGAGATACTTTCCGAACTTGAAGAGACCCACTTGCTGGTCTTTTCGCTGCTCTTCCACGACATCGGCAAAGGAATGGCCGTCGAGAACCACATCGATGGGAGTCTTCAGGCCGTCGAGCAGGTTTTCAACCGTCTTCCTGTTAAAAAGGAAGATCGCCATCTCATCCGTTTTCTCATCCGCAACCACCTTGAAATGTCGGTCTCATTTCAGCACCGCGACATTTTCGATCCCGGAACGGTTCGCCGCCTGATGGAAATCGTCGGGAGTCACGATCGCCTCAGGATGCTCACGCTGCTGACGTACGCCGATATCAAGTCGGTCAATCCCGAAGCGTTGACTCCGTGGAAAGCGGAAATGCTCTGGACGCTGTATGTGGCCACGTCAAATGCGCTTGCTCGGACCCTCGACAGCGACCGCATTCCGGCAGCAGTTGAAAGCGTTCTGGACAAACCGGGCGCCGCTTTCTTCGAAGAAAGTGATTTGCCCCGAGGCGTTGAAGCCTTCTTGGAGGGCTTTCCGAGGCGTTACCTTCGGGTCCATTCGCCGGAAGAAATTGTCGAGCACTGTCGTCTGGCAGATAGACTTGCAGAGAGCCCGGTTGAAACGCTGTTGCGAAACCGCGGGCATTATTGGGAGCTTCTCGTTGTCACGATGGACCGGCCTCGGTTGTTTGCATCGCTGACAGGCGCATTGACGGCCTGGGGCATGAATATTGTGGCGGCTGACGCATTTGCAAACAGCGCAGGCATCGTGCTGGACATTTTCCGCTTCGTCGATCTTTTCCATACGCTCGACCTCAACCCTCCTGAACAGGACCGCCTGAGGCAAACGATCCGTGATGTCCTCTCCGGACAGAAAAGCCTTGACGAACTGATGCGAGGCCGAGTACGGCCGGAAAAGCGTTCCGGGACTGGGCCCATAATTGCCACCCGGATTCGCTTTGATGAAACTTCATCCTCGAATAGCACGCTCCTCGAGCTCATCACTCGGGACCGGCCGGGTTTGTTGTATCAGATCGGTTCCGTCCTTGCAGACCATCATTGTAATATCGAGGTTGCTGCGATTGACACCCAGGGGCACCGGGCTATCGACGTGTTTTATCTCACGATCGACGGCAAGAAACTCACCGCCGAAGACAAGCAGGCCATTGAAGATGACCTCCTCACTTCCCTGCGATAAGCATCTTCCCTCTACCGCCAAAATCAGGCCCTGGATAACCATCAGGATGTTATAGTAAGCGCATATTGAACACGCTGCTAAGCCGGGGCAGCGCGAGTCGATCCCAACAAACGATGGAGGTCAACGAGATGATGCCAGAATTATCTTCGGACAGGCGGGCATTCCTGAAATGGGTGGCGGCCCTGCCTTTGCTTGGACAGATCGCCGCTCAAGACATGTTCGGGAAGGCGCGGGCGGGCATCAACAAAGTGGCCGGAAGACGCATACCAACCTACGAGGGCCTTGGAGTCCGTACTCTGATCAACGGGCGCGGAACGTGGACCTACCTCAGCGCCAGCCTTGAACTTCCGGAAGTGAAGGAAGCCCAGTTGGAAGCTGCAAAACATTTTGTCGATATCATCGAACTCCAGCACGCGGTCGGCCGGCGCCTGGCTGAACTCTCGGGCGCAGAATCCGGAATGGTCACATCCGGCGCCGCAGGGGCCATGGCATCAGCGACCGCCGGATGCATTGCCGGGACCGATCCCCAGAAGATCTGGCAACTGCCCGACACAACCGGAATGAAAGACCAGGTGATTATGTTCGGCGGGAGGAATGCTTTCGACAGCGCCATCCGGCTGGCAGGCGGCAAGCTGGTCATCGCCAATTCGCTTGAAGAGTTGCAAAATTCAATCAATGACAAGACGGCGATGGTGTACACCACCGTCATCGGCGACCGGCTGGAAAAAGCGCTCGCGATCACGAAGCGAGCGGGAGTGCCACTGCTTCTCGATGACGCTGCCGGCATACCACCCATTTCGAACCTCCGGCTCTATGCCAAAATGGGCTGCGATCTTTACACGTTCAGCGGCGGCAAAGGATTGCTGGGTCCGCAATGCTCCGGCCTTTTGCTCGGGCGCAAGGATTTGATCGAAGCCGCGCTGGCCAACACGAATCCTTGGGAAGGCGCCGTCTGCCGTCCCATGAAAGTCGGGAAAGAGGAGATCATGGGATGTCTTGCGGCCGTAGAAGCCTGGCTGAAAATGGACACGGACTCGCTCTACCGGCAGTGGAATGCGCGCGTCCAGCGGATTGCGAAACTTGTGGAAACCGTGCCGGGTGTCACAACCAATATCTATATTCCTCAAGATGGCAACCGCTATCCCACTCTGAGGGTTCTGTGGGACCAGCAGGCCTGGAACTTCAGCGTCGAGGATTGCGCCAAGCAGTTGCGCGATGGTAAACCGCGAATTGAAGTCTTGACCGCCAGCAATCCAAGCGGCGTACTCGCCCGCCTGCAAAAGGACTTTTTGGATCCTCGCGAGGAAAACCGCCTCGAGATTGTTTCGATGAGCTTGCAGCCGGGAGAGGACCTCATCGTCGGCAGGCGGCTGCGCGAAGTGCTCATGGCTGCACGCAAGTCGAAAATAGCGAAAGCCTTGCTCTGAAACAGCAAATCGCCGCCTCCAATCCTGCCATCCCGCAGTGACAGTCGCCGGTAGCGACAAGACCAACATCCGCGCCCCTGTAATGTTCGGTAAGGAGGCAGCCATCACACCGCCCCCAAAAATCGCTTCGCCACTTTCAGGGTAGTTGCCCAAAATCCTTCCGAAAGCGACGGTTTATGTTCCACGCTGGGAATTTCTATGCATCTTCCGGCGGGATCGCATGCCCGTACCAACTGCGGGTCAAGGAACTTCTTTCGTTCAATTATCGCCAGATTCCGGTGTTCCGCAACAAACCTCGTCTGACGAAAATCCTTCCCGTAGCTAATGATCGTTCCAATGTTTGCGCCTGTCACGACGGATTGCCGGGGTCCTCGGGATACAGAACCAGACCTATCAGCGACCGTCTTGGGAATTCGGTTCGTTCTTAGTGAAATGAAAATCAAAAGGGTTGACGAAGCCCCGCTGATTCCGCGATCTCAGCCAACTTTCAGGGCAATTCTGGCGGATGCGAGTCCTGCTGATTTCGCCATCAGCGCAATGCCTCCGGAAGGGCCCGTCGGTCTGACAATAGCGAGGCACTTTCCATGATACGTGACCAGTTGCGGCTGGCGGAAACTACGGACGTCTTTGGGATTGGCCGTGCCCGTCGCCGCCAACTCTCCCGCCCCTGTGATCTCAAAGCTGACGGGAGCCGCAGCGTCCGGCACGAGAGTTCCAGTTTCATCCAGCACTTCGAGCGTTACGTAAGCGAGGTCATTGCGATCAGGCCGTAAGGTCTGACGGTCCGTGCTGAGTCGAAGTTTTGCGGGCCTGCCCGCGGTTTTCAAGCTGGTTTCTGCAATGCCTTTTCCGTCTTTGAAAGAGACCGCTTTCAGTTCGCCGGGCGAATAAGGCACCTCGAACTCCGCCTTGTATCTGGTTTCCGCCGAAACGGGCTTGATCCCGATCTCGCGACCGTTCAGCAGCAGGCGCGCCTGATCACCTTTTGAATACACTCGCACCGTGAGGCGTTCACCCTCGTGTCCGGGCCAGGTCCAGCTTTTCAATTCATCCGGCCAGCCCCAGGCGCTGACAAGTTGTTCCCGCCCCGGCGGTATCGGGCGTTGAACGGCCAACTCCAGGTTGCTGAGTCCCCACACGACGCGCCTGTAAAAGAGCTGCGGTTTTGCCTCCCCGGTAAGATCAATATCGCCACAATATGCGTTGAACCATGGGTAGTCGGCGAAAATCAGCGCAAAACTGGCAAGGGGCAAGCCTCCAATGTCGCCTTTAGGTGCAGGAACCTGAAATCGGGGTGAGGGCGAGTTCAATTGAGCATTGCCAATGCCGGCCTCGCCCAGATAGTCCATGCCCGTCCAAACAAAGTCTCCGACAACGTACGGGTGTTTCTGGACCATCTGCCAGTTTTCGAACGCCTGCAATGGAAAGGACTCCGTCCCCATCATCACCCGCTGAGGAAGGCGCTCGTGGTCGTTTTCATACTGGTTCCACTGATAGTTGTAGCCGCCGACGTCGAGGTACTTGAATGCGGGGTCCGTATCCGACCACGGATGGAGACCGCCTGCTTCATAGTAAGGGTTTACGGCCGCGGTAATCAGTCTGGTATCGTCAAGTCTTTTGATCTCTTCAACGATCTCTTTGGCCTCTGCAACGCCTTCCGGTTTCGCGCGCTCCGGAATTTCATTGCCGATGCTCCAGAAAATAACGCTTGGGTGGTTGCGGTCGCGAAGCACCATGGAACTGATATCGCGCCGCCACCAGTCCTTGAAATAAAGATGGTAATCCTGCGGGTTCTTCTGGACCGACCACTGGTCAAATGCCTCATCGATAACGGCCATGCCCAGGCGATCACACGCGTCCAGGAACCTCGGCGAAGGCGGATTATGAGCGCAACGGATGGCATTGAAGCCGTGCGCCTTCATTAACTCCACCCGGCGTTCTTCAGCGCGGTCAATGGCGGCTGATCCAAGAAGCCCGTTGTCGTGATGCATACAGCCGCCCCGCAGCTTAACAACTTCGCCATTTATACGCAGCCCGTGTTCGGCATCCGCTTCGATCCTGCGAATACCGAAAGAAGTTCCCGTGCTGTCCAATGCCTGCCCGTCAGAAATCAGTTCGACTTCAGCGCGATAGAGGTTGGGCCGGTCAAGCGACCATAACGCGGGCGATGACACGGGGATCGCCTGCGTTACCTCCTCCGTGCCTCCTCCAGCAATCTGCTTTGACGATTCGTGGCTTCGCACCTCGTGACCCTTTGGATCCCGGAGCCGAACTCTGACCGTCACTTGACGTGAAGCCTTTTCGCGGTTTTCCACTTTTACCGAGACTTTCACAGTCGCCGCCTGAGGTGAAACTTCCGGCGTGACGACATAAATACCCCACAGCGGCACCCGCACCAGCCCCGTCAAAGTGAGCCAGACATGGCGATAGATCCCAGAACCCGGATACCATCGGCTGTTTTGCCCTTCGTTCCGCACTCGCACGGCTATGACGTTCTCACCCTGGCGATTCAACCAGGTCGTCAGGTCATAAGCGAAGCTCGTGTAGCCATAAGGATGGAAACCGAGGTGGTGACCGTTCAGCCAGACGTCGCTGTTCATATATATGCCTTCGAACAAGATCTCGGCCTGACTGTCGCTGTGCAGACCTTCGATCGAAAAACGCTTTCGATACCAACCTGTGCCGCCTACAAACCAGCCCGTCGAGCGCTTGCCTTCGCTCAAGTACATGTCAAAAGGGCCAACTCGGAGCGGCACGTCGATGCCGCCCCAGACCGCGCCCTGGCCGTCTTCTTGCGGGATTGTCGGTAAATGTTCAACGCTCCAATCGTGGGGAAGATCGATTTGCCTCCACGCGCTGTCATCGAACTCTGTGCTCTCTGCTCCGGAAACGTCACCGCGGTAGAAGCGCCAGCCGCTGTCAAACAACTGCTCGCGAGTGGTGCGGGCACGAAAAATCCTGTGGGCCGGGTGTCCGCCCTGCTGCGCGTGCAATACACCGTCCGCCAACAACGGTGCCGCGGCAATGCCGGCGATCAGCGATCTGAGTGCTTCGCGCCGGGCGAGGCTGGCTGTTTCACAGTTCCCCGCTGACGTGCGGTCTTCTGGTGAGAGTGATTGTTTGGCTTTCTTCACTTCTGAGCCTCCTAGGAAAATTCGCCAGCGGTTAATTCTGATTGCGCCTCAGGTCCGCCCCCCGGGCCGCGTAGAATTATACACGCCCCTCGTTAAGCGAAACCCGCTGATTGATATCAGGAGGCAAGAGTCTCGCGCCCCTTTAAAAACTGGTCAACGAAGGAAGCGGAAGAGTAACGTCTGTCGATTAAATTCAGAGGCAAAGCAGAGGAAGATCGTTGGCAAGGGCCGTCCCTAAAATGAACGGTTTGAAAGCATGGCAGGCGTGGAGGGATTCGAACCCCCGACCCTCGGATTAGAAATCCGATGCTCTATCCTGCTGAGCTACACGCCCGAAGCACCTACAGAATATTACCACAGGGAAATTCGAAGCATGGGTATGCACATGCTTGAACCGAGCCGTTACTGTACCTTTCGGAAGCAGATGGCCGCATGCATAGAGTACGGATAGACATGGATGCGATGCAATTCGCCAACGAAGTTTCAGAATTGCAGCGGATTCTGCATTGGACGAAGCGAGGCGTGTGCGGGGGAACACGAAACAGTGCAGGACTTGTTGTCGTCAGCGAGGCGTGGCGTCGGGAAGGCCGCCGTCCACCGGAATTGTAGCACCTGTAGTCGGCGTTTGGCGCGTGGCAAAAAACATGACCGCGCGTGCGACGTCCTCTCCCGTCACGCGGACCTTCAGAAGGTTGCGCTGCCGGTAATATTCTTCCAGGCCCTTCTCATCCAGGCCGCGAGCCCGCATGCGTTCCGGTCCTACTGCGGCCCAAAGTCCGGACTTGCGCTTGCCGTGTGAGAATACAGCATCGGGAGCCACCATGTTAACCCTCACTCCCAGCGGTGCAAGTTCGAGGCTGGCAATCCGCGCCAGTTGATGTGCGGCGGCCTTGGTGGCGCTGTACGCGCCAAATCCCGCTCCAGGAGAAAAGACATTCTTTGTCGAGATGAGGATGATGTCACCCCCTGTCCCCTGCAATCTGAAGTGGCGGGCAGCCTCGGAAAGCACTGTTAATGTTCCCTCGACGTTCACACGCTCGAGCCTGCGGAAATCGTCCACATTCAGATCAGCAAGCGAAGCCGCGTGCGCTACACCGGCGTTCACGATGACCAAATCCACGCCGCCCCACTGCCGGATGGCCGTTCCAAAAGCCTGCCGTACAGAATCGGCGTCGGTTACGTCCATCGCCTCTCCGATCACCTGGTCCTCAAATTCGACCTTGAGTTCTTCCACCAGCATGTCAAGGTTAGGTCCCGGAAGGTCCGTGAGCGCTACGTGGCAGCCCGCGCCCAGGAGAGCTTCCGCAATCGCAGACCCGATAGCGCCGGCCGCTCCCGTAATCAGGGCCACCTGACGTCCCAGCGGTAGCTCGTGGCTGTTGGTCAGCTTGGCCTCCTGAAGCATGTGGTATTCCATATTGAAGATGTGACACTCATCAAGCCCTTTGTACTCGCCCATCGCTGCAACTTTGCGCTTGACCGCCAGCGAATGTTCCGTAATGTCTTTGGCAATCCGGCTGGCTCGCGCGTTTTTCCCCGAACAAACGGCACCCAGGCCTGGAATCAAAATTACACATGGATAGGGATCACGTCGCGCCACGCCCGGAGCCAGCCCTGCAGAGTGCCTTTCAAAGTAGGTGTCGTAGGCCGCGACGTACTCCGCGATAGCTTTGGCCATCTGGCCGCGCAGTTTCTCCAGATCGCTGAAGTCAGGATTATCCACCCACAGCGGCAAACTCTTGGTGCGAATAAGATGATCGGAGGTGAGCGGGGGCGTGAGTGCCAATCGCTTCCCTTCGGCTGAATCGACAAATTCCAGGACCTCACGGCTCGTGAGGGCAGCAAGGATTGTTCGCCGCCAAGGCCGATTTTCATCGCCTGTAGGCTGGGCCAGCAGGCCGCGAACAATGGGGGCCACTTGTTCAAGGCGTGCAGCGGCAACCTCAGCCGGCGTCCGGACCTGGATTGTGAGTGTGCGCGCCGCTTTGCGCACCAGGTATTTTTCGGCGGCGTCCACCAACTGAATTGTCCGCTCGTAGGACTCCTGCGCCGTCTCGCCCCACGTCACAAGTCCGTGAAGCATCCAAACCATCCCAATGGCGATGGGAGTAGTTTCCAGTGCCTTAATGGCTTCCTTTGCCAGTTCGAAACCGGGGCGCACGTAAGGCAGAACAATGACATTATCGCCCAACGCTTCCCTTACCCATTCTTCGCCACGCACCTGGTTAGTGAGTGCGAGGATAGCATCCGCATGCGTGTGATCGACGTATTTCGCGGGCAGAAAGGCGTGCGCGAGGGTCTCAATCGATGGACTTGGAGCGTGGCAGTCCAGCACGTGCGTACGAAACTCATTCGCCATCCGGTCGTCAGAGAGGCTCTCAAGCGTGCGCAAGCGGCGCAGATATTCGAGGTCAAGCGGCGCGTAATCTCCCGGGGTGATTTTGGCGAGATCGCACCCGGAAGCCTTCACGTAAATCGCCGGAATGCGATCACCCCAGACGTTCGGCCATGTCCCTTTGACGGAAGTGTTCCCGCCGCCGTGCAGAACGATGTCGGGCTCCAGTCCGATCAGACGGCTCGAGTAAATCCGCAGTGCCAGGTCCTCGCCGTAATCAGCGCCGTACTCTGATACAGATTTCTTCGCTTCCGCTTCACTCCACCGGCTCTTCAAAACGCTTACCCGCCCTCAACGCGTTGAACTTCTGGCTGTCTCTACGGCTGACAGCATGAACCGCAGGTTTTCGCGCGGAGATTTACCATCAAAAATCGCGCTTCCGGCAACGATGATGTCTGCGCCGGTTCGCGCAATCTCCGCGATGTTATTTTTAGTAATGCCCCCATCGATACACACCAGAATCTCACGGCCTGATCGCCTGACCATCTCCCGTACCCGGTCGATCCGCCTGAATGTGGAAGGAGCAAAATGCTGCCCGCCCCAACCCGGGTTCACTCCCAACAAATGCACCATGTCAAGCTCGTCCAGCAACGGATCCAGGACCTCGAGTGGCATTCCTGGATTAAGCGCCACCCCGCGAATAATCCCCCGCTCGGGATCGTTAACGTTCTGCATCGCGCCGACTTCCTGCAAAACACGGTGCGGATGCGCCGAGGCATCGGGATGAATAGTCACAATGTCGGCGCCTGCTTCAACATACTCCTGCACCTTTCCCAGCGGCTCGGCGATCATCAGGTGAACGTCCTTGAGCAGTGGGGTCTTCAACGCCTTGATCAGTGGCGGACCGGCTGTCATCCGAGGGCAGTAAACTCCGTCCATCACATCAATATGAACGAGCTTCGCGCCCTCCTCTTCAAGCAAGCGAAGTTCCGAACCAAGCGAAAGCAGGTCCGCCGTCAGAATGCCGACGCTCAGCACCGGCGCCAGTTCGCGCAGTGTTTTCAGGCTGCTTGCTACAGCCATTCAGGCTCCCTTTATCGTCCCGCCGGCGCCTCGACGCCCTTCATTTCATGCCGAAGCGTTTGGTAATAATCGTATGCCTGCTCCGGTTTCATCAATTCGTGCACGACTTTCCCAACCGCCTGGATCATCGCTGCCGGCGCCTCGGATTGGAAAATGTTCCTTCCCATGTCCACACCCGCAGCACCTTCGGATATGGCGTTATAAGCCATGCGCAGCGCATCCAGTTCTCCAATTTTCTTCCCGCCGGCCATCACCACCGGCACGGGGCACGAAGCAGTCACGGTTTCAAATCCTTCGGGAACGTAATAAGTTTTGACCACCTGCGCTCCCAGTTCCGCACAGATCCGGCAGGCCAAACGCAGGTAGCGCGCATCGCGCGTCAATTCCTTTCCGACCGCCGTTACGCCCAGTGTGACAATGCCATAGCGGTTGCCGGCATCCACAAGCCGGGTCAGGTTGTGCACCGTTTGCGATTCGTATTCGCTACCGACGAACACCTGCACCGCCATCGCATCGACGTTCAGGCGAATACAATCGTCGATATCGACAGCAATCTGTTCGTTTGAAAGTTCCTTGAGGATGCTTGGCCCACCGCTTGCCCGCAGTACCACGCCGCCCCCAAAAGACGGCGGAATCGTTGAACGCAGGATCCCGCGTGTCAGCATCAGCGCGTTTGCATACGGCAGCAGCGGAACGATGTTCAGGTCCACGCGTTCGAGTCCCGTCGTCGGCCCCTGGAAATATCCGTGATCTATGGCCAACATCACCGTCCGGCCCGATGCCGGATTAAAGATGCGCGACAACCGGTTTTGCATACCCCAGTCGAGCGCCCCGGCACCCTTCACGTAGAACGCCTCGCGCTTCGGCGGTATCTCTGGATAAAAGTTTTTGGCCTCACCCTTTCCTTCCGTATCAGGCATCGTTTACTTCTCCTTTTCTCGATTTGTCTCTAAATGCGGCGCTCACCGTTATCCGAAGCCAGGATTACCCATGTTAGCAGACTTGCCCCGCTTTTCGCGCCTCTCTCAGGGGTGAAAAGCAGGAATCAATATGCCATATTCGTTTCCCCGGGTTTTATACCAAAAATGATATTATCCTGCCCTGTTCAAATCGTGAAGTCATAAAGGAGCACGCGATGTGGGACTTTAAAGGCAAGGTCGCAATTGTTACAGGCGCTGCCTCAGGAATCGGAAAGGCCTGTGCGCAGGAATTCATTGAGAACAACGCCGCCGTGGCAGTCGTAGATCGAAACGGCAGCGCGGGCGAGGAAACGACCGAAGAGTTGAGGCGCAAAGGGGGAAAAGCCGCGTTTTTCCAGGTTGACGTGGCCCGGCGAGCAGAAGTTGAGAGCTTTATCCCCAACGTTGTTTCCGCGTTCGGCGGAGTCGATATTCTTGTGAACAACGCGGGCATTCAGCGTTACGGGACCGCAACCACGGCCTCCGAAGAAGAATGGGATGAAGTGTTAAACGTGAACCTGAAGGGCGCATTTCTGATGTCGAAGTACGTCATCCCGGAAATGATCAAGCGCGGTGGCGGCTCGATCGTCATGACCGGATCCGTGCAATCTGTGGCAGCACAGCGGAATTCGGTCCATTATGTCGTCAGCAAGCACGGCCTCCTTGGCCTGACGAGATGCATCGCGCTCGACTACGCAAAGCAGAACATCCGTGCCAATTGCGTACTTCCCGGCGCCATCGACACTCCGATGCTGCGCTGGGCTGCCAATCTGGACAGCAATCCTCAAAGGGTCATTGACGCGTGCAACCGTGTGCATCTGCGGGGCACGATGGGAAAGCCGGAAGAAGTTGCGCACGTCATTGTGTTCCTGGCCAGCGATTTGGCTTCGTTCATGACGGGATCGGCGGTGATGGTTGAGGGCGGACTGCTCGTGCCGGTGGGTGGAATGGAATTTCAGGAATCCGGAACAGGTGCATTCAAGTCATGAATTCGCAGCTTGTGGCGGGAGACCGTGAGGGCCAGCGCCGAAGTAATCGGGCGATTGCAGGAGGAAACTATGATTTCATTTCGGGCGAGTGAATCGATAAGAATCATCGCCATCATAATCATTCTGATGGGACTGAGCACTGTTCGCGCAACTGCTCAAGTCTCCAAACCGGATGGCGGGTGGCAACCAGTGTGGCAGATCGGCGTGTTCGACAAGTCTTCAGCCGAATTTCACTCCGGAGCGTTGCCATTCTCCCAAAGTGTTTACCTCATCGGCAAAAGCGAACCGGCGAAAGACTGGTTTGCATTTCAGCCGGGTTCCGCCAACGGCTTCTTCGGCCATAAGCCCCATCCCGCCGAAATCGACTTCAGCCTCGCAGCAAGGCCTGCGGGCGTTTACAGAATGAAGATCGCGCTACTCGTGGAGCATCCTCGAATCTCGGCCCTGGATGTGGCGATCAACGGGCACACAGGGCGCTTTTATCAGCACCCGAAGCTGGATTACAGCAATGGCGACACTACGGGCGCGTTCTTCCCCGAATATTCCACCGATACCATTACTTTCGAGCTTCCTGCCGATTTCCTTGTTCAGGGAACAAACCACATCGTCCTTACGGCTGTCGATGAACCCACTCCCGGTGATCAGCCGACAACCGACGGCGCGCCCACCGGCGATTCGGGAGTCGTTTACGACGCGATCGAACTGGACCAGCAGCCCTCAGGGCACTTCAATGGAAGTCGTCTTAGCGCAACAATCGATCCGACGATCTTTTACCGCGACCAGGACGGCCAGATGCGGGAGATGGTGGATGTGTACGTCCGCTGTAATCAACGGCCCCGACGCGGAAACATAAAGCTGCATTTGGGAGGAAGCTCATTTACAGAAGACCTGCCAACCCATCGCTCCTTCGGCGAATATCGTGCGGAGTTTGCTGTTCCTGAATTTTCAGCGGGGGCACAGGGCATGGCAACGGTAACCGTCAATGGCCGCAGCCGAACCTTTTCACAGGAATTAACTCCCGGAAAGAAGTGGACATTCTTCGTTGTCCCCAATGAGCACTTGGACATCGGCTACACGGACTACCAGGCAAAAGTGGCGGAAGTCCACGCGCGCGTGCTCGACGAAGCGATGGAATTGATCAGGAAGCATCCTGACTTTCGCTACAGCGTAGATGGCTACTGGGAAATTCAGCAGTTTCTCGACGGCCGCACTCCGGCGGAAAGAACGAAACTTGAGAAAATGATTGCCGCTAAAAATATCTTCATTCCGGCGCAATATGCCAGCCTGCTGACCGGCTTTCCTACTGCAGAAACGCTGATTCGCTCACTTTATCCCAGCTATCGCTTCAGCCGGGAGCACAATACTCCGTTCGACTACGCTTCCATCACCGATGTCCCTTCGTATTCGTGGTCGTACGCATCCATCCTGGCAGCGGCAGGACTGAAGTACTTCGTCGCCGCCAGCGACAACTACCGCGGGCCGATTCTTCTGCTGGGCCGCCTGAATGAAAACTCTCCTTTCTGGTGGCAGGGGCCGGACGGCTCGAAGGTTTTGCTGTGGTACTCACGCCATTACCATCAGGTTCTGACCCTTTTCGGAATGCCGCCGCAGGTCGCAGCCGGCCACGACTCGCTTCCGGTTTTTCTTCAGATGTATGAACATCCGGGATACAAATCCGATGCTGTGATCCTTTACGGAACGCAGCCGGAGAATCAGGACCTTTATCCCCAGCAGGCAGAACTCGCCGCGGCGTGGGACCGCATCTATGCTTACCCGAAGCTTGAATATTCCGGCTTCGCAGAAGCCATGGACTACATCTCGAAGCAGTTCGGCGGAGGGATTCCCACAATCAGCGGCGACGGCGGCCCTTACTGGGAAGACGGGATCGCCTCAGACGCTTCTTTCGCAGCCATCGAAAGGGAAAATGAGAGCCGCGCGCTCTCGGCGGAAAAGTTCTCGACGATCAGTTCTCTTGTGGATTCGCGAGTCGCGCCTGATCAGGCCAAGCTCCGGCGGATGTGGAGAAACATGGTCCTTATGGATGAACATACGTGGACCTCAGCGCAGAGCGTTACCAACCCACAAAGCGAAGAGTCCGTCCGGCAGCTTGCTGTAAAGGATTCCCGAGCAACGCGCGCGCACCTGTTGATTGAAAATGTACTGCGGCGCAGTTTGGGATCGATCGCTGACTCCATTTCCGACCCGCATGGCACACTGCTGGTTTTCAACCCTCTGAACTGGTCGCGCAGCGGGCTCGTGGAATTTGATCTGCCAAAGGGCCGCGAACTCGTCGATCTGACGACAAACCAGCCGGTGTCCGGCGAGGAACTCTTGGCTGGCAGGGACTACCGGCGCATTCGCTTCATGGCAACGGATGTACCTGCCATGGGTTACAAAGCTTACGCGCTGAAGGAAACAGCAACCAGCTTGCAGAAACCTCACACGGCAACAACAACCACGCTTGAAAGCCCTTATTACAGGGTCGAACTCGACCCCCAAACCGGCGCTGTGCAGAGCATATTCGATAAACAACTGAACAGAGAACTCGTCAACACATCGAGTGCCTGTCGCTTTAACCAGTACGTCTATGTCACTGGTGGGGATCAGTTGCCGAACCGCCTGATCCAGTTCAGAAGCGTATCCCCCTTTCCGGAATTAACGCCGCATCTGGCGGCGAACGGCCATCTGGTATCAGTTATCAAGACCCCCTTTGGAACAGAAGCGCGCATGGTCAGTTCGGCGGTCAACACGCCGCAAATTGAAACCTCTGTCCTTCTCTTTGACAATCAGAAGAAGATCGAGTTTATCAACCGCGTCCAGAAGAAAGAAGTGTTCACCAAGGAGGGAGTGTATTTCGCTTTTCCATTTGCAGTCTCGAACCCGACATTCCACTACGAAATCCAGAATGGCAACGTCAACCCGGCCAAAGACATGCTTCCGGGCGCGGGGCTGGAGTGGTTTTCGGTCCAGCATTGGGCCGAAGTCGATGGAGGCGGCGTCTCCGTTGCGATTCTTCCGCTTGATGCCTCACTGGTCACTTTCGGCGACATCAACCGGGGAAACTGGCCGACAACTTTTGGAAAGCGGAATGGAACAATTTTCTCCTATGTTATGAACAATTACTGGGACACGAATTACCGCGGGGGCCAGGGCGGTGTTTTCACTTTCCGCTACATTATGACCAGCGAAAAGACTTTTGACCCGCCTTTTCTGAGCCGGCTCGGATGGGAAGAAATAACTCCGCTCGAATCCGACGAAATCATTCCGCAGGACAAAGCCCTCAATACGCCTCGTCCATTGAAGGGCACCGAAGACAGCTTCCTTACCGTCAACAATCCCGACGTGCTCCTCGAAACATGGAAACAGGCCGAAGACGGCGCCGGGACGATCATGCGTTTTCTGAACGTCAGCGGGCAGCCTGGCAGGGTCCACGTAACCACTCCGCTGGTTAACATCCAATCGGCGTGGCTCTGCAACGCCATGGAAGCCAACCGGCGGCAGCTTGCTGTCACCGATCCCCACGGGTTTGCGTTCAGCATTAAGCCACATGAGATCGTAACAGTGCGGGTGAAGGGCTCGACGGCAGTCTCCCGGCCGACAATGTGAACGTAAGAGGTTGACAGTCTCTGCAGTTTCAAGGCAATAGTGGCACAACGCACGGCGTGCAGCCACTGGTCATTGGCGCCGGGCGTTTGCCGTGAGGAGCGGCTTACACAGATTGCCGCGATCTGGGCCGGATTGTTATACTTCTGACTGAGCAGAAGGTATCCATTTTCCATGCCGAACGATCCCACTTCATCCGAACCCATCGTTTCTCGAGATACGGAAGAACCGCCTGAGTCTGCTACCGGGCGGAGGAACGTGCCCAGCGCGGAAGAACTCGCCGAGTTGGAACGCCTCCTGAGCCTCTGTGAAGTCCAATCGGTGCGCTCGGGAGTTCCGTTCCCTTTGGGCGCAACCTTTCGGGCCAACGGCGTAAACTTTGCCATCTTCAGCCGCCACGCCACCGGCGTAAGGCTGGACCTTTTCGAGCGGCCGGAGGACGGCATGCCGACCCGGTCCATACTCCTGAATCCGGTTCGCAACAAAACCGGTGACGTCTGGCATGTCTGGCTGGAAGGAATAATGCCGGGGCAGCTTTACGGATATCGTTTCGCCGGGCCTTATGCCCCCCACGAAGGGCATCGCTTTAATCCGGACAAGCTTGTGGTTGACGCATGCGCTACCGCAATTGCCCCCGTTCCCGGCCGCAGCTTCCTGACGGCCCTCGGCTACGATCCGTCGTCGCCCCTCCGCGACCTCTCGTACTCGACAGCGGACAACGCCGCCACTGCTCCGAAGTCCGTCGTCTCGCACCCCGACTTCGATTGGCAGGATGACCAGCCGCTCCGCCTTCCCTCGGAATCGACGGTTATCTACGAACTCCACGTTCGCGGTTTTACTATTCATCCCAGCGCTGGAGTTGCGGCGCCTGGAACCTACAAGGGTCTTACGGAAAAGATCCCGTATCTGAAAGACCTTGGCGTGACCGCTGTCGAACTGATGCCCGTGCAGGAATTCAACGAATATCATATGCCGCGCATTAATCCCCACACAGGCAAGAGGCTCAGGAACTACTGGGGATACGATCCGATAAACTTTTTTGCCGTCAAGTCCTCATATGCCAGCATTCGCGAAAAGGGCGCGCAGGTCCTCGAATTCAAGGAAATGGTCCGGACCTTTCATCAGGCGGGTATCGAGGTCATCCTTGACGTGGTTTTCAATCACACAGTCGAGGGCAATGAGATGGGCCCAACCGTCTGTTTTCGCGGGATCGACAATGCCATATATTACTGGCTTGCAGAAGACAAGCGCTACTACCGCGATTTTTCAGGCACCGGGCAGACGATAAATGCCACGCACCCGGTCGTTCGTGACATGATTCTGGACGCGCTGCGCTACTGGGTCATCGAGATGCACGTCGATGGCTTCCGCTTCGATTTGGCATCAGTCCTCGGACGGGACCGCCACGGGAATATTCTCTCGGACGCTCCTCTGCTGGAGCGGATTGCCGAAGACCCCATCCTTCGCGACGCCAAGCTGATTGCTGAAGCCTGGGACGCGGCGGGTGCGTACCAGGTGGGAGGCTTCTCGTACCGCCGCTGGGCCGAATGGAACGGGCGCTACCGGGATGACGTACGCAAGTACTGGCGCGGAGACGATGGCATGGCGCCTTATTTCGCCAGTCGTATCACCGGGAGTTACGATTTGTATCACGCCTCAGGCAAGGGGCCTGAGTGCAGCATCAATTTCGTCACCTGCCACGACGGTTTCACTCTGAATGACCTCGTGAGTTATTCACAAAAGCACAACGAGGACAACGGCGAGGGCAACCGCGACGGGATGAACGAAAACTACAGCAGCAATTACGGTGTCGAAGGCGAAACCAATGATCCGGCGATTGAAGCCGTGCGTTGCCGCCAGATCAAGAACATGCTGCTGACCCTGGCCATCTCCCGCGGTATCCCGATGCTTCTTGCGGGCGATGAATTCCGCCGCACCCAGCGGGGAAACAACAACGCTTACTGCCAGGACAACGAAATCAGTTGGGTTGACTGGACATTGCTGGACAGGAACCGGGACATTTATCAGTTCGCGCGCGGCATGCTCGCGTTTCGTCGGACCCACCCGGTCCTGCGCCGCGAGGCGTACTATACTCAGGAGGAGTTGCGCTGGTTTGATCCTGCCGGTAAGGATCCAAATTGGTTCGACCCGCGGCTGAAAGCGCTGGCCTGCCTGGTCCGGGCTGAGGGCGGACCGGAACTTTATTTCATGTTCAATCCAGACAGCAAAGCCGTGCGGTTTGCGATACCACCGGCACGTTCGGGGCGATGGGTTCTCGCCGTCGATACTACGCGGCCCACCCCCCGCAATTTCTATACGCCGGGGGCCGAAACTCCTCTCAGGAACAATCAGAGCTATCTCGCCACGCCCCGCTCGGCCGTCGTTCTGGTGGAAGGTTGATCACACCGGCCTGAGGTCCCAGATATCCCGGGCGTAGGCTGCAACCACGCAGTCACTCGAAAACTTCCCGATTCGGGCGACGTTCAAGATCGACATTGTGGTCCACCGCTCGTCGTCACGAAATGCTGCCCCTGCCCTTGCCTGGGCTTCCAGATAGGCGGGAAGGTCCGCCAGATGGAAATACTCGTCGTTCTCATCCAGAACATCGTCAACAATCCAGTTAAAGAGTCCGGAATCTTTGGGGGAGAAAAGTCCTGAAACAAAGGCGTCAACAATGCGCTTAACGCGGGGATTGCTCTCGTAGCACTCTCTTGGATGATAAGAATGCTGCAGGCGCATTGCCTGAAACTCAGCGGCTTCGTGACCGAACATGAAGATATTCTCTTCCCCGACTTCATCGCGGATTTCGAGGTTTGCGCCGTCATACGTACCGATGGTCACCGCTCCATTCAGCGCCATCTTCATATTGCTGGTGCCGGAGGCTTCCATGCCGGCGGTCGAGATCTGCTCGCCCAGGTCAACGGCGGGAAAAATCTTTTCCGCCAGCGAAACACGGTAATCCGGCAGGAAGACCACTTTGATCCACTCTGCCGCGCGCGGATCGTTGTTGATCACGCGGCCGACGTCGTGAATGAGCTTGATGATCTGTTTGGCTTTCCAGTAGCCGGGCGCAGCCTTCCCGGCAAAGATATGGGTCCTGGGCGTTATGGGCGTCCGGCCGTCCTCAATCAGAGAAAGGTATTCGTCGATGATGTGCATCACGTGGAGCAATTGCCGCTTGTAAGCGTGAATGCGTTTGACCTGCACATCGAAAAGCGACTTCGGATCCACTTTCAACCGCACAGCCTCGCTGATGATTTGTGTGAGCCGCTCCTTATTCGCTGCCTTCGCCTGGAGAAATTCGGCTCGGAAAGGGGCGTCGAAGACGTGGTTCTCCAGCCGCCGAAGCTGGGAGAGATCAGTGATCCAATCGTCGCCGATCACCGAGGAAACCAGAGCTGCAAGCTGCGGGTTTGCTTTTAAAAGCCATCGGCGCGGAGTAATGCCGTTTGTCTTGTTGTTGAATTTCTCCGGGCACAGCCTGAAGTAGTCCGGCGCCAGCAACGTTTTCACCAACTGGGTGTGAATTTCGGAGACGCCGTTAATCGAATGGGAGCCCACCATTGCAAGTTGCGTCATGCGAACGTGCTGCGGCTTCGTTTCCTCAATTAAGGAAACTCGTTTGAGCAGGGCGGGATCTCCCGGGACCGCCGTCGAAACACGCTCCAGAAAACGCCCGTTGATCTCGTAAATAATCTGGAGGTGGCGCGGGACCACGTAATGAAGCAGCGGGACGGGCCATTTCTCCAGCGCCTCGGGCGCCAGCGTGTGGTTGGTGAATCCGAAGGTTGCTTCCGTAATTTCCCATGCTTCCTGCCAGGCAAGGCTCTTTTCATCCACCAGAATCCGCATCAGTTCCGCCACGGCCAGCGCGGGGTGCGTGTCATTCAGTTGAATTGCAACTTTGTCGGGAAAGTCCCGGAAATCGCTGTGAGCACGCTCGAATCTTCGCACTGTGTCGCGCACGGCGCAGGCCGCGAGAAAATACTCCTGCACCAGCCGCAACTCCTTTCCGGCGATCACCGCATCGGAAGGGTAGAGGACCTTGGAAATCGTTTCCGAGGCAATCTTCTGCTCAACGGCCTTGAAATAATCGCCGTCGTTGAAGATCCGCATGTCGAACTCCCGCGAGGAGCGGGCGGAATAGAGGCGCAGGACATTCACGGACCGCCCCCCGTACCCTGAAACCAACACATCATAGGGGACGCCGATTACGACCTTCCACCCCATCCACATGGGATTGTATTCGCCCTTGCGGTCCACGGCGTGTTCAATGTGGCCGTAGAGTGGAACCAGGCAGGCCTCATCCGGGCGACCCATTTCCCACGGGCTGTTCTGCGCAAGCCAGTTTTCGGGCTTTTCTCTCTGGTATCCGTCATCGATCTCTTGTTTGAAAAGGCCGTATTCGTAATTGATGCCGTAGCCGTAGGCGGGTAAGTCCAGCGTGGCAAGTGAGTCCAGAAAACAGGCTGCCAGCCGGCCCAGCCCGCCGTTGCCCAGGGCGGCGTCGCCTTCAGCTTCTTCCAACTCATCCAGGTCAATCCCGAGCCTGCCCAGCGACTCTCGGTAAAGCTCATAGACCCGAAGATTGCGCAAGTGATTGGTGAGCGACTGGCCGATCAGAAATTCGATGGAAATATAGCTCAGGATTTTGGGGTCCTCCCGGCGGTGTCGTTCCTGCGTTTCGAGCATCCGTTCCACCAGCAGGTCACGAACCGACAGTTCCACGGCGGCCAGCAGATCGTTGACCGAAAGGCCGTTCCATGGCTTCGCGAGCGAGTACTTTACGTGCCGCCGGATGGACTCCTCAACGGCAGATGTCGTGATAGTCTCCTGCCGGCCCCGATATTCAGGCACAATACGGTTCCTTTCCATGCCCAAACCTTACCGCATTCGATGTTCTGGAGCTACCAGTCCGTAGGGACGCGTTAACAAGGCAAGAAATCGGGCAGCGACTTCCCTTTGTGAAAAGCACAGAGAAGCGCCTTGTGCGGAATGTTCCAATGACAAACAATATGCATCGCAAACACTCTCTGTTCGGCTTAATGCCGTCCATTGAATGCCTGGACCGCTTCTTCCCTTGTGGGATAGATTTCGAAGATCCGGTGCATCCGGACGAGTTCAAACGCCGCGCGCACCTGTCTTGTCAGGCAGCACAGCTTCAGGTCCCCGCCTTTAGCGCTCAATTGCCGCAGACAGGACAGGATAGCTCCCAACCCGGAACTGTCCACGAAATTCAGACGGCTCATGTCCAGTACGAGCTTGGTGTTCTTCTCGACAATCGGCGTGATGACGCGTTTGAACTCAGGCGCGTTGCTGGCGTCCAGTTCTTCCACCGGGACCTTGGCAACGCTCACCTCGCCGAATTGATCTACGACTACTTCCATCTCCTCGTCTTTTCCTCCCTGCTTTTCAGTTTCTCAGCTTCATCAGGCTGATACAGTTCAAACCGCGCTCGTCGCGATAGTATCTCACGTCATCGGTACTCTTGGAAATAATATATGCTCCAAACCCCGACTCTCGGGACCCATCAAGCACAGGCGGCGGCAAAGTCGAGGGGTCAAAGGAATCCCCCAGGTGATACAGGCGGACTACAATCCGGCTTGGGTACGCTTCGGTCTCGATATAAATCCAGCGATCTTTCCGGCCGTGGTAAGCGTGCTTCATGATGTTGCATGCGGCCTCATTCACCGCCAGTTGAAGCAGGCCGATGCTCTCCTGCTTCAGCGGGCGTCCGGGAAGGCCCCGGCAAAATGAGCCGATGAATTCACGCGCCCTGCAAAGGTTTCTGAGATCGCTGGCGATCTCAATCTGGGCCCTCGCCACGGGGGTTTCGCGCGTTTCGGCTTTGACGACGACGCAGGTCAGATCGTCGGTCAGACGGTCAGTTCCTGAGAAATCAAAGACGGCCTTCCGGATGGCCTCAACGAAAGCCTCGGGACCAAGCTCTATATTCGCCTTAATGCATTCGTGCAGCCGTTCCGCGCCAAACAATTCGCCGGCAGGGTTCCGCGCCTCCGTGATTCCATCGGAGTAAAAGAAGAACAAGTCGCCCGGTTCAAAAGGAATCGAGATCTGGTCATACAACTCCCCTTCCCGGACCCCCAGCGGCAGGTTCTCCCCATGCAGTTCCTCGCAAACGCCCGATTTCCCGTGCACCTGAACAATTCCAGTGTGCCCACAATCAACAAGGTCCAGCCGGTGATTGTTTACGTCCAGGCGGGCGTAACTCAATGTGACGAAGCTCTCGAGATCGATCAATTGCCGGACCACTTCCGCATGCGAAAGCATCACAACTTCCTTTGGCTCCGGCAGTTTCCCATTCTTCGAGAATGCAGTCAGGTGGCTAAGCGCCTTCAGAAAGCAGCTCTTCGTCGCGGCCCCAACCAGCGCCGCAGGAATCCCTTTGCCCATCACGTCGCCCACAATCACGTCCAGACTCTGGTCCCTGTGTTTGAAGAAGATATAAAAATCTCCATCGATTTTCTGGGAAGGGATCGTCAATGCGGCAAGGCGAAGTCCGGGAACGTCCACCGGCGGCTGGTCGAGCAGCAGGGTCCTCTGGATTTTGAAACCCACTTCGGCTTCCCGCTCGCGGGCCCGTTCGAGTTCCGCCATCATTGCCTGCTCGCGCGCAATATGCTGGTCCTTTAACAAATTCGCTGCCTGAAGTTCCGCAGTCCGCTCCGCGACGCGCTGTTCCAATTCGACATTGAGCTTGCGCAATTCCTCTTCGGCCTTCTCCCTCTCGGCCCGCGTCCTCAGCGTCGAAATCCCGAACGCGAGGTCGCTGGCAAGCTCGGTCAACAATTCGACTTCCTCCGCGCCGAAGGCGTCCGGTTCCGATGCATAGATGTTGATAGCCCCGAAAACTTCCGAGTCCACCAGCAGCGGAATCGAAATGCTGGAAGCATACCCGCGTTTCAATGCCTCTTCACGCCAGGGGGCCATCATCGGATCGCTAACGATGTTCTTTACGAGCACGGTCTGGCGAGTGCGAATGCTTGTGCCGGTTGGCCCGCGGCCGCGCTCAGTGTCCGCCCACGTGATGTTCAACGTGCTCAAATATCCTTCTTCGAAGCCCGCCTGCGCCAGCGGCACAACCGACTTTGCCTCGTCTTTTTCCGCTCGCCCCACCCAGCACAGGCGGTAACCGCCCTCTTCTACGATCACCTCGCAAACCTGCTGGAAAAACTTCTTCTCATCAATGGCTCGGACCAACGCCTCGTTGCACCGACTGAGCGCCCGGTGGGCCCGGTTGATCCTCAGCAGTCGGGTCTCAGCCCGATGGCGTTCGATGGTTGATCCCAGGATATTGGAAACAGACTGGAGAAAGCTCACTTCATCCTTCGTGAACGTTCGCCGGTTCTGGGTATGAGCGCTGAGCACGCCGTACGGCCCTTCCTTGGTCTTGATGACCACGCTGATGCCCGCAACGACTCCATGTTCAGCCAGGAGTGGCGGTCTCGCGAACCGCTTCTCGGTAGCAAAATCCTCTACGATTACGGGTTCATCTGAGAGGAGCGTGTATCCAGCCTGTGATTCCGGGCCGCTGCTGACAATCGCATTGCCCGCATATCCCGGCTTCCAGCCAACCCCGGCGATCAGCAGGCAAGCCTGACGTTCTGGCACCAATTCCATGACCTTGCAATATTCGGTCCCAAGGCCCTGTGCGACTTCCTTGACCGCTTCATCCAGCACTTCTTCCATCGAAGTGCCGCGCAAAGCATACGCTCCGAGCCGTGCCACAACCGTCTGCAACTGTGCAAGCCGCCGGACCGCCTCTTCCGCCCGTCGCCGGGCCGTGATATCATAGAGTGTCGAACGGCTCATGACATAATTGCCCTCGCGGTCGCGGACGGCCGTGGAACTGAGCAGCACAGGCAAAATGCTGCCGTCCTTGCGCACCATGTCGAGTTCCAGGTCCTGAATAAAGCCCTCTTCTTTGAGTTTTGGGAACGCTTCCTCGAATTTCTTCAGGCTCTCTGGCGTAAGAAAATCTGAAAGCTTTTTGCGCCCGATGACCTCCACGCTGGAGTAGCCCAGCCACATCAGCTCCGTGTAGTTCATCCTGACGATCGTGCCATCGCGGTCAATCGAGTGATATCCGCATGGCGCATTGTTATAAAGATCGTGGATTTCCTCCGCCGACTGCCTCAGCCGCTCTTCCGCCATGCGGCGCTCGGTAACGTCCTGCACGGTTCCGATCGCCCGAACCGGCTTGTTCTCCTTGTCGAACTCCACGGTCGCCCTGCCGCGGATCCACTTGATCCGGTCGCCCACTTTAATCCGGTGTTCGAGATTATACGGGGCCCCGCGAAGCGCAGCCTCCCACGCTTTCTGGACGGTTTCACTGTCCTCGGGGTGGATCGTGTTCAGGAAGTCCTCGTATGTGGGCGTAAGGCTTTTGTGAAGGCCGAATATCCGGAAGACCTCATCGGAGCAGGTAAACCTGTTCGTCGGAATGTCCAGGCGCCAGCTTCCTACGTGCGCGATGCTCTGCGCTTTCCGCAGGTCGGCTTCGCTTTCGCTCAGGGCGGCCTCGGCCTTTTTCCGCTCAGTGATGTCGCGGGCCGCCGCAAAGAGTCCCACCACGTCTCCGGTTTCATCGCGATAAACCGCCGCATTATACAGCACCGGCGTTATGTGTCCGTCCCGGTGGCGAATCTCGAGCGGGTAATTCCGAACCTGGCCTTCCTGGAAAGCAAGCTGATACCCGCTCCGTGCGGCTGCGGGATCCGTGAAATAATCGGCAAAATCCGTGCCGATCAGTTCCGTCCGGGAATACCCGGTGGCGAGTTCTGTTGCGGCATTCACGTCGGTGATTTTGCCGTCCTTGCTGATAGTCACAAGCGGGTCAATCGACACTTCAAGCAAGCCGCGGTTGTACGCATTTGCCCGCCTCGCTTCTTTCCTTCCGGCTTCCGCCTCGGCGGCGCGCTGTTTGACGCTTGCTGAGAGTTGCCCCACCGTCAGTGCCGTGATCAGGAAGGCGGCAAGAGCAATGACGTTTTCTGACTCTTCAATCGGAAGGAGGCCTTCGGTCAGCAGGAACACAAAGTTAAGGGACAGAACGCCGATCGCTGAAGCAACCAGTGCGGGTTTGCTTCCCCAGATAAGCGCGGTGAAGAGGACGATCAGCAGCATCGCCAGAACTACAGTAGCGTCATTAATGTGGCGACGAAGCAACAGGCAGACAGCTGTCACCGCTGCAATGCCCCCCAGGGCAAAGAAATAGCCGAAAATTCTGTTCTCCGTGATGCGTACTGACATAACGCCGTGGAGCTTCAGCAATGCGGACCTGTTCGCTTCGGCAGCGGCATGGTTGCGGATTCCGTCATTGATGGGTCCTATGTTCGAACATCGGGCTACCGGCCTGCATGCAGCTTGTCTGCCTCCGCGGGACTTCGCGCGTCTCTACCGGCATCAAAAGCCCGTGCCAAACAGCTCTAAGAAATAGTCTAGCCGCACGAGCAGCGCTCTTCAAGGCAGCAAAGGACTCCACTGACAAAGATTGAACTTGTGTAGAAAACAAAGGGGACCTGCGGCGCGAAGCCGAAGGTCCCCCGTAAATTGACCATTTGCGACCTGCTGTTTCACCCGTGCAAACGGCGGGAAATGAGCTGTTATCAGGCTTTTGCTTTCGCCTTGGCAGCCCTGCGGACGGCCTCCCTGATGGTTGACACTGTAATGCTCTGGCCGTCGGGCGTTCTGGCACCCATGATCCGGACGTGCTCGCCCGCATATTTCTCGAGGTCCGGCAGGTTTTGGTTCGCGATCGGATACACTTTGCCGCCGGTCACAAACACGTATTTGGCCCCATTCTTAACACAGCCGAGAGTGCAACCGTGCGCATTGCCAGCCATCTTGTGATGTGCCCCGCAATTCGAATCGCTGATGTCGCCATAATAGACGCGCTCCTTATAATGACGGCCCTGTTTCGCCGCGGTTTGGGCGGATGCCGTCACCGATAAACACAGCGCGAGAGGAAGAGTGAATAACATCGATA